>Ga0209815_1001317_pt1 | contig 16573 bp, 14 predicted proteins | sample CoawatmetaG00DNA_FD_187507 | JGI IMG/M metagenome (GOLD analysis project Ga0209815, IMG submission 187507) | Marine microbial communities from the West Antarctic Peninsula - Coastal water metaG002-DNA (SPAdes) (version 2) | ecosystem: Environmental > Aquatic > Marine > Coastal ...
GCACCAGCCCTTGACGGCAAATCCGGTCATGGTGCCTCCCGCAGGCTGGCCAGGATGGAATTTCGCCGGGTGCGCCAAAGGCCTGCGGCATGAAGCGCCGCAAAGCGCGCCTCCATCGCCGCCAGTGCATCGGGATTTTCGCGTTCGAGAAAGGCGCGAACTTCGGACTGGCCGAGCGTTGCCTCGTGATAAAGGTCGATCAGCTGCGGCGGCACGCTGCCGGAAAGATGTGCGAAAGCACCAAGATGGTCCAGCGTCGCGGCCAGTTCCGCGCCCCCACGAAAGCCGTGGCGCATCATTCCTGCGATCCAGCCTGGATTGGCGGCTCGGGCACGGACCACGCGGGCAATTTCTTCGGTCAGCGTGCGGGCCGCCGGGTTGTTCGGGTCCCGATTGTCGAGATGATAGAGTGCGGCCTTGCCTCCGACAATCGCCTGGGCTGCGGCAAAGCCTGCCTCGTGCCCGGCATAGTCCGCGGCCAGCAAGAGGTCGGTTTCAGGCAAGTCTTGCAGGTGGACGAAGGCGTCCGCGCTGGCCACTCGCAGACGGATGCCATCGGGGTCAGCCTCGCTTCCCGTGCTGGAATCGGAAACGCCATCCAGCGCGTGGTCGGAGGCTGCCAGCCATGCTTCGCCCGCCGCACGCCGGGCATCGTCGGTATAGGTTTCGGCCGCGTCTCCGATCCCGAGTCCATACCGGCCCGGACGCGGACCATAGACGCGCGGCGCCGGGGCCAAGGCAACGAAAGGGTTCCAGTCGGCGGGTTCGTCCCTGGTGCCCAGCGCCCGGACGGCCTGACCGAACAAGGCGGGCAGGGTGGGAAAGGCATCACGAAACAGGCCAGAAACGCGCAGCGTTACATCGATGCGCGGGCGGTCGAGCATGGCGAGCGGGAGAATCTCGACCCCCGTCACTCGCTCTGAAGCCATGTCCCACATCGGCTTTGCCCCCAGAAGGTGCAGCGCCATCGCAAACTCTTCACCAGCCGTGCGCATCGTGGCCGAACCCCACAGATCCACCACAAGGCCGCGCGGGTAATCGCCGTGATCCTGCAGATGGCGGCGGAGCAGCTCCTCGGCGAGCACGACGCCCTGCGCATGCGCTGCGCGCGAAGGTACAGCGCGCGGATCGATCGTGTAGAGGTTGCGCCCGGTCGGTAGCACGTCGGTGCGCCCGCGATGGGGCGAACCTGATGGTCCGGGCGCGATCCATCGGCCGTCCAGCGCAGCCAGAAGCCCGTTCCGCTCAGCCGCGCCCTGTTCACCGCGCCCGAAAACATGAAGGCCATCACCGAACTGGCTGGCCTTCACATCGCAGACGAAGCTATCGATCCGGGTTATCGCCTCGACCAGAGTGGTGGCGGTATCAAGGCCGAGCTCTGCCTCCAGCCCCAGCGCGGCAGCTTCCTCGCGGATGGATTTCTGCAGCCGGTCCCGGCGGGCAGGGTCCAGCCCGTCGGCATTGGAGAATTCGTCCAGCAAAGCCTCGATCCGGCCCAGCCCGGCGCCACTTCCCGCCGGTACGAGCGGGGGCGGCACATGGCCGATGGTGACAGCGCCGATGCGGCGCTTGGCCTGTGCCGCCTCGCCAGGATCGTTGACGATGAAGGGATAGATGACCGGCATCGCTTGTGTCAGCGCTTCGGGCCAGCAAGCGTCAGACAGGGCCACGGCCTTCCCCGGCAGCCATTCCAGCGTGCCATGCGCGCCAACATGGACCAGCGCATCCGTCCCCTGCTGGCCCAGCCACAGGTAGAAGGCGACATAGGCGTGCCGCGGGCAGCGCGAGAGGTCGTGATAGTCTGCATCGCGACTGATAGGCTCGCCCCGCTCGGGCTGAAGCGCCACCAGCACCTGGCCGAGCGTGAGCGCTGGGAAGCGAAATGCCCCATCGACAACCAGCGGATCGTCTTCCGGCTCTCCCCATGCCGAGGCAAGGTCCTGCCGCAGCGTCTCGGGCAGGGCGGACATGGCAGTGCGATAGGCATTCAAAGGCCAGACCTGATGCTCAGCCGCCAGCCGCCTGGCAAGATCGCTGGGTGGGCCGACCTCGTACCCGGCTGCCGCCAGATCGGCGGCAATCGCATCGACTGAGGCCAGCGCGTCAAGACCCACAGCGTGCGCCATCTGGTAGGCCTTGCCGGGGTAAGTCGACAGGATCAGGGCGACGCGGCGTTCGCATGCCGGCTTGCGGGCCAGCCCGATCCAGCGCGCCACCCGGTCGGCGATCGCCGCGATCCGGTTGTCATCGCCGCGGTGCGAATAGGGAGCGAAGCCGAGTGCCGGATCGCGTTCGCCCGCTTCCTTGAAGCTCGACACGCCTACAAAGATGCGCCCGTCAATCTCGGGGAGCACGACATGCATGGCAAGGTCAGCAGGCGAGAGGCCACGCGATGTGCTCGCCCATCCTGCGCGCGGCGCGGTGGCAAGCGCGATCTGGAAGACCGGAACGCCCGCCCCGTCGAGCGGCGTTCCGCCATCCTCGCCCCGCGCGGAAAAAGCCGTGGCATTGACGATGGCTGCAGGCGCCAGCGAACGCACCCAGCGATCCACCTGTGCCCTGACCTCAGGGGGCTTGAGCGAGGGGACGAAGATCGAGAGCGCGTCAAAGCCGCGTTGTTCAAGCGCGGAATGAAGCGCTGTGATCGGGTGAAGGTCGTGTGCGGCGAGGTACGCACGGTAGAAGACGATCAGGATCAGCGGCCGATCCTCATTGGGCCTGAAGGTGGCAGGATCGATGATCCCGCAGGAGGGGTGCCATCCGCCAGTTGCCGGCAGAGCCGTGCATTGCATCACAGTGCTGCCGCCAAGCCCTGCGGCGTGCGCGAGAGCGACCAGGGCCGCGCGCGCCGCTGCCGCGCCGCCCTCGTCACACAATTGGCAAAGCTTGGCCAGCGTGGCGGGAGGAAGCGTGGAGGCACTGTCGAGGAGCCAATCCGGCCGACCATCGGCAGGCAGGACGGCAAGCGCAATCCCGCGCGATCGGGCCAGGATCTCGACCTGTTGAAGGCCGTAGCTCCAATAGGGCGTGCCGCCGATCAGCCGGATCAGCACGGCCTTTGCCCCGGCCAATGTCTTTTCGATATAGGTGTCGACCGACAAGGGGTGGATCAGCGCGGCAAGATTGGCGAGCCGCAACGAAGGAAATGCCGGGTCCGCCGCTTGCGCCTTGCGCCAGCCTTCCGCGAACGCACCAAGATCGCTGTCAGAGAAGGACAGGACCACAAGATCCGCAGGCTCCTGCCCCAGATCCTGCGGGATGGCCGTTTCCTCCATCCCGTGCGTTTCGCGAAAGATGACGTGCACGGCCTGGCTTAGCCTGCCAGCACCGCGCGAATGGCAGGCTCGTCGATATCGTCATGCTCGGCGATGGCGACCAGGGTGGTCTGGCGCTGCTCATCGGGGCGCCATGGGCGGTCATACTGGTGACGAACCCTGGACCCGACAGCCTGCACCAAGAGGCGCAAGGGCTTGCCATTCACGGCAGCGTAGCCTTTTACCCGCAGGATGCGATGGTCGCGGGCCAGAGTTTCGATACGCGCCACCAAATCGGCGGGATCGGCAATCTCGCCGAGCGCGATGACGGTGCTGTCGAAATCGTCGTGCTCGTGATCATCCTCATTGTCGTGATGCGAGGGCCGGGCAGCGATATCGTCTTCGGCTGCAGCTCCAAGTCCAAGGATCACGCGAGGGTCGACGATCCCTTCGGCTATCTCGATCACAGGTACGGGGCGGGGTGCTTCGGCCGCAATGGCTGCCCTTGCGGCAGCGACTCCGTCAGGTCCCGCCAGATCAACCTTGGTCAGCAAAACAAGATCGGCGCAGGCAAGCTGGTCCTCGAAGACTTCGGACAGCGGGGTCTCGTGGTCGATCCCCGGGTCTGCGGCGCGCTGGGCCTCCAGCGCTGCAAGATCGGGGGCAAACCGTCCGGCAGCAACCGCTTCGGCATCGGCCAGCGCAAGCACGCCATCCACCGTGATGCGACTGCGGATTGCCGGCCAGTCGAAGGCCTTGAGCAAGGGCTTGGGCAGGGCCAGCCCTGATGTCTCGATCAGGATATGGTCAGGGCGCGGATCAAGCGCGAGCAGGCGTTCAACGGTAGGAATGAAATCGTCCGCCACGGTGCAGCAAATGCAGCCATTCGCCAGTTCGACGATGTTTTCCGCCGGGCAATCGGGAATGGCGCAGGATTGCAGGATGTCCCCATCCACCCCCAGAGTACCGAATTCATTGACGACCACAGCCAGTCGGCGTCCGCCAGCGTTGCGGATCAGGTGGCTGATCAGCGTGGTCTTACCGGCACCCAGAAAGCCGGTGATGATCGTGACGGGTACCTTCGACAGGTCCGACATGGCAGTTCCTCCGCGCGCCAGAGCGACACCGGGCAGGGCTTGCCGGACAGGTCCGGTCGGCGCGCGACAACGGGCAGGCGCGACAGACGCCCGAAACCACGCGGCCGTGCAGCCCCAGCCACACAGCTTCGTCGCTCAGACGGAAGAGTACCGTGCCTTGGCCATCCCCTGGACCCGGGCAAGAGCGACCAGAGCGCCGGCAGGTCTCCTGGCTCGCGGGTCACAGCTTGATGCACGCCTTCCCAGATGCGCATTCATGCGCGGTCCAGTGGCTTTTCCTGCAAGCGCAGGAAAAATGTGCATCGCGCTATCCGCTTACAGTTGCAGGGACAGCCGCGGATTTGAGAGCCATGCTCCCGCACCGCATTCCCGATTAAGCCCCGTTGGGGGCACCGGCGCGATCATCGATGGCACGGGCAAGCCCGCATCATCATTAAATATCTCTAGACCCAAACTTCGATCATGCCAATCAAAGTTCGCGCTGAAATTGCAGGCGCAACCTCACTGTTCCGTTTCATCGGTTTCAACGGGCGCACGGTCGAACCAGACGCGCCACGGGCCCACGCGATCATTACCGGCAGCAGCAAGACGGCGCAGGACGATCCGCGCTTTCGTTCGGCCCCGCCGCGTTTCGGGCCATTCGAAGAACTCAGGGTTTGCGCCTTCAGCCACAGCGGTGCGGACATGTGCGTCCACGGCACTATCCTGATCAAGGCCAAAGCGATTGAGCAGCGGTGCAAATGCAGTGTCCGTATCGGGCGCGAAATCGTGCCGCTCGCCAAGCGCGTTCCGCCAGGGTGAGCGGGGGTGAATGTTCAGGACCGACTGATAGCCATCCGGAATGGGGACGTTGGCTCCATGTGGCCGACCCTTCCCGATAAGCTTGGCAAGCAGATGGGTGTGCGGGCCTTCCGGAGACTTCCCATCCGGTGGCGGAATCGGTTGGAAGACTTCGATCCGTCCGGCAGGCGAGAGCATGACCCGGTGGGGCTGGGCACGCAGAACCTCGGCCATCACTGTTGGCGAAGACAGCAGGTCCTGACCTTCAAGAGCCTCGAGAGCACAGATCAGCGCTTCGTCGTCAGTGCGGGCACACATCTTTATGGCGCCGGCACACACGCCCATGTCGAACAGGCGGCTCGACCGGTCTTCCTTGCGAATGGCGTCGGAATCAGGGCCCAGAGACACGACAGCCCGATGGATCGGACTAGACAGCGGCGCGCAGAGCGCCATTGCATGACCCCAGCTTTCGCCATCAGAGGAAAGGCTATCCCAGGCAAGGCATTCAAAGCTATCCGAATGCCTGATCCGCAAGGCACCGCGAGCGGTCACGATTTCAATACTGTCTCGGTCGTTTTGAACCGTGGCCGGCTCATCCTCGTCGCGAATGAATTCGCCGATCGCACCGAATGTGCCGATGCTCCAGCCATGGCCAGGGTCGGACGCGAGACGTGCCAGTTCGTCAAAGGAAATCTGGTTCATGATGATGCCCCGGACTTAAGAAAGCGGACGGAAATGCCGTCCCCGTCACGACATAACCGGACCGGAACGTCATAAAGCGAGGTGAGCAGGCTTTCGGTGACGACCTCGTGCGTCGGGCCGTGTTCAAGCAATCGCCCATCGCGGATTGCGAGGATCGAGTCCGCGAAGGCCAAGGCCAGATCAAGATCGTGGATCGCCATGACGACCGTGCACCCGGCCTTGGTCCGGGCCTTGAGACGCTGGACGGCATCGATGGCATGGCGTGGATCCAGACCTGCGGTTGGTTCATCAACTATCAGAAGCGCTGGATCGCCGACAATCGCGCGGGCCAGCATTGCCCGCGCCAGTTCGCCACCCGACAATTGCGTGGCTGGCCGATCCCGCAGACCCAGCAGATCGCAGGCGAGCAAAGCATCGTCGATGGCGGGCAGCAGACCGGACGGGATGCCACCGAATGCCGGCAGTTGAGGTGTCAGCCCGAGCGCAACCACGCGCTCGACGGTGATCGGCCAATCAACCCCCGCACGTTGCGGCAGATAGGCACGCACCTTGGCAAGTTCCCTGCGGCCAAGCCGGTGGAGGTCCTTGCCATCGAGTTCGACCGAGCCTTGCGCCGGGCGTTTAAGGCCCGATGTGATATCCAGCAAGGTGCTCTTGCCGGCGCCATTGGGGCCGATCACAGCAGCCAGATGGCCTGACGGAACACGGGCCGATATCCCGTCAAGGACCAGACGCTGCCCCCGGCGCGCCGAAACACCGTGAAAGTGCAGCGCGCTCATGTGGTGCGTCTCCGGACATGAAGGACTAGCCATAAGAAGAACGGTGCCCCGATCAGGCTGATGAACACCCCGAGATTTAGCGGCATGCCCCGGAATACCAGTGTGCGAGATGCGATGTCGGCGAGGGTTACCAGCACAGCTCCAACCAGCATGGCCGGGATGAGCACCTTGCCTGGACGATGTGCGACCAGAGGCCGGACAAGGTGAGGCGCAATCAGGCCGACGAAACCGATCGTTCCGGATATGGCGGTTGCGCCTCCGACGCCAAGGGCCGTACCGACCAGCGCCAGCATGCGCGTTCGTGATACCGCAATTCCTAGGCTTTCAGCCTGCGTCTCACCCAATGCAAGAGCATCCAAAGCGCGGCCCGTCAGCAGAAGCATCGTTCCGCCGGCAAGGATAAAGGGTGCGGCAAGGCGGACATGATCCCAGCTTCGATCGGCAAGCGAACCCATAAGCCAGGTCATGATCTCGTAAGCGGCATAGGGATTGGGGGAGAGGTTGAGCGCCAGACTGACGCCTGCACTGGCAATGCTGCTGACTGCTGCCCCGGCCAGAATGAGCGATAGCGTGCCGCCCCCACGCGCAAGGATGAAGGCAATGCCGGTGGTGACGAATGCACCTGTCAGGCCAAACAGCGGTGCGGCAAGGGTAAAACTGGCGGCAAAGCCGAAATAGATGGCGATGACCGCACCAAGCGACGCGCCTGCCGAAACGCCAAGCAGGCCGGGGTCTGCCAGCGGGTTTCTCAACAGCCCCTGCATGACCGCACCCGAGAGGCCAAGGGTGGCACCGATGGCCATCGACAGGACAACCCGTGGCAGGCGGATCTGGGTGACGATCTGGCCAGCCAGATCAGCGTGATCGAAAGCCAGCGCCTGAAACGCTTCGCGTGGTGTCAGCCAGACGGAGCCAGCTAGCACCGAGGCGAAAGCACTGGTGACCAGACAGCCGACCAGCATGGGAACAAGCCACCGGGTCATAGTGATTTCCCACGGGCAAAGGGAAGGGGAGAACGGGCATGGAGAGCCGCCGAACGAAGCTCGTTGCGCAACTGCATCGCGGCCTCTGTCACCATCGGCGTTCCGCAGACGTAGTACGCCTGTCGGATCGTCAGCGTACGGTCACCGTCCCAGTAGCGACGGATTAGAGGGTGCCGTTCGACGTTTTCGCGAAGCCCCGGGCGGCGACCGACCCCAGCGCCCTTCACCAGCAGGGACGGAGCAGAAAGGAGCAAGACTTCAATGTCGGGTTTGCCGTAGCTGCTTTTCTGCAAAGAGCTGGCAACATTGGTCGCTCCGGCGGTCTTGAGCACAGTGTCATAGAGAGATCCCGTGCTTGCATTGAAGCCAGCCCCATCCCACGCAGCCACTCGTAGGGGCGGGCCCGGATCGCGCGCAAGGTCGGCCAGTTGGCGGTCCATTTTTGCGATCAATTCCTCGCCGCGAGTGGGCTCTCCTACTGCCTTGGCGACCTGTCGGGTTATCCTGCGGATATCCTCGTAGGTTTCCGCATGATCGACCTCGATCATTGGAAACCCCAATCGCCTCAGCAGCCCGCGTGTTGCCGGTGTTGTGTATGCGCCGGCAACAACCAGATCCGGCTTCTGGCGCACGACCTCTTCCGACATGCCGTGGTTGATGCCGACGCGAGCAGCCTCGCGGTACATGAGTGAACCGTCGGGGTTGCGTGACAGCCATGTGACGGAAGCAATCCGTTCGGGTGGTAACAGGGCCAGGACAAGCTGATCCGTGCACTGGTTCATCGACATGACACGGACAGGCTTCGCGACCGCCTTGGTGCGCAAAGCGGATGACTCCGCGCAGCCGGCCAGAGCCGGAAGCACGGAGATCATCCAAAGCAGGCAGAGCGCCTTGCGGAACATCAGAAGCGGACGCGAACGCCGCCATAGCCTGCGCGGCCCGGGGTGGCGAAGCTGAACACCTCTTCGTATTGCTCGTTGATGAGGTTTTCTACTCGAGCGAATACCGAAATGTTGGGACGCAACTTGTATTCGGCATTCAGGTTAACCAGCACGTATTCCTGCAGGGACACGCGGACTGGAATGTAGCTCGGGTCAGTATAGGCCACATCGGTCTGACGCCCGTTGTAGCGCAAGGTCAATGTACCCGAGAAACGCTCATCCTTGCTGAACACGGTCGCATTGAAGCTGGCGATATGCTTGGGACGTCGCACCTCGACCGTGCCGTTTTCGCGCGCATGTAGCCACGTATAGGCGGCATCCAGCCTGATCTGAGGGATCGGACGGGCGGAGAGTGCCACCTCGATGCCATGCTGCTTTGACAAAGTGGTACGGTTGGACGGCGTCGCGATATAGGTCGGCGCCGGATAGGTCGTGTAGATCTCATCCTTGAGGCGACTGTCGAAATAGGTCACGCCAATGGTTGCTTTGCCTTCGGCGAAGCTCTGCTCGATCCCGGCTTCCCAACCCTCCGATTTTTCTGGCTTCAGGTTCGGGTTGCCGATGTATCGGCCATTCGAGTAGCCATAGAGTTCGAAGTAGCCGGGGTTCTTCACGCCCGTACCATAGGCCGCGCGGATCCGGGTGCCGGTCGGAAGCGAATAGCTGCCCTGAACCCGCCAGGTTGTGGGGTCGTCAAAGCGATTGTTTTCGTCATGCCGAACCGAAGCGCCAACTGACAGCGCATCGTTAACCAGCAGTTCGTACTGGCCGACAATCCCGACATTTTCGGTCGACCGTTTTCCCTGAAACGCGAAGGATGACGGTGTGGTGTTCTGGAACTCTTCACGCTCGACGTCGATTGCGGCGGTCAGGCGATGCCGGATTGCGTCGGTGCCCAGCCGCAGGCTCGATTCGAACGAGCCTTTGTAGCGGTTGCCCTTGTTGCCATAGTCGAAGCCCGCAGCGTCGAAGCCCTTGCGCTCGCTCAACGCGACTTGCCCTGTCACTGCGTTCGTCCAGCGGCCGTCGAGCCCGATCAGTTCAGCTCTCACAAGACCATAGAAGGCCTTGTTTCTGAAGAACACGCCGGGGCTGTCGACGGTGAATCCGAACAGCGGGCTCGCCGGATTGTTCTCGCTGTTGTTGGTATCGGCTTCCGTGAAGCTGTAGCGGGCAACGCCGGTCAGTTTGAAGGTTTCGGACGGCGACCAGATGAGCTTGGCCGAAAGGCCTGCGATGTCGGAGCCGACATCCCTGCTGCCATTTCGTGCCGTGGGATAGCCGCCGGTGTGATAGTAAGCGCCAGACACGGCATAATCGAGATCGCCAGACACTCCGGCAGCACGCGCGCTTCCGGTGAAGGTGTTGAAGCTGCCGCCCTCTGCGCGCAAGCTGACCCCCGGAGCCTCCTTCCCGGTCAATGTCAGATACTGGATAACGCCGCCGATCGCGTCCGAACCGTAAAGCGAGGACTGCTGCCCTCGCAGGACTTCAACGCGGGCTTCGGGATCGGCAATGAGAGTGGCGAAATCGAACTCGCCATAGTACGGATCTGAAGCTTCTATACCGTCAATCAGAACGAGCACGTGGTTGCCCTCGGAGCCGCGAAGCCGGAGCTGGGTGAGGCCGCCAGCAGCGCCGGTGCGGCTAACGGCAACGCCCGGCACATCGCGCAGAATGTCCGAAACAATCCGGGTTTGGCGCTGCTCCAACGCTTCGCTGTCCAGTACCGTCACCGACGCACCGAGCTTGTTTACGGCCACGGCCTCACCGGATCGCGACGCCGTCACGACAATGGTTTCCCCGCTGTCATTGGTTGTAGGCTGTCCCGGGTTCGACTGCGCGAAGGCCGGGCAGCTGGCTAGCGCCAGCGCAAACGTGGATACGAGAACAGGTTTCTTCATCGGGATACCCCCCTGGTGCCGAGCAACTGCGCGACGAAAAGGGGCAACCGGATCCATCAACTCCCGAGGCGAGTCGGGAGAGCGCACGAACGGTCGGCCAGGCCAACGCGAATGGGCACAATTCACCCGCGCAGACCAACCCTGCGGCCCCAGCCGCAATGGTTCGTCGCTCAGACGGAGGTTACCGTGCCATGGCCATCCCCTGGACCGCAGCAAGAGCGACCAAACGCCGGCAGGTCTCCTGGCTCGCGGGTCACAGCTTGATGCACGGCCTTCCCAGGCCGCGCTTTAACAAGCGTAAGGCCCAGTGGCTGCCTCCGCCCGAAGGGGGAAGCGATGTGCATCGCGCTCGCCGCTTACAGTTGCAGGGACAGCCTCGGATTCGAAGCAGCAAAAGCCGCTCCTCACCGTGTTCCCGAATTAAGCCCTCTCGGGCACCGGCGCGATCTGTTGACAACGGCTTTTGACCGTCGACGTTGATCCACTAGTCGAAAGTCGCCTGAAAGCCAATCCCTTAACGACTGGCATCGGAACGACGCCAAGCCTCAACGATGGCAGGGTTTTCAAGCAACCGTTCCACCGCATCCACATTATAGGTCGCGAGCGAAATGAGGTTGTCCCCTCGGCGTATTTTGGATGTCCCGGAAATTTGCAGTCGGCCATCTTTCGACCACCAGTTGCGTTCGGCGGGGGTGAGCGACAACAGCTTCTCAATCTGCTTGAGACTAAGGGGTCTCGAAGCGATCCGGCGGAGCCTGTCGCGAAGCTCATCGACAAGCATTTCAGCAGCGCCCAACTGATCGGGGCGAAATCTGCAAACTCTTCCCGGCTTGTCGATTGCGCTGCCACTCTTCGCCATGAGTAGCCGCATGCTAGCGGTGCGCTCGCCCTTATGGACCACAAGGCCAATCGGGATCGGCCCATCGAGGTCTACCTCTACGACCAAATGGTCATTGTCTTTCTTGAGGGTGACCAAGCGGCGGATTGCTATAAGGTCAGGCATTATATAACATTTGCACTGGAGGAGTCTCCGCTCCGGACGCCACGAACGAAGACCAGGTCCCACAAGAAGTGGTCAGCGGATTTCTCCCGGCGCGCGCCCGCAACGCCTGGGCCGCTGAGAGACCCAGTCACATCGATTCGTCGCTCAGACGGAGGTTACCGTGCCATGGCCATCCCCTGGACCGCAGCAAGAGCGACCAAACGCCGGCAGGTCTCCTGGCTCGCGGGTCATAGCTTGATGCACGGCCTTCCCAGGCCGCGCTTGATGTAGCGTGAGGCCCAGTGGCTGCTCCCGCCCGAAGGAGGAAGCGAAGTGCATCGCGCTCGCCGCTTACAGTTGCAGGGACAGCCTCGGATTCGGATCAGCAAAAGCCGGTCCTCACCGTGTTCCCGAATTAAGCCCTTTCGGGCACCGGCGCGATCTGTTGACAACGGCTTTCAACCGTCGACATCGGTCGATTATTTGAAAGTTGCCCGAAAGCCAATCCCTTAACGATTGGGATCGGAACGACGTCAATCCTCAATCACTTCTTGTGCCTTGAGCAGCCATTCGACCGCATCGGTGGAGCATGTCGACAGCCTGATCGCGTTTACGCCATTGCGGATCACCCAAGTTCATGAACGCCGAGGACGTCCGTCCTTGCCCCAGCGTTAGGGTCCGGCGGGTGTTATATGAATGAGGCGCTCGAGTTGCTTTCGGCTGACCTGCTACGATCCAATTGCATGCAACCGTTCCCGAAGCACGTGTACCAGCGTTTCCGCTTGTGTGCGCTGATCGACCTCGAAAGAACACGAACGACCGCCGCAATGATGGCCCCGATAGATTTGCCAAACAAGAGTTGGAGACCCACAAAAACTTCGAAAAGTTCTGAGCATCCAGCTTCCAAGTCACTGGAAATGCTGGGTTAGTTTTGACGAAATTGAGGTTATTGCGGGTCTCCAGTAACGGGTGCGCTGTCACGCGCACCCTCGTGCATCAATAACCTTGCTGCCGGGACTTCTCCAGATTGAATAACACAGTCATCATCTCACGTCGCTCTTCTATTCACCAAGGCGAAGGATCCAATAATCCAAATCTATTCGATATGACATCGTTCAGCTGGCATTGGAGACTTTGATTTCATCGAAGCGCTTCCAGCGGTAGATTGCATAGCTTGCCAGCCAACAGAATATAAACAGCCCTATAATGCCAAAGCCAAGGCTGTTAAAATTCTCGCCCAGTTCGGCGGCGAGGGTCCATGGCCAGCCGGTCAGACCCAGTTTGCCGCCAATCAGGGCAAGGGTTTCGATCCCACCGATGACAATCGCAACGATTGCCGAGACGAACGTGATTGTAATGTTATAGTAAAGCTTGCGGATGGGATTCACAAATGCCCATTCATAAGCCCCCAGCATCAACACTCCATCGGAGGTATCGATCAGAGCCATTCCAGCGGCAAACAGCGCAGGAAGAACGAGGATCGTTCCAATCGATAGGCCATTGGCAGCTTGGCTGGCTGACATTCCCAGAATGGCGACCTCAGTCGCGGTGTCGAAACCCAGCCCGAACAGAAAACCCAGCGGTGCCATGTGCCAACTCTTATTGATGAGCCGGAACATCGGTCCGAACAGCCGGGACAGCAGACCGCGTCCGCCCATCAGCAAGTCCAGATCATCCTCAGCATAGTCACCCCCGGCACGCACGTGGGCAAAGGTCCGCCAGACTGACCGCAGGATGACGAGATTCATGCCCGCGATGGTGAACAGGAATAGCGCAGAGACTGCGGTCGCGAGCACGCCACCTATATCCTTGAACGCACTGAATTGAGCCAGTGCACTGGCTGTCAGGGCGATTGCTATCGAGGCGATAGCAATGATCCCCGAATGCCCCATCGCGAACCAGAAACCGACCGCAATTGGACGCTGGCCATCCTGCATCAACTTGCGGGTAACATTGTCGATTGCGGCGATATGATCGGCATCGACAGCATGGCGCAGTCCCAAACCCCAGGCCAGAACGGCAGTGCCCAACATCAATGGCTGGGCGTGAAACAGGCTGAACGCCCATATCCACACAGCAATGTTCGCGACAATCAGACCTGCGAACAGCCAGATGATCCGGTGGCGCAGGGGCAGGCAAGCAGAATGGACAGATTGTCTCATGATTGGCTCCGGAGCTGTTTGTATGGTTCTGCGGCCCGTGCCTGCCCTGCGCCTCGTCCGATAGAATGATTAGGCTAGCAGTACTGTTTTGAGCCGTTGACAGTCGCTAGACGTTGATCTTGGCGTCAACTCTGACGGTAGGGTCATCGGCGCCGATGACGCTTCCTGCGCTTGGGGTATTCAGGGTTCCGATCTTGGTTTCATGAACCTCGCTAACCTGATCTGCTTTAGTGCTGTAGCCAGGTGCCGAGTTCGGCGTTGAAGCGCAGGAGGGTGTTCCCGCGAGAGTCAGAGCAAGCGCGCTGGTAGCAAAGCCGATTGTGTAGAATTTCTTGAACACGGATGAATCCTCCGGCGTCTAGCGACTTGGCCGGGGCAAGTCCGCGGAAGCGGCCGAAACGCGCGGCGGCCGAAACGCCATATGCGGCCGACACACGTCTCCGATGCGGCCCCAGCCGCAATGGTTCGTCGCTCAGACGGAGGTTACCGTGCCATGGCCATCCCCTGGACCGCAGCAAGAGCGACCAAACGCCGGCAGGTCTCCTGGCTCGCGGGTCATAGCTTGATGCACGGCCTTCCCAGGCCGCGCTTGATGTAGCGTGAGGCCCAGTGGCTGCTCCCGCCCGAAGGAGGAAGCGAAGTGCATCGCGCTCGCCGCTTACAGTTGCAGGGACAGCCTCGGATTCGGATCAGCAAAAGCCAGTCCTCACCGTGTTCCCGAATTAAGCCCTCTCGGGCACCGGCGCGAGTTGCTCGGCAAGCCGAAAGGCCACCGTGCAGTCCGGGGAATACTAGGTGCGGCTTCGAAGGGAAAGGCATCAAATGGGTTTCCATGGAGATTGACTCTGCTTTTCATCTTTGATTTTCTGATCGTGCGCATTCTCGATCAGATAGGCACGCCACCTTGGAAGGGGTGTGTCGTGTTTTCATTCAAATGTAGTTCGATCTTCGCGGCCGCAATGATCTGCGCCTCCGTTGCGAAAGCCAGAGAAGTTGATCTTGTGCGTTTTTCTCCGATCGGGGTTGCCGCCAGTGATGAGCAGGGAACTGTCGGAGCCGCATTAAGCGCCCACTTTGATCGGTTGGTTGAGTCAGGCGATGCGCCCGGGATCAGCCAGGGAACTTACGCTACTGGCGGGAACCGCCTCTCTGATGTTTTCGAACTGACACTTCAGGGAATCTCAGCGCCTTCCACACCTTTGTTGTGCCCTCAGAATGGGTATCGCCCAACCTGGTGGCTGGCTCCCGAGGTGGAGAACAGACGAGTAGCCAATTTTGCAGCAATGTCCGCGATCGCTTGCGAAAACGGCATTCCAGAAGGCCTGCTGGACGCAGTCATCGCCCAAGAGTCAGGATACAAGCCTTGGGCAATAAGCCGGGCGGGGGCAATGGGCATGATGCAGGTCATGCCGGGGACAGCGAGAAATCTAGAGCTCAAAAACCCTTGGGACGCGCTTGCCAACATGCGGGCAGGAGCACGGTATCTTCGACAGCAACTTGACCGCTTTGGGCGCGTCGATCTGGCCTTGGCCGCGTACAATGCTGGGCCCGAACGTCGTTCACTTGCGCTGGGCAACGTTCCTGCAATCGCGGAAACCGTCAATTACGTTCGGGCCATCACAACCAACTGGGTCCGTCTCACTCAGCTTGAGGGGCCAGACCCGGATGTTGCTGCACGAGCGATAGCGGCCAGCACGGCGGTGCGAGCCTCAGGCTACCGTGAGGTATCGCTCAATACCTATCAGGGCACGAACGTGGAAAACCCGATATAGTGAGCATACAGGATCGCAATCGCCAAAATGCTCGGAAAACCGCACAGGTAGCTGAGCTGAAAATGCAGCCAAACCTTTGGAAACCACAGTAGCCAACGCAGTCCCCTACCTTGTGGCGGAGCGATCATGCCCGTGCGGATGTCGAAGATGGTCTTGAGGAGCGCGCAGCCCGAGCAAATCGCAGCGAGCAGCCCAACCGCGGCATAGAGCTGGGTCCAGGCGGCGATGGTCTGAGAACTCATATGCGGTCGGTCAGGCCTGCAGGGTCTGGTTGTTTTGCAAGACCCGCTCCTGGTGCGAAAGGAGCAGGTCATAGGCTCGCCGGGCCGCCTCATGGATCACCGCTGGCCGCAGATCGACCTCGATCGACCCGCGCCTGCAGGTCAACACCTCAAGGTAGAAGCTCTTCAAGCTCTCGGTCGCAAGAAAGACCGATTGCTCGACATAGGCCAGCGGGTCGTGGAGCAGAGCCACGCTGATCTTGGCGCGGACGTGGTCCATGCCCAATTCGTCGAAGATGCGGTCGCGCAGTTCGTCCGTCAGCGGGTTGGTTTGCTTGAGTATCTTGTGCAGCTTGGCGCGCGAAAGGCGCATGCGATCGGCGAGGTGCGCCGGCAGGATGTTCTGGCGCGCAAGCTCTGCATTGATGAGCTGCTTGTACTGATCCTGCTCGCACCCGCGCGGACCAGAATTGGCGAACGCGAAGACGGGTTCACTGCCCGGCGGGCTGCTTGGCTTGAAGACCGTCTCAGGCGTCAAGTTCCTGTGAGGCATGTTCCATCCCTCCCAAGGCAAACGGTCTATGGGATGGCATAGCCTGTCAAGAGTCTTAAGAAGCACGAAACTTCCGGGTGGAAATCACCTAGAGAAGATTGTGCTTCACCGAGAGATGTAGAGCAAAGGGTACGAGAACCTTATCGGAGATCGTCTGGTCGCAGATTTTCCGGACTTTGGCGCGCAATGAATCGTAGTCCTGTGCCCACTCAGGTGTGACCTCAAGGAAGATCCGGATGTCGCCGTCGATCGGGTATTCCGCGAGGAATTCTTCAAGCTCAACTTTGGAAATCCCATGGGATTTAAGCCGAGAACACGCGGCCTGGACGGTCATCCGCATGAGGGCATAGCGTGGAAAGTACGCTAAACAACGCTAAGCGAGAACGCATGGCGAACGCTCGATGCGAACGGACGGGCGCTTAATCAGGCGGGCCGTTCGATTC
>Ga0209815_1001319_pt1 | contig 16567 bp, 12 predicted proteins | sample CoawatmetaG00DNA_FD_187507 | JGI IMG/M metagenome (GOLD analysis project Ga0209815, IMG submission 187507) | Marine microbial communities from the West Antarctic Peninsula - Coastal water metaG002-DNA (SPAdes) (version 2) | ecosystem: Environmental > Aquatic > Marine > Coastal ...
GTTCGGTACTGATATAAGTTTCAATGATGATGGTATGATAGACTTTGATTCTACTCCTATGGCTTCATACGAAGATACAGATGTATTAATGGATGTCTGGGATACAGAGCAAGAATACCAACATCAAGAAGAAATATTATTAGATGAGTTTACATTTCAAGAAACATTTTTAGTTGAAGACTATAGTGAGCCAGAAACTTTTATTGAATTTAATACACTTGAAGAATTAGAAGAATGGTTTGAAGAAGAAACCAATGAACATTTTGAAGAAGGAAATGAAGAAGAATTTATAGCTTTAGAAGAACCTGAAGAAGAATTTTTAGAGGAGATATACGAAGAAGAAGCCGTTGAAGAAATTTTTGAGGCTCAAGAACGTATTGTAGAGGCTGAAATAGAAGAAGAAAGAATTGAAAGAGAAGAAGCTCCCGAAGAGTTTGAAGAAGTTTTTGCTGAAGAGTTTGAAGTTGTTGAAAGAGAAAACGTTAGAGGAGAAAGTTCTATTAGTAGAGAAATGGCTCTTAGAGTTGTTGCCTCTACAATAACAACAGCAAATAGAAGTGTCAGCGGTACAAGTTCTGGAAATTCAATTCATTCAACAGGCAATAGTGTTGCCTCTGGAAATTCTTCAAGTTCTGTAAGTTCTTCATCTAACAACGGCATAAGCATTAGCAGCTCTCCTAGTATGTCAGATCAATTTGCATCTTCTACAGCTCAAACCAATCAAGTTTTAGACATGAGCAGTACCTCTGTATCAAGCTCTTCTTTTAATTCTACCTCTGTTGAAACAGAATCAACAACAGTAGAAGTTGCCGTATCAAGTGTAACAATAGAATCAACACAAGAACAAATGGACACATCCATTTCATCTGCAAGCGTTGATTCAGAAAGTGAAGCAACAGTTGAAAGTATTGTGGCTAGAAATTTGCAAACGGCCCAGGATCAAGTGGCTACAAGACAAGAAGAAACAGGAGAATACGGATCAGAGAATGCTATTATTGCTGTTATGGGATTTTTGCCAGGCTTTAATAATTACAGAATGGTATCTGTACCCAAGAAAGAATTTTGGTATGAACCTAAAAGCATTTATACTAATAATACAATATCAGATAATACTGTAGCGTTTTATGGTTTAGCAGAACAAAGTATAAATACCTTAACTGAATTAAAAAAATTACAGCCAAACTTATAGGAGACATTATGGAATGGTTTGAAAACAAAACAACACAACTTATAGCCTTGGTAGGTATCGTAGGTACTTTAGCTGGGTTTGGTTATACAGGAGCTACTTACGTAAATAGGTTGGAGAACCTAGAGGCACAAATAGGTGGTATAGGCGATACAGAAGACGCTCAAAAAATTATTGAAGAAAGGTTTGTAGCTATAGAAACTTCTGTTGATTACATGAACAAGTCAATAGACGGATTAGTTATTCCAGACAACAGCGACCTCAAAGCAAGCGTTGCTTCATTAACAAGTGATGTTGAAAGAATCTGGATTGAGATAGATAAACAAGACGATAACCCTTTGGCAAACTAAATTATGAAATTTAACTTAATAAAAAATGTTGTAGGTGCTTTAGCTCCTACTCTTGGTTCTGCGTTAGGTGGGCCGTTAGGTGGTCAAGCAGCTTCTGTAATTGCTGGAGTTCTTGGATGTCAAACAGATCCAAAATCTATTAACAAAGCAATACAAGCAGCAACTCCAGAGCAAATGTTAGAGCTTAAAAAGGCAGAGCAAGGCTTTGAGTTGCAAATGAAAGAACTTGAAGTGGATGTGTTTAAACTAGAGACTGCGGACATACAAGACGCTAGAGGAAAATTTGGTAAAGATTGGACAGCCAGAATAATGGGTCTTGTTGTTGTGGGGGGATTCATGGGCTACATATTCCTTGTTACTCTTCAACCGCCTGAACAAAACAGCGAAGCATTAATAAACCTGGTACTTGGTTATTTAGGTGGGTTAGCTTCCGCTATTATTAGTTTTTATTTTGGTGCATCACACAGCTCGGATAACAAAGATGGGGAATAGAACAACTGCACATGATGTAGCATCAGATCTTAAAACACACGAAGCAAAGTGCGAAGAAAGATGGAAAACTATTTTTGGAGAAACTGCCGAAATAAAAAAACAAATGAGCGAACTAAATGGAACTTTAAAGATGGCAACGTTTGGAACTTTTGGGTTTATGGCAACTCTTTTAATAGCTCTTCTGACAGGAGTAGTAGCAATATAATGCACATTTCAGAAGAAGGTCTTGCTTTAATAAAGCATTTTGAAGGCTGTCCTGTTAATGGAGCAGGTGACCCTGTAGCTTATTTATGCCCTGCCGGAGTTTGGACTATAGGATATGGTCATACTAAGCGTGTTAAAGAACACGACAGATGGAGTATGGACCACGCTGAATACATTTTAAAAGAAGAAATTGAAAATGATTACGAAAAACACATTAAAGAATTAGTAAAAGTAAAATTAGAACAACATCAATTTGACGCACTTGTAGCTTGGGTATTTAACTTGGGTTATGGGAATCTTAAAGACTCCACACTTTTAAAATTTTTAAATGCAGGCGATTACCATAATGTACCTGCTCAAATTAAAAGATGGAACAAGGCTACCGTAGATGGGGAAAAAATTGTATTAGACGGACTGGTAAGAAGAAGAGAAGCAGAAGCTTTGTTGTTTGAAGGAAAGGAGTGGAGTAAAGTTTAAATGACATTAAATAAAAAAACTTCTTCTACAAAATGCAACAACTGTTACCTCGGTTTGTTTTGGGACGGCAAAACCTTTAAACGCTGGGGAGAAAAGTAAATGCCATTACAAAAAACAATATTTAGACCTGGAATCTATAGAGAAGGAACTGATTACGATAATGATGGCGGTTGGTTTGATTGTAATTTAGTTCGCTTTAGAAAAGGTAGACCTGAAAAATTTGGAGGTTGGATCAAAACTACTGATAACATTTTTTTAGGTACAGCAAGAGCTTTACATCCTTGGGTATCTTTGGGTGGAACAAAATTTTTAGGTTTAGGAACTACTTTTAAATACTATATAAACGAAGGATCTTCTTTTGCAGACATTACTCCATTGCGTGTAACCACTTCTGCAAATGAAATATCTTTTGCAGCAACTAACGGATCTTCTACTTTAACGGTCACAGACTCTGCTCATGGAGCTGTAGTAAATGATTTTGTAACTATATCAGGAGCTGCTACTTTAGGTGGTGTTGTAACCGCTGCTGTTTTAAATCAAGAATATCAAATTGCTGGGATTACTTCGAATAATGTTTACACAATAGTTGCTAAAAACACTACTGGTGCAACAGTAACCGCCAACTCTAGCGATAGTGGTAATGGTCAAGGAACAATTATAGGTAAATACCAAGTTAACGTAGGTTTAGATGTTTACGTAGCTGCTTCAGGTTGGGGAGCAAACCCTTGGGGGCAGGGAACTTTTGGATCTGCTACTGCTCTATCAAATACCAATCAACTAAGATTATGGACACACGATAACTTTGGTGAAAATTTAATTATTAATCAAAGAAATGCTGGTATATACAAATGGGTTGAGAATGACGGAACAAATACCAGGGCTGTTGAGTTGTCTGGTATTTCTGGGGCAAATCAAGTTCCTACTGTAGGTCTGCAAGTAATTACTTCAGAAAAAGACAGACATTTAATAGTTTTAGGTGCAGATCCTCTTTCTGGAACTACTAGAACAGGAGTAATTGACCCTATGTTAATTGCGTTTAGTGATCAAGAAAATGAATTAGAATTTGAACCAAAAACTACCAATACAGCAGGATCTCTTAGGTTATCTTCTGGATCTTCAATTGTTGGTGCGGTTAAATCAAGACAAGAAATATTAGTTTGGACCGATACTGCTTTATACAGTATGCAATTTACTGGACCGCCTTTTACATTTGCGGTTAATCTTATTAACGAAGGGACGGGCCTAGTTGGACCTAAAGCTGCTGTAACAGCTCCTCAAGGTATTTACTGGATGAGTTATAACAATTTTTATAAATATAATGGAAGTATTGAAACTATTCCTTGTACCGTTCAAAACTATGTTTTTAGTGATATTAATCTTGGGCAATCTTTTAAAATTAACGCTTTTACTATTGCAGATAAAAACGAGGTTGGATGGTTCTATTGTTCAGCAAGCTCTACAGAAGTAGATAGGTATGTAATCTATAATTATCTTGAAAATATTTGGTTTTATGGATCTCTAAGTAGAACGGCTTGGTTGGACGCTGGAATTGAAAATTATCCTAGAGCCGTTAGTGATGGGTATCTTTACCAACAAGAGTCAGGTTTTAATGATGATGGCTCCCCTATGACAAATGTTTTTATAGAAAGTTCTGATTTTGATCTTGGAGATGGCGATCAATTTACTTTTATAAAAAGGATTATTCCTGATTTTAAATTTTTGCAAAATGACAATTCTGGCAACGTTAATATTGTAGTTAAAACAAGAAACTTTCCTGGAGAATCGTTAAACACCAACTCAACCAACGCTATTTCTTCTTCTACCACACAAGCGTATGTAAGAGCCAGAGCAAGACAAATGGTTTTAAGATTTGAGTCTGATGATAATGCCAGTAATAATGGCAATTTAAATATTGGATGGCGATTAGGAGCTACAAGAATTGACACAAGGCCTGATGGCAAGAGATGAGCAAGATATTACAAACTCAACTTCCTATTGCCGTAGGAGATGTTAGTCCAGATATTTTTAACAGATTAATAAGAATTTTAGAAATTAATCTTGGTGCTGTTGACGTTAATCAAACTCAACAAATAAATGATTCTGATAAAAATACTCTTAATTTTTTAGCTGGAAGCATTATTTGGAATACTACACTAGAAGTATTGCAAGTTTATACAGGATTCAAATGGGTAGATATAGGTAAAAGAACAAATGATCTTGGCTTTGAATTAACTTCTTCTTTAGGCAGCGTAGACGTAGCGACTAATGGCGACATATCAATTAATGTTACTAGCTCTTATGAAAGTTATGGTGTAGAAAAATGGTACAGCTAGTAAAAGAATCAAAATATAAAACAAAAAATATATTATTAGAGCATCCTGCTGACTGGTATATAAATGAAAAAACATTTGAAGCAGCCAAACATTCTTTACCAAAAATAGTAAATTTTTACGATAGCAAAGGAAACAGTAACCCTGTAAAAAATAAATTACACAAGGTTATAAAAGAACCGTTAAAAGATGTTTATACGGTTCCATTTTTTTCTGAAAAATTTTGTTCAATATTGGTAGATGAAATGCATAACTTAGAAAAGTTTTATGGGTTTACTCCTAATAAAGAAGAGGATTCACTTAGGCAAATACCTGAAATAACCTTTGAGGATAATTGCCCAGAAATATATCAATCTTTATTTCAAACAATATATACTATAGGTAATCCTATATTTTTAAGTATTTGGAACAGGTACGTTAATGGTGGGGCTATTCAAATAGCTAACTATAATTTAAAGGATAAAAAGCAAGGTGCCTGGCATCATGATGCTAGTTCAGATATCAGTATGGTTGTTCCTTTAAATACTGGTAATTATGAAGGAGGCGGAACCGAGTTTTTAAATCGTGGTACAGTTGAGCCATTACCTACAGGCCACGCTCTAATATTTCCTAGCTTTACTCACATGCATAGAGGCTTGTCAGTAAAATCAGGAAATAGATACTTACTTGTATTTTGGTTAAAATGTATGGAAGAATAGGGTAGAATTTAGAAATGAATATAATAGACAGCTCAGGAAAAGGTTTAGCAGCCCTAGGACGCAACGAAGATCGCTTTATGGCACACGTTGCACCAGGAGAAATGGTAGTCCCTCCAGTCATATCAGACAGCACAAAAGCACTCATAAGAAAAGAGATGGCCGCTTCCGGCTTAGATCCAAGTCAGTATGAAGTGGGCGAAGGTATGTCTATCAATCCTATTACAGGACAAGCAGAATTTGGTTTTCTTAAAAAGGTGGCAAAAAGCGTAAAGAAAGTAGTTAAAAAAATTGCACCTATTGCAGCCGTAATACCTGGTCCTTGGCAACCGTTTGCTGCTGTCTATCAAAAAGGTGCTGCTGCATTAAGAATTGCTAAAGGTGAAGGTGGCCTTGGAGATGTCTTTACTTTAATGGCTGGTGGTAATCAAAAGTTAACTGGTGAAGGTGGCGCTTTTAGCTCTATAACCTCTGGCGACTTTAAAAATATTGGTGGAGGATTTATGGATTCTCTTGGTAGTATAGGATCTGTTACAGATGCTGCTACCGGAACCAGTTCATTTAACCCACTTCAGTACGGAAAAAATGTTGGCGCTGGTATGGCTAGTGACCAACAACAAGGATATTTTGGGGCTTTTGGGGGGGGAACAGGTGAGTTTGATGTGGCAACAGGAACTTTTAAAAATTATACAGATGCAGCAGGAAACCCAATTTTTAATGATAAATTTAATTTTATGGCTCCGGATAGAATTGTAGTCCAGCCAACTGACACTTTAAGTGAAATAGCCAAAGCAAACAATACAACTGTAGCAGAATTACAAAAGTTAAATGGAATTGTAGACCCAAACAAACTTGATGTAGGACAAGTGTTAAATATGCCTGGTGGGAATATATTTCAAAAAACAGGAAACGTTATTAGAAGCACTACTGGTATAGGTGATGGGAAACCAGGAGCTTTAGGTTTAGGGGGAGAGGGAAGTTTTTTTGGAATGGAAACTCCTGGGTTTATTAAAGGTATAGAAAATGCGTTAAAAGGGGAAGGCGGATCAGGTTCTGGAGGCGGTATAGATCCTAAAATGGCTGGTCTTGCTTTGTTATACGGTAAGGTAGTTAAAGATGCAGCTAAAAAAAATGAAGGTGGTTTAACCGATATAAGACAATCAGTAAGACCAGATTTAAGTCCAGCACCTGTATTTAAAGGATTTGATTTGGGTGTAAGAAAACAAGCTGCTTATGGAGGTCCAATAGGATACGGTAGGCAGCAATACAATCAGGGTGGTATGGCCGTAAAAGAACTTGATATGCGTGATGGTGGCGAGTCAGCCGGTCCTGGTACAGGAACTTCAGATGACATACCGGCTATGCTTAGTGATGGTGAATTTGTAATGACGGCTGCCGCTAATAATGGTGCTGGTGGTTTTAAGTTTAATAAAACAAAAAAAGGTATAGAGTTAATAGCTTCAAGTAACCCAAATAGAAAAAATGGTGTAAATGTTATGAACAAATTAATGGATACTTTTGAAAAATACAACAGTTCTAAAGGTGTAGCATAATGGTTGATACAGTAGATCCTATACTTCAACAACAACTTGCTTCTGAAACTACAACAGATCCGCTTATACGGGCGTTGTATTTTGGATCTGAAGATACTCCTGGTTTTTACAACCAATTACAGCAAGCAGGTGCTAACTTAATAGGTAGCGATGTACCTTTACAAGGAAATGCTGCACTAGACCCATTAGAATTACAAGCAAGACAAAGAGCACAAGCAGGTCTTGGTCAATTTCAACCATTCTTTGATCAACAACAAGGTTTAGTTAACGAAGCAATAGGACAATCTAGAAGAGCAGAACAATTACAAGATCCTTATTTTTCTAGAGCAGAAGATCAATACGGTTTAGGTTTGGATAGTGCTCTTTCTGGTATTGATCAATCAAGAGGTGTATTAACAGGAGCAGTAGACAGGTTTGGCAACAGACTTTCTGATGTAGAAGCTAGAAGTGAAACGGCTGCTGGAAGATTTGGCCAAGATCTCTTTGGTATTGAAAGAGGAGCGTCTGGTGATGTTGATGCTTATGGAAACCGTCTTTTAGAATCAGAAAATCTTTTAAGAGGCACTACAGATTCTTACAACCCTTTGATGGCAAATCAATTCTACAATCCTTATGAAGATCAAGTGGTTCAACAAACAATTGATGACGTAATGAAAGCTGGCGATCAACAAGATATAGCAGCAAGAGCTCAAGCTATTTCTGCTGGTGGTGAATCCGCTTTTGGATCCAGGGCAAGACTTGGTGCTGATGAAAGAAGAGAAGCTCTAGGCAGAGGTTTAGGTGACGCACTTAGCGGAATTAGATCCAGAGGCTTCTCAGAGGCTCAACAGGCAGGTATGGGTGAGTTTGCTAGGCAGAACCAAGCACAAAGAGCTGCGGCTTCAGGATTAGGTGGATTTGCTGGCTCAAGACTTGGAGCCGATCAAGGATTATCTAATAGATTTACTTCAGGCGCTCAATCAAGATTAGCAGCAGATCAAGGAGTAATTGATTTATTAGGTAGAACTGGACAGCAACAACTTGCAGCTCAACAAGGCTTGTCTGGAAATTTACAACAGTATGGTCAAAGCGAAGCTGGTGCAAGAGCTGGAATGGCCAGCGGTTTATTAGGCATAGGCGGACAAAGAGGTGCTGGTGCTTCACAATTAGGATCTCAATTAGCAGGATATGGCTCTCAAATGGCTGGTATTGGACAAAATCTTGAAGGTTTAAATAGAGGTCAAAGATCTGAACTTATAGGTTATGGGGCTACCGGAAGAGGCATACAAGACACAGGCTTCGGAAGGCAGTTTGCTCAACAACAGGCACAACAAATGAGGCCGTTGCAAACTATGCAGGGTATTGGTTCTATGCTGCCTGGGTACAATCAAGCAAGCAGTCGAATTGATTCTACATACGGTTTGGCTCCCGATCCAAGTGCTCAAGGTCTTGGAGCTGCTTTCTCTGCTTACTCATCATTAGTGCCTAAGACAACAGCTTAAGATGAGTTTTTTAGAAAGAAAAATGTTTGCAAATGGAAGGGCAGTTGGGCCACCTAATCCTATTGGTGCTTTTGAAATAAGAGATTTAACAACTGGTGAAATACTTATTGATCTAAGAACTAACCAAGATTTTATTAACAACCCCGAGTTTAATCCATATAAAATACTTTCTGATCCTACTTTAGAAAAGGGTCCTGCTGTTTTATCTATCTTACAAAACTTTCAAAAACAAGATGCTCCAAAATTAGGACCGTTTCAAGCAGATGAAGATATAGGAACTAATCTTGCTGATCTTGGCTTTGGTGCTGCTAGATTTACCGAACCTTTCGTTAGAGGTGGATCAAGAGTGCTTGGTGAATTAACAGGACTACAAGCAGCAAAAGATTTTGGTGGCACACAAGAGTTTGATCCGACATTTAGTATGATGCCAGGACCAATACCAGGTGTAGATTTATTTAAAGAATCTTATGAAAGTTATGTCCCTACAGATGCAGACAGGGCAAGAACACAAATTAAAATTCTACAAGAATCTGAAGGATTAAAGGAACAAGCAAGACCGTTTTTTGAAAATTTGGGTCAATTAGCCGCCGAAAAATTTAACCTAGGCTATCCTTTGCGTAATCCTAATTATAATATTCAAAGTGAATTAGAAAACCTTAGTGCTTCTACTAAAGACGTTGTAGATAAAGCAAATGTTGAAGAGGTTATAGACCCTACAAGAACTGGTACAGTAGAAGTTAGAAACATTAGTGAAGATGATTATAATAATTCTGAAAGAGCTTTGTTACAACAAGAAATGGAAATAGTAGGTAGAGATAAAGAGGGCAATCCATTACCAGGTGGAAAGTTGTTACAAAATCCTGAGATTGAAGATCTCTTAGATGAAATAAAACCCGCTGAATTAAAAGTTAATGTAGATAAGACAGAGGCTGACAGTATATTTGATACTGAAGCAACGTTTGCAGGTTTAGGTAAAGAAGAGCTAAAGAAAGAACAAGAACCAGACTTAATTAGTCTTGAAGATTTACTGACTGGAGATGAGGATGTAGTAACACCTACGCCAATAGTACCTGAAACGAGTGATCCTATTACCAAAAAATTAGATGAACCAGGATTCTTTGGATCTAACAGGTTCTTAGACTTTATTAGAAACGTTGGTGGTGAGTTATCTAGAACTGGTCAAATGGATGAAGGCTTATCTTTAGGTGCCGCAAAAGCTGCTGAAGAAAGGGCCGCTAGAGAGTTAATGGCTGAACAAGATGAAAAAGACTTTGCATCCAAGCTAAGACTTGCTAAAGCTGAGGCAGCTTTAGCAGGGTTAGAGGGTCCTTCTGACAGTATGAAAAAAGAATTAAGAAAAGTAGGTCAGGAAATGAATGCTGACTACAACGATATTGTAAGTTCAAATAATACTTTAGAGATTGTAGCAAGAGTTGAAGAGATTGTTAATAATGAAGATACCACTTCTGCAAAAGCGTTCTTAGGTGAGTTAGTAGAAAAAGGAGCAGCTCTTTTTAATGTTGACGGGGCAGTTAGTAAAACAGGTAAATCTTTTGAAGATCTTGAACCAAGAACAAGAGCTAAAGTATTGTTAAATCAAATTAAACAAAAGAACATTAGGGACATACTTGGTGAATCTGGTAAAACTATTTCAAACTTAGACAGACAAATAGTAGAAGAATTAGTTGGTAGTATAGCTGCCGGTAATACACCACAAGAAATTTTAGAGGCTCTTAGGCTTACAAAAGAAAGTATTTTTAATAACCTTAATTCTGCACAAAATAGGCTTAAAACTAATGCCTTCTTTGCACAGAATGAAGGTGGGATGTACTTAGTGTCAAAAAATAAAACTATCATAGATTATTTGGAAACAGGCATATTGCCAAGCACGCTATATAATAACGCTTATGAAAATCAATCAGTTCGTAAAATTAAACTTAAAGAAGAAGAAGAAGAATAATGCCTTTATTTGAAGTAGAAATTTCAAAAGGTGTAAGCCATAGAGTTGAAGCTGATAACGAAACTGATGCTAGAAAAAAAGTAAAGTCAATTATAGCAACCGGTGCTACTTCACCTTTTTACGACAAACTAAACTTTGATTATGAAACGGGCATCAAAGGTAGGTTTGAAAGACAGATTGATAAAGGTACTGAGCGTGAAGGTAATTTAAGAAATCTTAGAGCTCAATTAGCTAGAGCTGAAACTAGTGGAATAATTGGCATAAAAGAACAAGATACAGTTTTAAGTAACTTTGTAGGGTCTTCAGGCTTTACAAGAAACACTAAAGGACAAGTAGCTTTAACTCCTGCTGGCTTAGAAGAACTGGGATTGCCAATCCAAACTAAAACTCTTAGTGACGGTTCAACAATACGTTTAAATACTATTATTGATGAAAATGATTTTGGTCTTAGAACCGGAGATTTATCAGACTTTGCTGGTATTGCCGGACCTATAGCAGGAGCAATTGCTGGTATGTCACCTCATCTAAGAGTCATTAAAGGCCTTACATCTTTATTTGGCGGTAGGCAAAGAATAGCAAGAATGTTTACCGCTGGTATAGGATCATCAGCAGGTAAAGCAGGGGAGGAAGCATTAGACTACAAAGAAGGTTTTCAATTACAAGATAGAGATGAGTTAAAAGATTTATTTGGTGGTGAGTTTTTGTTTGGATCTATTGGTCAAGGTGTAGGTGAACTTTTTGGCTTAGGCTATAAATTATTTTTAGGAAGAAACGCACCAGTTTCAGATTTAAGATTAAACAGGCAAATGGCTAAAGGTAGATCTGCTACAGATATTTTAAAGTTTGATGCAAGTTTGGGTAAAGAAGCAACAGAAAGACAAATAGCAAAAGCCGTTAAAAACGGTCAAATAAAACAATTTGATTTTGCCGGTATTGCTTCACAAGCAACATTAGGTGCAAAGTTGCCAGGTAGATTGCAAGACATATCTGAACAGGTACTAGGTAACACTAGAGATAAAGAAACAGCTTTATACCTAAGAGCAGAAGTAGATAACTTACTAAAAGAAATTGGTGGTGAGAATGCACTACTACAAAAATCAATATCTGATGCAACCAAAGGCAGCCTTGATGAACAAGTACAACTAAGTTTGCAAAAACTAAGGCTTAAAGAACAAAGCGTTACACAAGAATTAAAGAAACTATTAGATGATGTAGTAGATGATGCTATAGAAGTTGGCAATTACGCTGATGCACCAGGCAGAGGAGCTTTAGGTCAAACAATTCAAGATAATCTAGGTAGGGCTAGACGTGAAGTGATGATTGATCTTGGCGAAAAATACAGAGCTGTAGACGGTATGTTTAAAGAACTTACTTCAACCGTAGGTAAGTCAGGGGCGGAGCTAGACGCGGCAATAGCATTTAACAGAATAGTTAGAACTACTGTAGTTAAAAATATTGATGATTCTTTAAAGCTTATTGGTCGGCACAAAGACTCTGATTTTATGTGGGGTGTTAATAATAAAGACGAATTGGATGGCGGTATTGTTAACAAAATAGAAGCTGCTTTAGTAAATTTTAGAAGAGCTGCCGCAGACGAATCAATTCCTGTAAATCTTTCGCATGTTAGAAATGCATACTCAAAATTAAATGTTATTTCTAGAGATACACTTGAGGCCAGCTCAGAAAGAAAAGTAATTATAGAAATTATGCGTAAGCTTGATGATTCAAGGGTTAATCAAAATGGCGAAGTATTTAGAAGAAGTCAGCCAGACAGTATTTTAAGTCAGTTAGAAATTGAAGGTGTTGAGCAATTTAACATTCAATTAGCTAAAAATATAGAAAAAACCGGTTTAAAAGATGGGGTTATAGAGCTACAAACCGAACAATTAAATATAGTAAATAACGCAATAAAAAATTTAAGAGGAGAGGTTAATACACTTGCCGCACAAAGAATGGCACCCTTTGATAGATTGCAAATTAAAAAAATAATATCTAACTCACAAAAAGGTGCTCATGACGCAGATGAAATTTATAAAAAAGTTATTCTAAATGGAGAGAAAGGAGATTTGGATGACATATTCAAAGGCCTAAGAGATTATGATGGCTATATGGTTAAGGCAGGAAAACCTGGAACCGCAGAAAGAACTTTAAAATCACAAATTAAAAAGAGATTGTTTGCTGATGCGTTTAGGTCATCTACAGATGTTGTGGATGAATCAATAAACTTTACTACGTTTGCTAAAGAAATTAAAAGGTTTGAAAGAGATTATCCTGGTAAGTTGGATCTTTTATTTACTGATTCAGCTACCGGCAAAAATACAGCTAAACTTGTTAGAGATACGATAGAACAAATAAATAAAATAAACCCAAGATTAAAACCTCAAGATATGAAAAACTTGGTTAATGATTTTACAACCAACATTAAAGGTTTGAGTGCAAGTGACCAGGGCCTTGCTTTTGTTCAAGGCATGAAGCAGTTGGCTAAAGCATCGGAAGATAGATTAAAACTTGAAGCCAATAGAGCTATCTCAGATCTACCTCTGAAAGGGATAGATGAAACGGTTAATATAATATTTAGGCCAAATGCAAATGCCAACATACAGATCTTAAAAGATACCGTAAGTGATGAAGTATTTACCAGCATACAGCAAGCAAGTATGCAAAAACTTCTATCTAAATCTATAGATCTAAATGGCAAAGGAAGAATTACAGATTTATTTAAAGCTGGCAATTTAAAAACAGCTTTAGATTCTTATGGTGATGCAACTTTAGAGGCTATGTTTGGCAAAGAACTTACTCAAGGATTAAGAAACTTCCAAAGGCAAATTGACGTTTTAACAAAACAAGAGGCAGGACGAGGCGGAGCCGCTGGTGGATTGGTTGCTGCTGGTATTGGTGCAAGTTTAGCTTTAAATCCTATTGCAGTACTGCCTACTGTTTTATCTTTAGCGGTTGCTAGAAAACTGTTTGCATCACCAGGTTTTGTTTCGGCAGTAGCAAAAACAGACAAAGGATCTATTTTAACTGTATTAGACATGACTGAGCAGGCGTTAAGACAAACTTTAGTAAGACAACTAGGAATGGGAGCTGAACAAGCAGGAGAAGCTGCAAGCGGTATTATGGATGGAGCGTATGATCAAGCAGGCATAGAAGAGTTATTAGGCCCTGTTAAAAATTTATTAAAAGAAGCGGTATCTGGTGTTGAAGATTTAGAGCAAGAGACACGACAATCTTTAAGAACTACTCAGGCTACTCCACCTCCACCAGCAAACATACCTTTACCGGATGTTACAACAATTGAAATGCCAAATGCAGATCCTTTGTCTTCAGATAGATTGGCTTTAGATGAACAATTGTTTGGCAGGCCTTCTAGACTGGGTTAAAAACCTATTTCGTTACGGTCCATTCCTAAAGGCTTATCTGATAAGCATACCCAATCTTCTAGCGGTATATGTATGTAAGGCTCGTTATCCTCATCGTAGGTAGGATTGTCACTTACGTTCATCCTTACATCATAAACAAAGTCTTTCTTCCATTCGTGCATGTAGATTCCGTCTGTCATAGCATAAACAATAATAAATGGAACTCCGGTAGCTAATGCAAACGAGGATCCCTTTCTAAATTTATTTGTAGAAATTATTAAAGTGTCGTACTTGGCATAAGCAAAAGTTCGGCATTTTACTTCACACCAATAACTTTTTTCTTTTGATTCTATCCAATAATCTAACGAGTAACTTACTGGCAGTTTGTGACAGCTAACCCCCCAAATGCCTTCTAAAAATCCTGCTACCCGCTCTTCTCTCTTTTGATCTTCTCTGGTTTCTAATGATGGTGTTTTCATATCACTCCTCAAAGAAGTTAGGATCTACGGCAATAAACCTTTTGGTTGGTCTGCCCTTGCCCCCAACTTTAATTTCAATTTCCTGAATTTCTCCAGCGTTTTTTAACCGTTCAATAATTTCTTTTACTTCGTATGACTTCATGCTTCTAAACAACTCATGCCTATCCACTTCTCTTTTAGATATGCCTTCGCCATTTCTAGATCTGATAAAAGACAACACTTGTTTAATTTTAGATTCTGTTGCAGAACTTGCAACTTTGTCTCTGCAAGATTCAATAAACATAAGGTCATAGTATCTAATGTAGTCTATAGCCCATTTAGTAATGTCTGCGGTTATCTTAGTTGCATCAGCACTTGAGGCTAAGGTACAAAGTAAAGACAGCCTCATAGCCTTTTCTCTAGATCTACTGAGCAAAGGTTCTAGGTTGTCTTTTTCTAATATGTCTTGTCGTTTAATAATCTCTCTAGCAAAGTCTTGCAGTAATTCTTCTGACTGTTTATCAAACTCCAAGATAGTTTGGTTTACATCTAACTCTGCATTATCTCTGCCTGCATCAGACAAATTGCCTTTAAGTCTACGTACGTAATTAACCCAATTAACTATACTTGTAGGCGGCTCTTTGTATCTTTTTAGATCTCCAACTCTCCTGGGCTCATTAGATTCAACTACGACAAACCGATTAAGGAAGCCGTCTGCTATCCTTCCGCTGTTTAAAGCACCATAAAAATTCTTAGGAACAGATAATCCAACTAATGTTATGGCTGGCTTGTAGGTAACTCTGTTCATCATCCTTTCTTTAAATTCTTCCTGTACGGACATAAGAGAGTAATTGTCTGGTCGTAGAGTCCCATGACACCTTCCCCAAGCCTCCATAAGCGTCTGTATACCGTCCTCTTTGTTTGTATTACCGGCATTGCTTATAGCTTCAAGCCTTTTGCCAAACTCATCCATAATGGTTATTTGTGTTGGTCTAATTTTAAGAACAGAATGAACAGCACCGCTTGATGTATATCCATCACCAACTACTAATTTTTCTTGATCAGAAGCATTCAATACAGATTCAATAAATGTTTTAATATTTTCTTTACCCTGTCCTGATTTAGCAACACCCATAAAATACATGCTAGAAAAGTTATTCATGTTGGTTCTATAAAGTCTCCCACAGGTAACACTTGCTAACGCTAATGCACCTACAAGAGATAGTTCTGGTTGTGGCACTTGTGCTATATCTTCACAAAAATCAAACATGTTCTGAAGTAAACCAGGTGGTGAGAACAGATCTTTAGGTCTTGTAATACTTTCGGTTGATTGTATAAATAATGGAGCTATTTTATTCTTACGATCGTGTGTCTTTCTCACATTATCTACAACTGAATCTATTTCTTGTTGAGGTAATGGTGGGTTATTGTTTTTGTTCCAGTTTTGTAAAAATACCCTGACAAATTCTATATTTACGTTTTTAGATATAAGGTATCCAGTAATTCTTGCGGCTCCATCATTTCTAGATCCTTCTAAGACTCCATCCAAAGAAAAAGGAGCTGTCTGCTTGCTGCTTTCAACTTTAGGAACGCCTGTTATCTGTAAGTATTCTTTTTCAGTAAAGTCTGGTAAATCAGCACAGTCATGTATCTTCCAATCTGTAAACATAACAGGCTTGTAAACTTGGCCATTAGCATGACGGTTGTATGGTGCAATAATAAGACCGCCTACCCCTCTAATGTCTATCAATCTTTCTATAGGAGTTGTGTTGGTCCTCCTGGTCGCAAAGGTAGTATAGTTTTCTGGGTTGTTGTAGTAATAATGCATACCCTTGCCAGTTATTACTTTGTACGGACAAGCGGGTAAGTTCTTTTCTACCCAATCCATAGCTTCGGGTGAATCTGCGTCAACAACAACAAACTTACCGCAGATCAAAGCTACTTGCAGGTTGTCCCTATCTTTAAACCAAGACTCTACAAGCTCTCTGGGAGGTCTTGTTTCCTTGTATTGCTCCCAGC
>Ga0209815_1001327_pt1 | contig 16481 bp, 17 predicted proteins | sample CoawatmetaG00DNA_FD_187507 | JGI IMG/M metagenome (GOLD analysis project Ga0209815, IMG submission 187507) | Marine microbial communities from the West Antarctic Peninsula - Coastal water metaG002-DNA (SPAdes) (version 2) | ecosystem: Environmental > Aquatic > Marine > Coastal ...
ACCACAAGATGAGATTTCTTTAAAGGGTCGTTGGAGATTACAACGTTGATAGGTCATAGGTGTAAAGGCAGTAATGTCATAGCCAAGTGATACTAATAACCCATAGACTTATGTACGCTTCTCACCGCCTTCGGGTGGTGAGAGACACTCTTTTTTTATTCGATACTTACAATATTATTTTACCATATGTTAATTTATACGGTTGAACCTGGTTCAACTGAAAGATTTAGGGTGGTTATAGCATTGGGGCTCACCTCTTCCCATCTCGAACAGAGAAGTTAAGCCCAATTGCGCCGATGGTACTGCATTTATGTGGGAGAGTAGGTCGCCGCCTTTCTTTAAACTGATCTAAAAATCAGTTCTCTAAACCTCATATCGAAAGATATGAGGTTTTTTTGTGTATAATAATTTGGCTATGTAGAAATAATATAGAGTTCATACTATATTTTTTGTCAATTATTTTCGTTATTGTTTTTTACTTTGTTTCTTTGTGTTTTATGAAATTATATATTGCCATTTTATTCTTAATACTGTCTCCATATTTGACTCTAAATGCTCAAGTAGGTGGTGAAAGTGTGTATCAATTTTTAAATATTTCTACTTCAGCCAGACAAATAGCATTGGGTGGAGAAGTAGTAACCTTGGAGGACGATATCAATCAACCAATGTGGAATCCTGCGGTTATAAATAATAATTTAGACACGAAATTATCAGTAAATTATGCGAGTTATTTAGCAGGCATTAATATCGGATCTATTTCGTACGCGAGAGAAATTTCAAGAAGGATTGGAACGGTACATGGGAGTATTACTTATTTAGACTATGGCAGTTTAATAGGTGCTGACATGAACGGGGTTGAAACAGGTAGTTTCAAGGCAAATGATATTGCTATTGCTATGGGTTACGCTTTGAACCTACCAAATTCTAATTTTTATATTGGATCTAACTTAAAATTAATTTCTTCTACTATTGGTAGTTTTTCATCTACTGGTATTGCTGCGGATATTGGGCTATTGTATCAAAGTCCGTATAAGCCGTATTCCTTTGCATTGGTAGCTAGGAACATGGGTACACAAATAAAATCGTTTAATGGGACCTATGAAAAAATTCCATTTAAGATTGCTTTTGGTGGTAGCTATCGACTAGAATATGTGCCATTAAAATGGTATTTTACTTTAGACAACTTACAGCAATGGAAGGTAGCAGTTGCCAATCCGTCAGGTCAAACTATAGATTTAGAAGGGAACATTACGCAAGAGCAAATCGGTTTTGTAGGCAATGCTTTGCGACATTTTATAATCGGGGCAGAGTTATTTCCAAATCGCGCAATCAATGTAAGGTTGGGATATAATTTTAGAAGGTCTGCGGAATTAAAACTACAAAATGCAAGAACTTTTAGCGGAATTTCATTTGGTTTTGGAATTAAAATGAAACGTTTTAAATTTAATTATGCACACTCTAAATTTCACGCTGCTTCTAATACAGGCACATTTAGTCTAGAAATAGATTTAGGTAATTCAAAATAATAATGGGAAAAAAAATAACAATCGCTATTGACGGTTTTTCTTCAACGGGAAAAAGTACAATTGCGAAGTTAGTTGCAAAAAAATATAATTTTATTTACGTGGATACTGGCGCGATGTATAGAGCAGTGGCACTATTTGCTTTGGAGCATAATTTTATAGGTAAGGATTTTATAGACAAAGCTGGTTTGATTACAAAACTAAAGGACATCACGTTGTCTTTTCATTTTAATAAGGTGGCTGGTTTTGCGGAAATGTTTTTAAACCAAAGAAATATAGAAAAAGAAATTCGCACTTTAGAAGTTTCACAATACGTAAGCCGAATTGCTACAATTTCTGAGGTCCGAAGAAAATTAGTTTCGGAACAACAAGAAATGGGGAAGTTGGGTGGAATAGTTATGGATGGAAGAGATATTGGCACTGTAGTATTTCCAGAGGCAGATTTAAAACTGTTTATGACAGCCTCTGCAGACAAAAGGGCAACCAGGCGTTATAAAGAATTGATAGAAAAAGGAGACAACGTCTCTTACGAGGATATTCTTTTTAATGTACAAGAAAGAGATCGAATAGACTCTACCAGGGAAGATTCTCCTTTAGTGATGGCAGATGATGCCATTGAATTTGATAATTCTGACATGGGAATAACGGCACAATTTAATCAAATATGTGTTTTAATAGATGCGATTATTTTATAATTATAAAAACGCATTACATCGTTTAGCTTTGATTGTGCGATCTGTTTGAGCTCTTTTGAGATTAGTGAAATGAAAACAGGTTCTCATTGAAAGAAGTTTACGAAGCAAAAAAACAGATACTTACGGAATATTTAAAAATTTATGCGTTTGTAAAGAAATCTTCCATTTCGGATTTTTCATCACATACTCCACAATGAGCGCTGTCATTTTTTCTTTTTTACTCCATTCTGGTTGTAAATAAAGTTGACATTTTTTACCCACTTTAGCAGCTTCTTGCTCAGCAAAATTAAAATCAGATTTGTTATGAATGATCATTTTCAATTCATCAGCTTCAGGATAACATTCTTCTAGAGGCATTTTTGTTTTCTTTGGAGACAAACAAAACCAATCCCATTTTCCAGAAAACGAATATGCACCAGAGGTTTCAATATGTGTTTTTATCTTATGTAATTGAAGTTGCTCTGTAATATAATCCATGGACCACATTAAGGGTTCTCCACCGGTAATAACTACTGTATTCGCGTATTTTTTTACATTGGTCACAATCGTATCCGCTAAAGTGGGGGGATGCAAATCTGCATTCCAGCTTTCTTTTACGTCGCACCAATGGCACCCAACGTCACAGCCACCAACTCTAATAAAATAGGCAGCAGTTCCTGTATGACAGCCTTCACCTTGTATGGTATAAAACTCTTCCATTAATGGAAGCATTATTCCCTTGTCAACTAAATCTTGTGTTTTTGTATCCATCTTCACTAAATCACCCAATAGGTTTTAAAAAATGCAAAGGTAGTTTTTTGTATATCAAGAAGAAAAGGAAAGTCGATTTAAAAATGGCAGTTTTGTGCGCATTTAGGATTTCAATTCAAAGTAGTATTTCTGCTAAAAAAATATAAATTTCGGCGGATTGTTTCCAAAAAAATGAGGTGGTAAGTTCTGCAGAACTCTTTTCAATGACCGATGTGAACTTTGTTATTATTTGGGAAATAAAATTAGTCTAATACCCTAAAAATCAAGTATTTTTTGTAGATTTGCACTCCTTTTTACAAGAACAGATTCAGGAAAGGAAAAGTAAACAAAAATTCATAAAAACATCTTTTGTTGTTTTAATTGTTAAGAATCTGTAAAACAATAAGATACAAAATTTATTTTCAGAAATGTCTGAAGAAACAAAAAAAACTGAAGAGCAAGTAGCTGCTACTGAAGTACAAGAAACAGCAATTCCAGCTGTAGATCCAAAACAATTTTTAGCTGATTTTAACTGGCACAAGTACGAACAAGGTATTGAGGCGGTTGATGAAGAAAAATTACAACACTTTGAAAAAGCGTTAGAGGGAACTGTAGGTTTCGTAAACGAACGTGACGTAATTGAAGGAACTGTAATCAGAATTACGGATAGAGATGCAATCATCGATATCAATTCTAAATCTGAAGGCGTTATTTCTTTGAACGAATTTCGTTACAATCAAGGTTTAAAAGAAGGAGATACTGTTGAAGTATTGGTTGACAAAAGAGAAGATTCTTCTGGTCAGTTAGTATTGTCTCACAAAAAAGCAAGAGTAATTAAGGCATGGGAACGTGTTAATAATGCTCACGAAACTGGTGAAGTAGTGAACGGTTTTGTTAAATGTAGAACAAGAGGTGGTATGATTGTAGATGTTTTCGGAATCGAAGCATTCTTACCAGGATCTCAAATTGACGTGAAGCCAATTAGAGATTACGATCAGTATGTAGAAAAAACAATGGAATTCAAAGTTGTGAAAATCAACCACGAATTTAAAAACGTTGTAGTTTCTCATAAAGCGCTTATTGAAGCAGATATTGAATTACAGAAAAAAGAAATCATTGGCCAATTAGAAAAAGGACAAGTCTTAGAAGGTATTGTTAAAAATATTACTTCTTATGGTGTGTTTGTAGATTTAGGTGGTGTAGATGGTCTAGTACATATTACAGATTTATCTTGGTCTAGAATCAATCATCCGAATGAGGTTGTTGAATTAGATCAAAAATTAAACGTTGTAATTTTAGATTTTGATGATAACAAATCTAGAATCCAATTAGGTTTAAAACAATTATCTGCGCATCCTTGGGAAGCTTTAAATGACACTTTAAAAGTGGGCGATAAAGTAACTGGAGACGTGGTAGTAATTGCTGATTACGGCGCATTCGTAGAAGTAGAACAAGGAGTAGAAGGGTTAATTCACGTTTCTGAAATGTCTTGGTCTACACACTTACGTTCTGCACAAGATTTCGTAAAAGTTGGAGATAAAGTAGAAGCGCAAGTTTTAACTTTAGATAGAGATGATCGTAAAATGTCTTTAGGTATCAAACAATTACACCCAGATCCTTGGACAGATATTACAACTAAATATCCTGTAGGTTCTACACACACTGGTACTGTAAGAAATTACACAAACTTTGGTGTTTTTGTAGAATTAGAAGAAGGTATTGACGGTTTAGTATATATTTCTGATTTATCTTGGACTAAGAAAATCAAACATCCATCAGATTTTGTAACTGTTGGAGACAAGTTAGAAGTTCAAGTATTAGAATTAGATGTAGAGAACAGAAAGTTAAATTTAGGTCATAAGCAAACACAAGATAACCCTTGGGATGCGCATGAAGCTACATACGCAATCGGTTCTACACATGAAGGAACAATCAAAGAAAAGAATGATAAAGGAGCAGTTGTATCTTTCGCTGATGGCGTAGAAGGATTTGCACCCACAAGATTCTTGGAAAAAGAAGATGGTTCTAAATTAGGAAAAGGAGATACAATCGCATTTATTGTATTAGAATTTTCTAAAGAATACAGAAGAGTTGTCGTTTCTCATACTTCTATCTTTAAAGAAGAAGAAAAAAGAAATGTAAAAACAGCTGTTAAGAAATCTGCAGATGCAGAAAAAACTACACTTGGAGACATTGGTGGTTTAGCAGCTCTTAAGGAAAAAATGGAAGCTGGAGCTAAAAAGAAAAAGTAATTTCTTTTAAGTAAAAGTAACTATTTATACATTCCAAAAGCCGATGCAATTTGCATCGGCTTTTTGTTGTTTTAAACCCATTGAGTACAGGTATTTTTGTTGCTATATCTTCGTTGGTATGAACGCTTTTTTCTTTCAACAATTACTGCGCGCGCTGCATCGTACTTTTTTCTTCCTTTTAACAAAGAACTATATCAGAATAATTTATCTTTACCTTGCTAATAAAAAAAGAGAGCCAAAAGAATGACATTAATAAAATCAATATCAGGAATTAGAGGAACTATCGGGGGGAAAACTGCCGATAATTTAACACCAATAGACGCTGTAAAATTTGCAGCTGCTTATGGAGCATTTATCATTGCAAGAAACCCTGATAAGAAAAATATAAAAGTAGTAATAGGCAGAGATGCACGTATTTCTGGAAAAATGATTTCTAGTTTGGTCGCAAACACTTTAGTAGGTTTAGGAATTGACGTTGTAGACCTCGGTTTGTCAACAACACCCACCGTAGAAATAGCGGTACCTCTAGAAAATGCAGACGGAGGAATTATTTTAACAGCATCACACAATCCAAAACAATGGAATGCTTTAAAATTATTAAATGAGAAAGGAGAGTTTTTGAATGGAGCAGAAGGAGAAAAAATTCTTGAATTGGCAGCAAGTGAAGCTTTTGAATTTGCAGATGTAGACGATTTAGGAACGTACACAAAAGACAGCTCGTATTTAGAAAAACATATTCAGGCAGTTTTAAACTTAGAATTAGTAGACGTAGCCGCAATTAAACAGGCAAATTTTAAAGTGGTGGTAGACGGCGTAAATTCTACTGGTGGAATTTTTATTCCTGCTTTGTTAAAAGAATTGAACGTAGACTGTGTAGAACTATATTGTACTCCAAACGGACAATTTCCTCACAATCCAGAGCCCTTAAAAGAACATTTAACAGATATTTCTAACTTAGTGGTAAAAGAAAAAGCAGACTTCGGAATCGTGGTAGATCCAGATGTGGATCGATTGGCATTGGTGTCAGAAGATGGCTCTATGTTTGGTGAAGAATATACTTTAGTTGCCTGTGCAGATTATGTTTTGGGAAAATTAGGTGGTGGAAATACGGTTTCTAATTTATCTTCTTCTAGAGCTTTAAGAGATGTTACACAAAAACATGGTGGAACGTATACTGCAAGTGCAGTTGGTGAAGTGAATGTAGTACTTAAAATGAAGGAAACGAATACCGTTATTGGTGGTGAAGGAAACGGAGGAATTATTTATCCTGCTTCGCATTATGGACGTGATTCTTTAGTTGGTGTCGCTTTATTTTTATCGCACTTAGCAAACAAGAAAATGTCTTGTAAAACGCTAAGAGACTCGTACCCTAGTTATTTTATGAGTAAAAATAAGATTCAGTTAACTCCAGCAATAGACGTTGACGCGATTTTAGAGACCATGGCTTCTAAATATTCGAATGAAGATGTGAATACAATTGATGGTGTCAAAATAGACTTTGCCGATGAATGGATTCATTTAAGAAAATCGAATACAGAACCAATTATTCGAATCTATACAGAGGCAAAATCACAGCAAGCTGCAGATGATTTAGCAGTGCGATTTATCAATGAAATTAAAGAAATTATTTAAAAATTAATGAGTATTTTGAAAACAAATAGTATCATTTTAGTAGTACTTTTTTTTAGTTTTTCGTCTGTAGTAGGACAGGGAAATATTCCTATTTCTAAAAAGAGTAAAGTTACAAATAAAGGAAAGTTTTTTGCCTATTGGGGCTGGAATTGGGCAGGTTATTCTGATTCTGATATACGTTTTAAAGGGGCGGATTATGATTTTACATTGCAAAACGTAACTGCACAAGACACGCCTTCTGAATTTACTTTTAAAAAATATTTTGGTATTACAAATCTTACAAAGCCTCAAACAAATGCTCGGATTGGCTATTTCTTTAAAGAAAATTATACGATATCTATAGGAGTAGACCACATGAAATATGTAGTTGACAAAGAGCAATTAGTAGCTGCCAACGGCACTATTAATATTGGGAATTCACAATATGACGGCGTTTATAATGGACAACAAGTTAAGCTGACAGCAGATTTTTTGCGCTTAGAGCATACGGATGGATTAAACTATATCAACTTGCAACTGTATCGTTTTGATGATATCAGCAGTTGGTTTGGTTTGAGTTCTGACCGCTTTCAAATAAATATGACGGAAGGCTTTGGTGCTGGTGTTTTATATCCAAAAACGGACACTTCTTTATTGGGAATGGAAAGACATGATGATTACCATCTTTCAGGTTTTGGACTTTCAGCCGGTGTTGGATTGAATATCACTTTTTTTAAACATTTCTTTATACAAGCAGATTTAAAAGGAGGATACATCAATATGCCATCGATTAAGACTTCTTTAAATGTGTTGGATTCAGCGTCTCAAAGTTTTTATTTCCTGCAGAATAATATTTTAATAGGGGGGAAGTTTAGCCTATTTTAAATTACTATTATAAAGGGCTATCTCTCTTATAGAAATTTAGAAGGTACTTTATCCCTGTGCTTAAACCGTTTGTGTGACCATAAATAATACTCTGGTTGCGCTAGAATGTTTTTTTCAGTTAACTCCGTGTACATATCTGTAATTTGATAATCGTCAAATCCTTTTGGATGGTCTGTTATTAATTGAAATTCAGTTTCATAGTATCCACGTTTTACTTTTCTAGTCACATAATTAATCACCACTAAATCAAATTTTTTGGAGAGCATTTCTGCACCCGTATGAATGGGGACTTTGATATTAAAAAAAGTACGCCAATAATAGGTTTTATGAGGTTGTGGCGATTGGTCGCTTAATAAAATGTAGGCTCCTTGTTGTTTGTTTGAAAAGCGCTTTTGCATTCCCCGAACCATTTCAGAAGTTTTATATCCTAGGACTCCAAACTTCTCTCGAGACTCACGAACTGCTTTTTCGTAGTATATATTATTCAATCTTGTATACGCACCATACACATCAATATCTAAAACTTTAGGCAGGCTTGTAGACCATTCCCAATTTGCTTGGTGTGCACCAACTAAGGCAATACTTTTTCCTTCTTTGGCATATTTGTTTACCAATTCAGGATTTATATAGACATACCTTTTTAGAATTTCTTTCTCAGAAATAGAAAAGGATTTTACACTTTCTACCATCAGGTCCAAAAAATGTTTAAAGAATTTTTTTCTAATATCTAAAAGCTCTTTTTCTTTTTTGTCTGGAAATGCAAGTTCTAAATTCTCAAGAACTACTTGTTTTCTATACCCGAAAATATAGTAAATCAAAAAAAAGAAGAAATCAGATATTACGTATAAAGCGCCCATGGGAAGCCGAGATAGTATCCAAATGAGGGGATAGGTAATTGCAAAGAGAATAAACTGCATACATGTGTTTTAGTTTTACAAATATCGCATATAAATTTAAATTGAAAAGAGATTTTAGTAATCCCTTTTTATTATTTTTGTGGTATGATAGAAAATATAAATCAAGCAGTTTTATTAATTATTATAGCCAATGTTTTGGTCTCTATGAAAGGTTTTAAAGACAGTGCTTTTTTAGATAAATATAAATTTCAAGTGGGTCGTATTTTATCAGGCGAAAAAATTAGAATGCTTACTTCTGGTTTTTTGCATGTTGATTTTATGCATTTGGGATTTAACATGTATGCTTTGTATTTATTTGGAGGTATTGTAGCAGGAATATTAGGCATTCCAAATTTCTTAATCATTTATTTTATAAGTCTGATAGCCGGCAACCTATACTCCCTTAAATATCATAAAGATGAGCCCTATTACAGTGCTGTTGGAGCTTCTGGCGCCGTTTCTGGCATTGTGTATGCTTCTATATTACTGTACCCGGATATGAGCCTTTATTTGTTTTTTATTCCAATTCCAATTCCAGGGTATATTTTTGGAGTCGGTTATTTATTATATTCTATTTATGGAATGAAAAAGCAATTGGGAAATGTTGGTCACTCTGCACATTTAGGGGGAGCGATAGGAGGTTTTGCAATCACATTAGCACTCAACCCATCGTTGTTCGCAACAAATAAGTTAATGGTACTTCTTCTGGCAATACCAATTGTATTGGTGCTGTTATTTGGAGACAAATTAAAGTCGTTATAATTTTATTACATTTTAAAAACAAAGGGTGTAGGCGTTTTCTAATGCAGAGTGCTCAGGTCTTGTAAAAATTAAATTTTAATATAAAACGTTCATTTATAACAAAAAAAAGACTCCATATAAAATATGAAGTCTTTTGAGCGAAAGACCAGGTTCGAACTGGCGACATTCAGCTTGGAAGGCTGACGCTCTACCAACTGAGCTACTTTCGCGTGGTAAATCGTTTGCAAATATAAAATGTTTTTTAACATTTACAAGGCTTTAGGATATAAAAAAAAACATTTTTTTCGATCGCTTTCATACTGAAATAGTTAGCTATTGAATACTCGTTTTTTTTAGTAACTATTTTTAATAGTTGGTCCCATTTTTATGTTTTTACGTCTTTCAAGTAATCCTGTTTTTGGATTTCTAAACCTTCAGTGCAAATACCAATCTTTTTAAGTGCAATTGTTTTTTGATGTTTGGTCAAAGAATCCCATTCATCTATTTTTACCCCTCCCGTATAAAGACCAATAGAAAATTTTTTAGACATAATCTCGTATTTTAAAATAGTGTACTTTTGGGTGTCTTTTAAATCATTGAACATAAAAAAAACGGTTTAAAATTAATTAAACCGCTTGTTTTCAATGTTTTACTTTGTAGCGAGAACGGGATTTGAACCCGTGACCTCAGGGTTATGAATCCTGCGCTCTAACCAACTGAGCTACCTCGCCATTGGTTTGCGGGTGCAAATATAATTACTTTTTATAGATTAGCAACCAGGGTTTATAATTTTTTTTACATTGATTTAATACCTATATTGTTCGCCTAACAAAAAAAATAAATGGAAAAAGTAAAATTTGAAATAGAAGTTCCTATTCACGCATCCCCCAATATGCTATACCAATATATTTCTTCACCCTCAAACTTACAGGAATGGTTCGCAGACAAAGTTAATTCTCGAGGTAAAATATATAGTTTTATTTGGGAAGGAGAAGAGGAGTTAGCAGAATTGGTTACAAAAAAGGCTGGCGAAAGAATTCGTTGGAAGTGGGTAGAGAGCCAAGATGATGATAGCTTTTTCGAAATTAGGATAGATGTTGATGCACTTACGAAGGGCGTTACGCTGGTAGTCACAGACTTTGCGGAAGACGCGGATGAAGTAGAGGAGTCGAAGCAACTTTGGGAAAATCAAATCGTAGAATTAAAGCATACCATCGGTGCTTAATTAAATTACTACGCAATAAATAACCAGCATAATTGCTGGTTTTTTATTGCCAAAAATCTAAGGAATTACATTAATTTTGTAGCACTCAAAATAGAATGCAATGATTAACTTTAACGGTAAATTATTATCAAAAGAACAGGTACAATTAACTTCTGATAACAGAGGGTTTAAATACGGAGATGGAATTTTTGAAACGATTAAAATCTTAAACAATAAAGTTATTTTCTGGGAGGATCATTATTTTAGACTCATGGCATCTATGAGAATGTTGCGTATGAAAATCCCGATGGAGTTTACCTTGGAGTTTTTAGAAGAGGAAATTATGAGAACTGTTCGCAGTATTGAGGAAACCGGTCCGTTTAGGGTGCGTTTAAATGCGTTTAGAAAAGACGGTGGTTTGTACACTCCAGAAACCAATGAAATTAGTTTCCTGATCGAGGCTTCAGCAGTTCAATACAATACAAAAGAAAGCTACGAAATAGATGTCTTTAAGGACTTTTATAATTATTCTGGTTTACTATCGACAATTAAGACAAATAATAGAATGTTAAATACACTGGCAAGTATTTTTGCCGATGAAAATGACTTGGATAATTGCGTTTTAGTAAATGAGCGAAAAGGGGTAGTGGAAGTTGCAAATGGAAACATTTTTATTATAAAAGGGGCTGTTATTAAAACACCAGCATTGACTGAGGGATGTATTAAAGGTATTGTAAGAAGTAAAGTCATAGAGATTATAACCAAAAACAAGGATTTTACTATTGAAGAAACGGTTATTTCGCCCTTTGAAATTCAAAAAGCCGATGAAGTTTTTATTACAAACGCTATTATGGGAATTCAAGTAGTTACCAAATATAAAAAGAAGTCGTTCAACACTGAAATAGGAAATAAATTATTTGCAAATTTAAAATTTTTACAGATTGCAGGGGTTTAATTTAAATTAAAATCGTCTGGAGCATTCGCCCAGAGCTTGTAGGACCCTCCTTTTTGCAGCAGCTTATCCTTCCACAGGTTTTTTTCTTCATTTGAGAGTATATTGTCAAAATCATTTTCTGTAACAAACCAAGAGTTCTCCTCTAACTCATCCGCAAGCTGTTGTTTGTCCCATCCAGAGTATCCTAAGAAAAAACGAATTTCAGAGGCATCTATGGCGTTTTTGTTCAATAGTTTTGTAAGTTGTTTAAAATCACCTCCCCAGTATACACCATTTGAAACAGGGATGCTCTTATCCAGTAATTGAGGTACTCGGTGTAAAAAGTATAAATTATCTTGCTCTACAGGTCCTCCTTGATAGATTTTAAATGTGCAATTAATGGTGGGTAGCAAATCATTTATATGGTAATCTAGAGGTTTGTTTAGAACAAATCCAACAGAATTATTCTCGGTGTGCTCTGTAAGTAATATAATAGCCTTGTTAAAGGAGCTATCATTTAATATGCCCGGTTCTGCAACCAGGAGTCTTCCTTTTTTAGGGGATATTTTAAGCATTGTTTTTGTTTCAATATAGGGAAAATTTTAAACAAAAAAAAACCCTCTTAAGAGAGAGTTTTTGTATTGCTTGAATCTGTTGATCTTAGTTGACAGCGTCACTTAGTCCAGCTCCAGCTTTAAATTTTGCTACATTTTTAGCAGCAATTTGAATTGTAGCTCCTGTTTGAGGGTTTCTACCACTTCTTGCAGCTCTTTCAGAAACAGAAAAAGTTCCAAAACCAACTAATGCTACTTTTTCTTTTTTCTGTAAAGAAGAAGTTATGTTGCCTGTAAAAGACTCTAGAGCTGCTTTCGCTGCTACTTTTGAAATTCCTGCATCAGCAGCCATTGCATCGATTAAATCTGATTTGTTCATAATAAATTAGTTTTAAAAATTAATTAAAAATTATATTGTTCGCTTAATAGCTCAACAAATATAACAGGATTGTGTTGCCACGCAAGTGTGGGGGCCTAAAAAGCCCTCTTTTGTTAATAACACGGTATCAATTGTTAATAAACCAAGCATCGAAAATTAAAAAACCCTAAAAACCTTGCCGATAGTGGCTTTAGGACATTTTTGCATCAGATGAAAAAGAATAACCATTCAAGAGACTTTTAGCGTCCATTTTTTTCTTTCCAGAAAGTTTAATTTCTTCTATGATAATATACCCCTGTGGAACGGCAATTTTTAATTCTTTTTTAGTTGCAATTATTTTCCCATTAGCAAAGGCATGTACTTCACTTTCTTTTTTGACAGCATAAATTTTAGCGGTAATGCGTTCTTCATTATTCTGAATAGTAGTCCAAGCTGCTGGAAAGGGGTTCAACCCACGAATCTTATTGTAAACAACAGCCAAAGGCGCATTCCAATTAATGGCGGTGTTCTCAACGTTTAATTTGGGAGCAGATTTCTCTTCTAAATCCGGTTGTTTTACCGTTTTTATACCTCCTGTGCCGATATAATCAATAGTTTTAGAGACCAAAGTAGCTCCTAGTTGCATTAAATTGTCATGGAGCGTTCCCACTGTCTCATTTGCAAGGATCGGAATTTCTTCTTGCAGAATAATTTCGCCAGTATCAATTTTATCGTCAATAAAGAAGGTGGTAACACCCGTTGTAGTTTCTCCATTAATAAGAGCCCAATGTATAGGTGCGGCTCCTCTATATGCGGGCAATAAGGACGCATGTAAATTAAAAGTACCAAATTCAGGCATTTGCCAAACAACTTTAGGTAACATTCGAAAGGCCACTACGATCTGTAGATTGGCATTTAATGTTTTTAGTGTTGCAAGGAAATCTTGGTCTTTTAAATTACTGGGCTGTAGGGTGTGCAGATCTTGAGACCTTGCATATTTTTTAACAGCAGACTCATTTATTTTTCTTCCGCGACCAGCAGCTTTGTCTGGAGCAGTAATAACGCCAACAACCTGATACTTATTTACTATTAAATGTTTTAAAATGGCGACAGCAAAATCAGGAGTGCCCATAAAAATGATACGCAAATCTCTCATAGTTATACTTTAAGTTGAAATTTATTCTGATTGTTAATGATAATTTGATCTTCTTCTAGTAAGATTTGTAAATGTATTAAAATGTCTTTCTCAAAAATATTTAAAAGCCTACTTATTTCGTTAGAAGTTAGTTGTTTTTTATTTTCTAAAACCTCTTTTATTTGGGAGGCAACATTTTTAGCAGGTATTTTCTTGTGTGCAATACAAACATCACAGATGCCACACTTTCTAATCGTTTTCTCATCAAAATAGAAAAGTAACTGTTCACTTCTGCAACGTGTATTATTGGTTATGAAGTTTATAAAGTTTGTTGTTTTTTCTTTCTTTAAAGATAAAAATTGTTTTATTTCTCTCGAAAATCGATTAACCGTTTTGTCATCTTCTCGAGGAACTAAAAAGCTTAAAGATAGGTCGCTGTTCACTTGTGTGTATTCCACTAAGTTTTGCGCTTCTAATATTTTTAAATTTCGAATAACTTGTGCAGCAGTAATGCCCACTTTTTTTGCAATAAAAAATTCATCTATTTTTATTTCATTTTCAAAAAGACCTCCATAGGTTCTTAAAAGAATGTTCACAAAGTTTTTTAGAGCACTGTTATTTTTTGAGAAATGCAAGATGGAGTAGGGGCTTCCTGTAACAATTAAAGTAGCTTTTTTATTGAAACTATTTTCTAAGGCTACAATGCCATAGTTGGCTAATAACTTAAGGATAACATCTGTTTTTAGTTGATGAAAATGATATTTTTCACAAAATTCAAAAAAATTAAAGGAGAAGACTTCGTCTAAGAGTTCCCCATTTGCAATTCTAAAGTATTGATACAGTTTTCTATGAACTTCTTTAATTTCCAGAAGCGTGGGAATGGAATTTATGGCGCGTTGTTTTTGAAGAAAAAGGTCATTTTCATTGTAGAACAAGACGGCAAAAGACTTTTTTTCATTTCTACCTGCTCTGCCTGCTTCCTGCACATAGTTTTCGATACTCGTAGGAAGGTTGTAGTGAATGACTAAACCAACATTAGGTTTGTCAATTCCCATTCCAAAAGCATTTGTAGCTACAATGATCGGTTTCTTTTCAGACATCCAATCCTCAAAGGCTGTTTGTTTCTCAAGTACAGATAAGCCAGCATGATAAAAGGTGCTTTTAAAGTTATTTGCATTTAAAAAATTAGCAATTTCCGCAGTTTTTTTTCTTGAATTTACGTAGACAATAGCGGGGACTTTGGTCTTAGTGAAAATTTCAATTAATCGATTTAGTTTGTCTTCAATTTTAAAAACTTGATATGCTAAATTTTCCCTAAAAAAAGACTTTTGGAACAACACAGGGTTAGACATTGCAAGATTTCTTGAAATATCTTCGAGCACTCTTTTGTTAGCGGTAGCCGTTAAGGCAATAAAATTAACAGTGGGTAGTGTTTCTTTTAAAATTTGAATTGTACGATAGGAAGGCCTAAAATCGTGCCCCCATTCGGAGATGCAATGCGCCTCATCTATTGCAACCAAGCATACATTTAACTCTTTTATTTTTTGTTGGATTAAAGGTGCCTGTAAGCGCTCCGGAGAGAGGTACAGGAACTTCACTTTTCCAAATTTAACTTGATCGAATAAAGTTATAATGTCATTTTGATTACTTCCAGAAGGAATGGTAAGTGCCTTTATATTCCTTTTTTTAAGATTTTTGACTTGATCTTGCATTAAGGCAATCAATGGGGAGATGACAATACAGACGCCCTCTTTTAGTAAAGTGGGGATTTGAAAACAGATAGATTTTCCGCCTCCAGTGGGCAGCAAAGCAATGGTGTCTTTGCTTTCTAAGACGCTTGAAATAATTTCTTTTTGTGGATTTCTAAACTGAGTGAATCCCCAATATTGTTCTAATATTTTTTCAGGAGAATCTATCATTCTTGAGAAATAGCGTTGAGAATAAAAGTTGTGCGTTCCGCAACAGAACCAAAAGGAACTTGAACCAAAAGGTAGCCTAATTCCGAATAGGTTGCTACTAAATATGCATCGATTTTTACCGCTTCCTCAAAAGATTCATAGCGCTCGTTATCGGTTGTGTGAATTTCTTTCCAGGGCGCAAAATGGAAAATTTTAGTATATTTATACATCTTGCTTTTTTGAACAAAGTAGCGTGGATACTTTGTCTTTACGTAGTCCAAGTAAGCATGGATGTCTGGAATGCCTCGGTCGAAGAAAACAATCTTGGTTTGCAGAGCTGCGGCACTTTTGTATTGCTTTTCTCTACCTTCAAGCAGCATTTCACTAAATAATAAAGGCTCTGTTAAAAAAAGTTGTTCTATTCCTTCCGCTTTTGCTTTCAGAATAACCGCACGCGATACTTCTGTCATACAGCAATAACCTTCTTTTACAAGTTCATTAATAATCGTTGTTTTTCCGGTTCCGGGTCCCCCAATAAGAACAATTTTTTGTTGCATCTCACAAAAATAATTGATTCTCTGTATAAAACTAATTTTTAATGTAGTTTTGTTTCTCAATTTTCACAAATAGTTTAGAAAAATTTTAACAGTTTTTATGAGTAATAAAGCCGATTTTTACGATAAATTAAAAATTCAGTTAGCTGATACCACAGATTTTCCTGCAGATTACCTCTATAAATTTATTGTACCAACAACTGAAAACCAAGTGGCAGAAGTTGAAAGCATTTTCAATAATTTAGGTGCAGTAATCACCAAGAAAAAGTCAAAAACGGGTAAATATGTTAGTGTATCAATACTCGTAAATTTAAAAAGTGCAAACGAGGTAATCGTTTATTACAAAAAAGCGGCAGTCATAAAAGAAATTATATCCTTGTAAAGCAAACTGTATCATTAAAGAAGAAATTGTATTACTAAAAAAAAGTGTTATGAAGAGAAGAGTTGTATCAATATGTATGTTACTAGTGGCCTTAGGTGTCTCCTCACAAAATAAAAAAACCTTAGTTACC
>Ga0209815_1001330_pt1 | contig 16444 bp, 17 predicted proteins | sample CoawatmetaG00DNA_FD_187507 | JGI IMG/M metagenome (GOLD analysis project Ga0209815, IMG submission 187507) | Marine microbial communities from the West Antarctic Peninsula - Coastal water metaG002-DNA (SPAdes) (version 2) | ecosystem: Environmental > Aquatic > Marine > Coastal ...
GGTTAAAAGATTAATAACTTGACTGGCTTTTTTGTGCCTGTAATTTAAGTCCATATTAAGTTCAAGCAAGCGGGGCTGTCATCCATCTTCGCTATTGGTCTTTGAAAGTTCAGCTTTCTACGTCAATTTTTTCAGCATGACGGTATAGTTTTTCACTTAAGGTATCAAACAAAGCTTTCTCTTTTTCAGTAAAACACGTCAATAGCTGCTGCTCATAATTGTATGAAACAGGTACTATTTGATTATAAACATCTAAGCCAGTGGTGCTAAGGCTAAGGTTTTGCCTGCGCCTATCTTCGGTATCAACTACTCGTTCTACTAATGTCCGTAACAATAAGTTTTTTAACGCTCGGCTCACAATTGATTTTTCAATTTGAATTTTAGCAGATACTTCATCTGCTGAAGCGCCCGGGTACTCTCCAAGCATTGCCATTATTCGCCATTCATTCACAGAAAGTGCAAACTTACTTTTATATGTTTTAGCAATAATTCCACTAATACGGTTAGAAAGTATAGAAATGCGATAAGGAAGAAACCGCTCTAGCACTAGTACTGGTGGCTGTTTAGTTGTCATAAAAAGGTGCTCCGATTTTTTTATGTTGCATATAGTTGTAATTACAACTATATTGGTTGCAATCACAACAAATATACGCGGTTACTTCACAATTACAAAGTGATTTATGTAGCTGTGAATAGAAATTTGTTAAATTACCAAATTATATAAGGAGCAACTATGACTGACCTTTTTGAGAACCCGATGGGCCTATGCGGATTTGAATTCATTGAGTTTTGTTCCACCGAGCGTGGAGTCCTTGAGCCTGTGTTTGAAATGACAGGCTTCACCAAAGTTGCTTCACACAAAACCAAGCAAGTAGATTTATATCGCCAAGGTGGCATAAACCTTTTGATCAATTATGAGCCTGCCAGTAATGCCTTTTATTTTGCTCAAGAACACGGGCCAAGCGCGTGTGGAATGGCGTTTAGAGTCAAAAACTCAAAAGCAGCTTACGACCGCGCACTGGAACTTGGGGCTCAACCGATTGAAATTCCAGTTGGGCCAATGGAGTTACGCTTGCCAGCGATCAAAGGAATTGGTGGAGCACCTCTGTATTTAATAGACCGCTTTGAAGAAGGAACTTCAATCTATGATATCGATTTTGAGTTTATTCCTGGAATAGATCGTAGCCCTGAAGGTTGCGGATTTAATGTTATCGATCATCTAACTCATAACGTTTATCGCGGCAGAATGGACTACTGGTCTAACTTCTATGAAAGTTTATTCAATTTTAGACAAATTAGATATTTTGACATTAAAGGTGAATACACGGGCCTTTTATCAAAAGCACTTACGGCACCTGACGGGCTAATACGCATACCATTAAATGAAGAAGCCTCCAAAGAAACAGGGCAGATTGAAGAGTTTTTAATGCAATATAATGGTGAAGGAATTCAGCATATTGCCTTTTCTTGCGATCATTTGCTTGAGTGTTGGGATAGGTTAAAGGCAATGGGAACACCGTTTATGACCGCTCCGCCGGAAGCATATTACGCTATGTTGGATCAACGATTACCTAATCATGGCGAACCAGTGGATGAGTTACAAACACGCGGTATCTTGCTTGATGGGTCTACAGAGAATGATGACCCAAGGTTGTTACTTCAGATTTTCTCTAAACCGTTAATTGGGCCTGTGTTTTTTGAATTCATACAACGCAAAAAAGATGATGGATTTGGCGAAGGAAACTTCAAAGCGCTTTTTGAGTCGATTGAACGCGACCAAGTTAAGCGCGGCGTTGTCGGCAATAATACATAATTAATAAGCGGTATAAAAATGTCAAAACTAAACGAAACCCATAATATAGATCTACAAAGCTGGGTTGTATCTGCAAATAGCATCACAACAGACTTTCCAATCCAGAACCTGCCGTTTGCCATCTTTAAGACACGCAATACTGATCAAGACTTTAGGGCTGGTGTTGCAATTGGTGATTTAATCGTCGATATGCCTGCTGCTCATAATGCAGGCGTATTTGACGATCACCTCAACTCTGCTTTAGATCTCTTATCACAAGACGCTCTAAATGAGTTTATGCAATTAGGCGAGGTTGTATGGTCTGCAATACGGCTTTCTTTATCACGCGCCTTAAGACAAGGTTCTAAACACCAAGGTGCTATAGAAAGTTGCTTGGTTGCTCAATCGGACACCGAATATAAAGTGCCTGCCAATATCGGCGATTACACTGACTTTTATACATCGATAAATCATGCTACGAATGTAGGCAAGTTATTTCGACCAGACAACCCTTTACTACCTAATTACCAATGGATTCCTATTGGTTACCACGGCCGTAGTTCTTCTATAGGCGTCTCTGGGCAGCAATTCCACCGTCCGTATGGGCAATTGAAAGCGCCTGATCAAGAAGCGCCCACATTATCGCCCTGTAGACGGCTGGATTATGAACTGGAAGTAGGTATCTATATTGGTAAAGGAAATGAGTTGGGCACGCCCATTTTAATTGAAGAATCAGAACAACATGTATTTGGACTGTGTTTGTTTAACGACTGGTCTGCTCGTGACATCCAAGGCTGGGAATACCAACCTTTAGGGCCGTTTCTGTCAAAGAGTTTTGCCTCTACTGTCTCTCCTTGGGTTGTAACAATGGAGGCATTGGCACCATACAGACAGGCGTGGACTAGGCCGAGCGATCATCCACAACCATTAGCTTATTTAGATTCAGCGCAACACAGAGCTTCTGGTGCTGTGGATATGAAATTAGAGGTGCTATTAAAAACGCCAACAATGGATATTGCAGAGCGAGTGGGTTTAAGTAATTTCAATCAGGCGTATTGGTCTATTGCTCAAATGGTGACACATCATTCAGTTAATGGTTGTAATCTAAAAGCAGGTGACTTTTTTGGTAGCGGCACGCAGTCAGGTACTACCAAAGATAGTGTTGGAGCATTACTTGAAGCCACAGAAGGAGGGAAGAATCCAATCACCTTATTAAACGGAGAAACTAGAACCTTTTTAGAAGATGGCGACACCGTTATATTACGAGGTTGGTGCCAAAGTAAAGGGTTACCGCGCATTGGTTTTGGTGAGTGCTCTGGAACAATACTGCCGTCTATAAGTAGGGGTTAAGTTGTATGAAAATTGACCACATCCATCACGTTGCATATAGATGCTACGATGCAAAAACAACCGTAGAGTGGTACGTCCAAAATCTAAAAATGGATTTTGTATTGGCTATCGCTGAGAATGAAGTGCCTTCCACTAAAGAACCAGATCCCTACATGCATGTTTTTTTAGATGCTGGGCAAGATAATGTACTGGCATTTTTTGAACTACCAACCAAGCCAAAAATGGGTAAAGATCAAAATACACCCGACTGGGTACAACATATAGCCTTTAAAGTTAAGGATATGGAGACCTTGTTAGCGTATAAAAACCATCTGGAAGGTAATGGGGTTGAAGTGCTTGGGGTAACCAACCATTCAGTTTTCCATTCTATTTACTTTTTTGATCCAAACGGTCATCGTTTAGAGCTTGCAGCACCCGACAAGCAAGAAAAAGCTAAAATTGAGCGGCTTGATAAAGTGAAATGGCAAATGCTTGAAGAGTGGTCAAGAACCAAACAAGCTCCAAGCCACGCTGATTGGATACATTCAAACGAATAGAAGCCTATGAAACATCTAAATTTAAGTACATATTTCCGAAGCACTGCTGCCTACCGTGTCCGAATAGCCCTCAATTATAAAGAGCTAGAGCACACACTTATTCCAGTTAATCTTTTAAGTGAGGGGGGGCAACATAAGAAAGTAGAATATTTAGATAAATCACCCAATGGATTGGTCCCTATTCTTCAAATAAAAACGGCTGTTTTGCATCAATCGTTAGCAATTATGGAGTATTTGGAAGAAACGTATCCTAACAACCCTATATTACCAAATGATCCTGTTGATCGTGCACATGTACGTGCCTTTGCTCAAACAATTGCCTGTGACGTTCACCCTTTAAATAATTTGCGTGTACTGCAATATTTAAGTAATGAGCTAAAGGTTAGCGATGATGAAAAGCAAAACTGGTACGCTCACTGGGTAAAGCTTGGCTTTACTAGCTTAGAAAAACGTTTAAGCAATAATGGTAAAAGCGACTTTTCTTTTGGCAGCAAGATTACAATGGCAGATATTTGTTTAATACCGCAAGTTTATAATGCTCATCGATTTAATTGTCCTATGGACGACTATCCACATATTGCAAGAATCAATGAGAACTGTTTAAAGCTAGACGCGTTTGTTAAGTCATTACCTTCTATGCAGCCTGATTCGATTGACTGATAAAGCCTTTTGTTAGACGTTATAATGGTTATGAAAGCTCTGATAATATGCTGTGTTTATGCCCAAACTATATCATGATGTTTGATAAAGGTTATTTTTCGATTTGTGATGACTTTAGTATTACTGGAGGGTTACCTGATCTGCCTGACGCTATAAACATGGATCCTGAACATGAGGTTGATATATCTAATCTGACAATATCACGGAACCAGTCGCCGGCATCGGTGTTGTCTAATGGCAGGCGATTAACTTAATCTTATGAAAGCATAGGACATATTTAATCGTTGCTTGGAAAGTGACTATATGGATTATTAATCAGGTGGCAATTTGATCTGTTTTTAATCTGATAAGTTTTGTCCCTAAACGGCTATTAATGGGCTTTTTGAACATTGCCTTTCTATTTTTAATTATATAAAACAATTACTTAACGTTTATCCACGCAACACTGGTAGTGTTGAGATCCCGCTAGTCTCCACCATATACGAGGCTTTCAGCCGTAGTAGATACTAACTTAACAACAACTTAACAACAACTGAACAACAATTGCTGAACAACAATAGCAAGTATTTGGTTGGTGTTCACTAACTACTTAAAATCACCACCAATTTGCTCAGCAGTAAACTGTATTTGAACCGTTTCAAAGGGCAGATTATGGCCTTCTTGATAGATCAATTGTGTGTCCAATGATTTGTGTGCGTTAGCCTGCTTAATCTGATCTGGGTGACACTCTGCATCTTTAGCTATAGAGTTCGCAAGTGACCTGACCGTATGAATTGGCAACCCAGTGGCAATGGACCTATAACAATATTCGTCCACACTCGGCGATTGGCGGGTTCCGCCTCGACAGCTGCTATAACCGAGAAGCTCCCTAGTTTTGACTGATGTTAAAAATGGGGGGATTACAACCACCTGATCACTAAATATTGTCACTATTCATAAGATAATACAGCTTGTCTTTATGGAGTACTCCACGCATCCTTGCATAAACGATGCAGAAACCATCCATGCTTGATGAGAAAACTGCATGGTTAATTTTTGTAGTGTGTTATTGCGTTATATATTGCTTAAGGAGCATGCCACTATGGCTGAAGATATTAAAACAGACTCACGTTTGACTGGTGAAAGTTCAAGAAGAGTTTTAAGGCGTGATCCCAACCCCCGCCTGTTTCGTCCGGTAACGTTTCGTGGAGTTACTGCACGAAACCGAATTATGCTATCCCCAATGTGCCAGTACTCTGCACAAGATGGTTTGGCTAATGATTGGCATTTTGCTCACCTTGCGGCACGCGCAGCAGGTGGCGCAGGTTTAGTGTTTACTGAAGCGGTTCATACAGAACCACGAGGAAGAATAACTCCATATTGTCTTGGTCTATGGACAGATCAGCAAGGCGATGCATTGTCTAGAATTGCTGCATTTATAAGTTCTCAAGGGGCGGTTCCTGGCATTCAACTGGGCCATGCAGGGCGCAAAGCATCTGTTGGACGACCCTGGGAAGGTTCATCCCCTGTGCCTATAGGGGCTGGTGGCTGGGACACTATTGCACCGTCAAAAACGTCCTATTCTCATGACTGGAGCAAGCCTGCTCAACTAGATCAGTTGGGTATCGCCGAGCAGCTTTTATCCCTTGCTGCAGCAACTAGTCGTGCACGTAAAGCAGGCTTTCGTGTGTTGGAACTACATGCAGCACATGGCTATCTTATTCACCAATTCCTTTCTCCCCTGAGTAATTTGAGACAGGACCAATACGGTGGTGAATTCGTTAATCGTACTCGATTTCTTCTAGAGAGTATCGATGCAGTTAGGAGTGAATGGCCCGATGAGTTGCCATTATTTATTCGTCTATCAGTGACCGATTGGGTCGAAGGAGGGTGGACGGTTGATGATAGTGTTGCTTTGGCAAAAATATTAAAAGATCGTGGAGATGTTGACCTGATTGATTGCTCATCAGGAGGCAATGATCCACGACAAAAAATCCCTATTCATCCTGGTTATCAGGTGCCATTCGCCTCCACTATACGGCTAAAAACTGGCATGGCTACCGGTGCGGTGGGTTTGATTAGTGCACCAGATCATGCTGAAGCTATATTGGCTAATGGGGACGCTGATCTCATTATTCTTGGCCGTTCACTCCTGGCTGATCCTGTCTGGCCGCTTCGTGCGGCAAAGCACCTAAAAACGGAAAATGTCGACTGGCCAGTTCAATATGAGCGTTCAGATATTTATTGAAAAACAGCTCTCATTAAATAACTAAAAGAGATTAAAAGTGCACCCAATCTAAGCTTGAATTGATAACAATTAGTTCAGCAGTAGCGCAGTGTTTTTAGCTGCTATTGGATTCAACATTCATTTTAAATTCTTGCATCTCTAATAACGAAAAGTGATCCTCTAAGATGATTAGTTTGATTGGTGGTTTAGCATGGTTATCTCACTATTCAGGTATGACAGAGGCATCTTTTTTTTTAGATTGGATGAACTTTTTTGGTCGCTTCAGATGGCAGTAGCACAAGCGCAATACCAAGTGCAAGAGATCACCCAGAAACTGCGAACTCAGGGTGTTAACGTACGCTTCGGAATTCACTCAATGGCTGGCCGTTTGCCAGGCCATATGAACGTATTGTTGGCAGAAGCTAAAGTGCCTTATGACATCGTTTTGGAGGTGGACGAAATCAATGACGACTTTACCAACACCGATGTGGTGCTAGTGATAGGCGCTAATGATACCGTTAATCTGGCCGCCAAAAAGCCAGGTAGCCCCATTGCTGGCATGCCTGTACTGGAAGTATGGCATGCTAAAAACGTGGTGGTATTTAAACGCAGTATGGCATCAGGCTATGCGGGCGTGCAGAATCCTTTGTTCTTCATAGACAATACCAAAATGCTGTTTGGTGATGCCAAAAATTCCTGCGATCAAATAGCCAGTAACCTTTAATGGCCCAGTGCCTATGAAAAAAGAAGTTCGCACTCTTGAGCCAGTTCTAATAAGCTTTCGTCGTGATAGGCTGTCGCAGTGAGCATAACACCAATGGTGTTATGCTTATGTATAAACGGCAGTGAAATACTGCATCCGTCCATCGTGTTCGCGATCGAGGGATTACGCAGAACTTGCAAATTAATTTGATTATAAATATCATCATCACTGAAAATTGAAAGCTTCGGCGGTAGTATCGGCACCGTGGGAAGTAAAAGGATTTTATTGCCCATTTCTGCTTTATACTGAGCAATCAACTGTTCTCTAGTAGACAATGTTTGACAATAAGAAATAGCTGAAACCTCATCAGCTCTGGCCATCCGGCTGGCTACTCTTGTATCTAATTGCGTTCGCTTGAATTTATATAAGTCTTCGTAATCTGCGCGTGATTCAACAGCTGAAAAGTGCCAAATAGCTAATTTTTTTAACCCTTCCAATGCATTCACAGCCTTTACATTCACGCGATGTCCAGCCATTAACATTTTATCAACGGCAGCATCAAATGCTTGCTGCACCGCAGGCTCAAGATCAGCCATTCCATAGTTACTAGGGATAATAAATGTAGGGTCTACAGTACTGTGTTTGATATAGCGTCCTTTGGCTAGTGCCTGATAGGCTAAGCGGCAGGCTGAAACGTTTTTTGCCATTGGCCCAACACTGTCAAGGCTTGTAGAGAGTGGTTTGCAGCCCTTCCGGGATACAGCACCTTGTGTCGGTTTGAAGCCGACAATGCCATTAAAAGCAGCAGGAATGCGCAACGATCCGCCAGTATCTGTGCCAATAGCGATATCCGCAGCGTTGCAGGCAATTGATATAGCTGCACCAGCACTTGACCCACCAGGAATACAGCCTGTTAAAACTGCGTTATCAGGTGTTCCATAATGAGGGTTTAGACCAAGTCCAGAATACGCGAGTTCTGTCATATTAGTATGGCCGACAAAGATCACACCTGCATTTCTTAGGGTTTCAACTACCTGAGCATCTTCGGACGCGGTGCAATCTTGTGCCATGACCTGGGTGCCTGCTTTGGTGACAAAGCCCGCGACATCAAACAGATCTTTTACTGACACCAATGCGCCTTTAAGTGGGCTATCAAGGACCTTTTGTGCAGCTATCACTTGCGAATCTATAGTTGAAAAAAAAGTTTGCGTGAATACGTTTTGTAACTCAGGTGCATTCACGGTCAAGCGTTTCTTAAGGGTTTTGATTCGATTGGTTGCTGTTTCTATAGACCAAGGAAGGGTATTGTCCATTTGTCTTATTTCCTAATAGATTTTCTAGCAACTTTAACTGCCAACGCGGCAGCTTGGGCGCAAAGTTCACTTCGTGGATCGCCCAGATGCGAGGCCGTAAAAATTAAGGGGTCAAGTACCCAGCCAGGGTCAAATTCAACAATTCTTCCTTCCGCGACTAAACTCATACCGAGCTGTCGGGGAAATATTCCAACCCCCATGCCGGATGCAACCAATTCTAATCCAGCTGTTACAGATATCGATGAAAAAATTTTAAAATCATTACCATAGCGACTAGTCATTTCACGCCGTAATTCTAGATACGGTCGTGAGTTTCGAGAATAGGATAAAATAGGCATAGAATTAAGGTCAGAACTTTGTCTGCCCGGAGCACAAAACCAAGTCAAATCAATTGGCGGTAATACTGTGTTATCGATTGAAAAGTCAGAAATTGGGCCCATTAAGATAGCTAGATCCAGAGATCTAGCTATCAACTGTTGTTCTAAGTTTATACTCAAATCAACAGTAATTTCGATTTTTATGTTCGGGTATGTCTGATAAAGCTCAGACACAAACGCAGGCAGCCAAAGCTGAACGATCGTTTCAGCAACACCGAGACGGAGCAAACTATCTACACTTTCGAAGGGCATGACTTCGCCTTTGATACACTCGATAATATCCGCAATCCTCTCAGCATGTTCCCTTAGTAAAATCCCCCGCTTGGTGAGCTCAAACCCTGCGCTGTCCCGGTCAAAAAGCGTTACACCTAAAGACCGCTCCAAAGCCGCAATGCGCCCAGAAACTGCGGGTTGGGAAAGGTTCATCTCAATCGCAGCTTTCCGCACACCACGCAGTCGAGAGACCCAGAGGAACGTTTTTAATTGGTCCAAAGTCATAGCGCTGGCCGTTTTGGAGGAGTATTTGTTGTTTCGTAAAACGAGGTCTTATAGAACAATAGGTAAAATTTCGACACTATAGCAAAGCTCCATTTGTCGATTTAAAACGGGATCTATTAAGGACATAGTATAATACTGGGCTGGCCGAACGCCACCAATTGCTGAAAGGGTCCCACAAAGCAAAGCATCCCCATCTGTGAACCCAGACGCATTAATTAACTCTGCCAGTGGACGTATGGCCGACAAGCTTCCGTCTTGATAGATTGTTTGCACACCGTTTTCTTCGATCGTACACTGCAACTTAAGCTGATCTAGATGGCTCTCTATATCACTATAACGCCAAACTTCGCTTGTAATTGGTTTAGGGCAAGCTTGCTTTGATGCTGCAATAGAATGAGCTTCGAGTTCGCGATCTGTATGATCAGATGCCAATCCAATCCAAATCTCACCATCTGCCTGAACCAAAAATGGTTCCACTTCTCCTGATGTAGCGTCTCCTAAAACGTCAATCTTACCTGCTTGTGTAAGAACTGCACGAGACACACGATAATATAGTGGCACAGTTGACGGAGGCGAAATTCCAAGTTCTGAAAGTTCTTGAATGTGGTGATTAACTGCTGCTTCATCACGGCCGGTCCAGCCAGCTATAAAGACACGGTTTATATTCACCACAATCGCTTCATCCGAGTGTTTAAATTCCATATTTAGATTTCCTATAAATGAGTGGGTAGGTAGAGGGCTATGATAGGGAAGATAATTAATAGTCCGACCATTACCAGCATGGCTAAAGCATAAGGAATCACCCCCACAATGACATCTGAAAACGACCCTGACCTGCGTGCGCCCTGAACCACATAAAGATTCAATCCAACAGGTGGGGTGATCAAAGCCATTTCAACGAGGATGATCATAAGAATACCGAACCATACCTTGTCGTAGCCTAGCTCAACAATAATCGGTACAACGATGGGGATTGTTGCTACCATCAACGACAGCGTTTCTATGAAAAAGCCCAAGATAATATACATTAATACGATCACCATTAGCGTTGCCAGTGCTCCAAGACCCAAATTTTGAAGAAACATTTGCAAGGCTCTGCTTACACCTGCGGCTGTAAGTACAAAATTCAGGACATAAGCGCCGATGACCACTAACATAATCATTGCACTCGTGCGCACAGTGCCCTTTAAGCTCGCTAGCAGCATTTCTCGAGAGAGTGATCTGTGTACGGCAGCAATCGCAAAGGCCATTGCGACGCCGACGGCTGCGGCCTCGGTAGGGGTCGCCCAACCAGCATAAATAGTTCCAACAATAACCCCAAAAAGTGTGAGTAAAGGCACTAAATCAATTAGGCTTGTCAGTCGGCGACTCCAGTCAGCATTTACACCTGGACCACCTAAAGAAGGTTTGATCAGGCAAATAATTACCGTCACACACATGAAGAGCAGAGCCAGTAATAACCCTGGAACTAAGCCTGCAAGAAAAAGTTGTGGGATTGATGTCTCAGTTAAAAACCCATAAACGATCAAATTGATTGAGGGAGGAATCATAATTCCCAATGTTCCACCGGCTGCAATAGCCCCTGAGAATAGTCGTGGATCATATCCCAACTTTTCAGCTTGAGGCATGGCAACTGAGGCGACTGTTGCGGCCGTGGCAACGGAAGAACCAGATGTTGCAGAAAAAAGCGTCGCAGTGGCAATGTTTGCATGAATCAACCCTCCAGGAAGCCAAGACACCCATGCCTCAAGTGCTGAATAAGTGCGCCTTGCTATGCCGCTGCGGACGAGGATTTCACCCAGTAAAACAAAAAATGGAATGGCGATTAGGGTTCCACTATTGGAGGAAGACCAGACTACTTGACCCAATCCTCTCATAAGTGGAAACGGGCTGAAGAATATATCAATCCCAAAGGCTAGTAGAAATAGAACAATACCCACAGGTATCGACAATGACAGTAGAATCAAAAGGCCTGCAGATGTAAAAAATATCATCGTTCACCCCCAACACCTACAATGCTGTTGACCCGTTCGAACCTACCTGAAAAAAACGCTAACAGACTTGCAGCTGCCATGATCAAAGCAGAGGCTGCAAACCATATCCATCCCATCATCCATAGTGATTGAGGAATCCATAGCGGTGTTTCTAGGGTAGTGTTCGCTGCCGATCCATATTTTATGGCTCTTACTAAAACAGGCCAAGCCCCATAGGCGACAACGATTGAGGTACTGGCAAGCGCCAGAACTGCGATGATATCAAAAATGGCTTGACCCTTTGAAGCGCATCGCGCACGCAGCAAATCAATGCGGACATGCGCCATGCAAGTTAGTGCATAGCTAATTCCCCAGCTAGTTGAAATGGCCATGGCGTAGCCAGAAAGTTCATCGGTGCCACCCAGACTAACCCAAAACTGGCGTACTATGATGTCGAATAAAGTGACGAGAACACTTCCCAAAAGAAGTGAGCCCGCCGCGATAGCCAACCATTCATTAAAGCTTTTTAGCCAAGAAACAATTTTTTGCACCTGTAGTTACCTAATTAGTTACTAGGGATTTGAATGCCTGTAACTTGGCCCACGGTATTATTCCAGCGCTTAGCCCAATTCCCACCAGCACGATCAGCCCAGTCTGGCAGAACTTTTGAAATCAAAGCATCTCTTGCTGTTTCCATATCTGCGTCTGAAACTGGCACAAGTATCATATTGTGCTTTTCCCCTGGGCACTCACCGATTCCAGTTAGGCAGGCCACATCAGTTGCCAATGCATTTTCAGCAGTTGTCCATGCTGGAGCCTCTAAGCCTGACTTGACACTGGTTTCGATCAGGTCTTGCTCGTCTGCACTCAGGGAATTCCATTTGTCTAGATTGATTGCTGTAACCACAGGGTCCCAACCACCGAGGGGAATAGGCATTAGATGGGTAGAAACTTCCCACCAGCCAGAACTATAACCAGAACCAGCTCCTGTCACTGCGCAATCTACCAACCCTTTCTGCAGAGCTCCTGGCACTTCGCCAAAGCTAACGTTTACTGCTTCTGCACCCAAGGCTTCAAGCAACTTGCCAGTCATCCGACCAGAGGCACGGATTTTCTTACCTTTAAGGTCAGTGAGTGAACTAATATCAGCATTGCAAAAAACAACTTGGGGTGGGTAAGGAGCAATCCCAAGAACTTTTGCATTGAACACATCTTTGTAAATTTCGTCTACCCAAGGACGGGCTGCATCAACCATCGCTTTTGCTGAGGACGCATCCATGGCAATTAGGGGAACGTCTAGACCTTCCAAGGCGGGCGTGTCTGACACAGCATAATCAGCAACGGTCATGCCGACATCGAAAACACCGTCTCCTAACATCCTGAAAACGTCACCACCTTTAATACCCATTTGATCATGTGTGGTTAGATTGGCAGTAATTTCTCCACCGCTAGCTGCCGGCATTTTTGCGGTCCAAAAGGGTTTTTCATATAACTTATGTAGTGGTAAACCACTCCAACTCCCAACCACGGACAATTCCTGCCCAGCGGTGACTACAGAGCTAGTCAAAGCAACACTCACAGCTAAAATACCAAATTTTAGTTTATTCATAATAGTCTTCCTTGCGGATTTTCTGTTTTTGAGTAGCATCGTCTTTTAAACCATGCAGTTTAAGAGAATGCAGGTCTTATGTAAAAAGTACAACCTGTATTAAGTTATTGATATCGATAATATTTGGTGATCAACCTAGATAGGCCAGCCGCAGAATATTAGCCAGGAAGTGAAGCTTGTACTATCGATAACTCAGCCCAACTTGGACTTAATTTTCTCTAATCGAACACGAATATCCTTGCCAATTAAAGGTTTTTCGAGCACGGTTTCTAGGGTGTATGATAGAACTACAATCAAACTTTAAGCAGGGTGAAGACACCCCTATCACTATGATGCAAATAAATTTGGCGATCTGCTTGACTGCACTGCAGTATGCTTTGAAGCCCATGAGGATTCGGACTTATAATTAGGAATATGTGAACTGAATAGTAATACGCTCCTCAAATGTTTATTATTTCGGTTTAATTGTGGCACCAAGCATCATACAACCAGTGGCTGCTAGAGATGTAACAAGACCGATAAAAAATGCTGAAATTGCGGTAATACTTTGCAAGAAAACTGCAAACGTGGCGCAGAATATGGCAAGCCCTACGGTCCCCAATAGTGCAGAGTGGAGCACATGGATGACTGTTGCTGTGCCATATTGCTTGTGAATAGTAATTGAGAGTAATGCATAGAAAATTGGAAAGGCAAGTAACATTCCAGTGTATTCCCCACCCAATAAAGGAGCGGTTATCGTGACGATGGCCACTATAACGCCGCCCATACAAGCACGAAAAACAAGTATCCAAAACCCATCTTTTTTTCGCACTTGGGATTTTGATGTCACAAAACGGCTCCCTATTAGATGAGTCCCGCATGTCATGCAAGCAAAAAGTAAAGATGCAGATAATATGGTGATGGGAAGTTGCTTTGAGCCCGCAAGAAAAAGCACCCAAACCGAAATAGAAGTTGCAAGAGATATGATCTGAAATCCATACCTTGCTGTCATGATGTAAGTTAGTAGAAAGGCCTGAGTGGCACTCAGAGCCAGCAAAGAGAACGTAGCTGTTTGAGCAAGAAAATCTATTGAAACTTTGTTTATAAGAAAATAAAAACCAGGCCCCAAAGCAATTGGTAGCCCAGCCAGTAATCCGCCAACGACTGGCCCAAATGTTCCAACAGAGGTTGTTACGATTATAACTATGACTGCTGTTGTTATAATCCGAAAGAGAACATCAAGATCCAATATATAAGAAAAAAAATCCACTAAAGTCCTCTCTCTATTCTTAGCACAGATTAATAAATCTGTTGTACTTTACTACTTTCAGTAATTATTAAAGAGTGGACGTGCTGTCTTATAAATACAAGTTGTATTATCTTATGAATAGCAATAAGATTTGCTGATCAACTTAACGGATGGCGTTGGCATTACCGGGTTGTTTTAAGAGGCCTGCATGCTATTATTCAACATGATATTTACAGCTATTTAATTCCCCCTCAGTGAAGAAAAATAGTATATTTTTGAAAATTATCAATAAGTTTGCGCATCATCTAGGTAGTTACCCTCTCCTGAAAAAGGGGGCTTTCCCCGATTCGACAGTCCGGATCCGGGATCTGCGTTTCAGAGTTTTGGAACCTTGTTTTGAAGGCTAGGGGCTTTATTCGTCCGTGCTGTAGTCTGTGTCTGGGGATTACACCTGCAGTTCATATGCAGAAGTATTTGGAGTGATAAACGTGGCATTAGTCAGTGTAATTCGTCGTTGGCATTTCCGGGAAATCGGGGTAAAACCCCTGTGATCACGTCATGGTATCGCTGCCATGACCCCTAGTTATTGTTTGAGGGCACTGAGTAATCCAATAAAGGGGCAGTACTGACAGCTTATGCAAAGCTGCAATTCCTAGGGATTCCTAATTATGCATCGTGACGCACTCGGCAAGGACGCTAAAGTATTGTGATCTAGTCACCCTTGAGATGGCCTTGACTTATGAGGGGTGTTTATAAGTACTGCTTATTGGTGTTTTGTAACTCTACGCCTTACCTTTTCCTATTTACAAATCAAATACTTAATGTATGTACGCGCAACACTGGCAGTGTTGAGTTCAGCGGTTCGATCCCGCTAGGCCCACCAATTACGAGGCTTACAGCCGCAGTAGACATTCACTGGTCACCAATTGAATATCTTCCCTTATTTGAATTGACCATTGATAAAGTCACCGCCAATTTGTTCGGCTGTGAACTGTATTTGGACCGTTTCAAATGGTAATTCGTGACCTTCTTGATAGGTCTTTTGTGTTTCAATTGATGAGTGAGCGTTAGCTTGCTTAATCTGATCTGGATGGCATTTGGCATCCTTAGCAATCTTATTCGCCAATGAGCGAATACTGTGGAATGTTGGTGGATTCGGACCAGCAAACCAAACTGCTGCTCTCACATCTCCAAACATTTCCTGCAGCCGCCCTGGCAATACTTGAGCAATATGTTCTTTAGTCTTGCCCAGTAGCTTCCGCTTTGGTCAATGGTTGAGAACATACGGGCATCGATGGTTCTTCATTGAAAGTTTATGGGCATCGCCTATAAGCTGCCGAAGTAAGTTGTAGTTACCCACATCCCACTGTAACCGCGCAGCCTTAGTATTACCTTTCTGCCGTAAGCTTTTACCGATGACCTGTTTTAAAAGGTTATCTTCTAGGTTATCGCTTAGTTTCAAGCTACAAATATTACCCTGACGCATGAACGTTGTAAGGCTTATGCCCATCGCAATCTGCAAACAGGGGTATCCCATGTCTTTTGCTGCTTCATAGATCATCCAAAAGCCTTCCATTTTAGGGCGATCACTTTTCCTTTCGGGAGCGCCAGCTTTGTAAAGCCGTGGTCTATCGTCTGCCAATATGAAGGGGTTGTACTTAATTGCTGGGAGTAGTTCTCTTCCCATCAGCCAGTTAAATAGCTCACGAAACTCTGCATGACGCGCTCTTTTCTGGTGAGGGGTTAACACGTCCCACCAGTGCATAATCTCAACTCTTTTAAGTTGAGCTGAAGGCCGAACAACCTGCCTAGCAAACTGGGCAAGCTGGTATTTGCGGTTCTTCCAGCCATCTTTTTTTATTAATGCGGGTGTCTAGGAAAGTGGGTGCGTATCATGATTCCTGAAACCAAGAATGGAGAGTCACTGAGATTACCTTTGATATCAGCTATGCTTACCTTGCTTATAGATCGCAAAGCATAAGCTGATGGTAGTGAATGGGTTTTTCCTAGCCATGAAAGCATTACACAGGTAAATCGCGACTATCGGCAATGGCTTCCATAGTGATGTAAGAAGTCACAGCTTCCAGCTCTAGCTTTCTAATCAGCCTTTGATAAACCTGATCAAAATCATTCATATCTTTGGCTACTACTTTAAGCATGTAGTCATAGTCACCTGCAATGCGGTAAAAGTCGATCACA
>Ga0209815_1001333_pt1 | contig 16438 bp, 15 predicted proteins | sample CoawatmetaG00DNA_FD_187507 | JGI IMG/M metagenome (GOLD analysis project Ga0209815, IMG submission 187507) | Marine microbial communities from the West Antarctic Peninsula - Coastal water metaG002-DNA (SPAdes) (version 2) | ecosystem: Environmental > Aquatic > Marine > Coastal ...
CAGCAGCCTTCTCAGCAGCAGCCTTCTCAGCAGCAGCCTTCTCAGCAGCGACCTTCTCGGCAGCGATACGTTTAGCTTGTTCGTTAGTATTACGTGGTCTTCCACGTCCTGACATTAAAAAATTCACCATTATGTATTAAATATACATAATGGATAGAAATTTCTAAATATGAATAAACACTTTGTAAATATGTAACCAGTAATTACTTATTGTTAGTCCCAGTATCTAATGTACCAATAGCACAAATAAATGGGTCATTTAATTCAAATCGAATGCCAATAATTTTGGTTGTGACGATGCTGTTTTCTTCAATAGTTCCAAAGTGTTTGTTTGTAAAATGGTGGTCTCGTGCGATGAATACGGTAACTGGCATATTACCTTCATTATCAATAACCTCACCGTGTATTCCAGCCTTTGTAAGTGTCTTAACCTTACAATCGATAACCATATCTTCTACAGGATGGCAGACCATACATTCAAATACGGTTTGAAACTCAATCTTTTCATTGTTTACAACACCAGCAGAGTAGGTATTAACTCTGACCGAATTTGGTTTGATATACCCATCTTGAGTGCATTTACCTTCGATACAATGTGATATGCTTCGTTCTAAATTCTGTTTTATATTTTGACCGACTTGGTCCATTGTTAGAAACACTTTTTTAGTGAGCATTTCATTAGAATACACTCCTTGCGTTTTTTGCTGTTTATCCATAGTTACTAATATATGAATATATTATCTTTTATGTAGTTTTGTTCCAATATAGGAAATTCAATTTTCCATAATATTAAAATAATTATTGTCGTGATTTTCCAATGAATGTATCTACACCCTTGTTTCGTAAAACCGTATCAAAAAACCATCGTTTTCCATTAAACCTTTCTTCATCAAGTTTTCTGAATATAAGTTCAAAGATAATACATGTTCCTTGCTTTTTAATTTTATCATAATCAATATCTAAGGTGATAGGTAGGTCGTTAAGTTTTTTGATAACATCATTTTTACCAGCAGTATTACAGTTAAATCCACTGATATTGCGTTGTGTCCCGGTCATAGTGCGTGTTTTAAAAATGATATTTTTCTTATTATCTTTATCAATGAATCCAAATATTGGTTTATTTACATTTTCTGATGTAACTATGAAATCTCTTAAGTTTGATTTATACTTACCAATATTGTCGCTTTCTACTTTATTCCATATAGGAGTATTATCAGTATTTAAAGTGTATATTTGAAAAGGTTGCTTATTATTTAATGAATCAATCAAGATAATAGTATTATTATCAGTTATGAAGTTGTTATAATAATTTTGGATAACTTTGTCATCATTTGATAAATCCAGATCTTTCTGGAATACGTGATTGATAATAGTAACTTTATCTTGTATGGGTAATACATCTAAAAAGTGATGTATAACGTATTTATCAAGTTGGTCCTGAGAGAAGTTGTTATCAATAAGACTTTTAGAAACTGTGCCGAAATGTTTATACCAGTCGTTATCTCCTGACTTAATATTTTGAGTGGTAGTTGTTTTAATAATATTTTCAGTAAGCGATAGAATAAGTGTTTTATAATCAATTAATGTAGTTTCTACTATGTCATCTGTTTTCTGAATAACTTGTTTAATAGGTAATTCCAAAGCAAGTGATTTTGGTTTGAATGCGATCGGTATGGACCGTTCAATTAAAGACGCATATTCGTCAGTAATTTCCATGGGCTGAAAGACATAATATTTATCTTTGTTAATTAAGTATCCATTTCTTCCATATTTATCTACAATGATTTCATTTTTATTATTAACAAATCTGGTAAGAGCGAAGTCAATTTGTTCCTTTGGATATTGTTTGATTATGTTGATGGAGTTAATTAGGTCAGTGCGTGTATAAAAGAATTGTTCTTTAAATAAATTTCTAAGTCGTTTAATGATAGCAGAGAACCCAATACGTGTAAAATCTTCACTGTATGTATGGTTAACAATATCTGGATTATTAATCTCATTATTCGGATAGCATTTATAATCGCAATTATCCATATAATCACATACAGCTGTAAATGGTTTATCGCCAATTTGAAACGGTATTTCCGTATTCGGATCGCTGGGTAATCGAATCATAATATTTTGATTTTGAGCGAGTTGTGTTAGTTTATCAATTGTAAAATTGGTCTGTTCTATGTTTAATTGGCAATCAACCGAAATCTCTTTCATAACTCGTGATACATTTCCGATTAACTCCGCCTTTCTTTCAGCGAATCGATATACATATAAGTCAGCTGGTTCTTCTGATATAGGGCGGGTAGCGTGTAAGTATATTTCTACATTACGTTCTTCGAATGGTAAATCACAATGACTTAGATTGCGTACACCACGACCGATAATTTGTTCGGGGCGGTTCATATTGTACCAAGGTTCCATTATATGTACTTGACGGATGTTTTTAAAATCAAGACCTTCAGCAGCGGCTTTTGTAATAAGAATAACTTTAACATTTTCACCATTTTTATTGTCTGTATTTGTAATATATTTAATATCACCCAGATTGTCGGGTGAGAATAGTTTGTCTCCAGTAATCATAACGTATTTTGCTTGTTTAAAATTGTTCTTTACTTTTGATTTTGGTTTCATTGATATAGAATCAATCGGTTCGGTTGGAGGTTCTGAAAATAAAGGTTTTGTAGAAGCTGCGCTTCCATATCGTGTAAAGCCTAATTCTTCTAATGCGAGGGCAATAGGAACAACTCCACCATCGATATATTGAGAATACACAATAATAATACCTTTGGATTTGAGAATGGTATTACAAATAGAAGAAATTTTACCACTATAATTAGTAATGACATTGGGACTGAAGATGCGTCCATATTTGTCTAACGTTTCTGGTTTGTATTGAAAATTGTAACGTACCTGGTCGGTTGTTTTATAAGTCATAACATTCATAAGTCCATTTTTACCGACTATCCGTTTCACAATATCTTCTTGATTCATTGTGGAAGTTTCGCCATTGATTATTTTATCAAATTCTTTATTTGGATAGACAATATCTAATGATTGCAGTGGGCGTTCTAAATATGTATATCCAAATGACTCCATGTTCTCAAATGTAGGTATTTGATGTGTTGAATCATTACCATCTTGGGGTTTTAGATTCGACAGGTTTCTGATATTTTCAATAATATAATTATACCCTTTTAATTGATAATCCCCAATAGTATTCATATATACGGGAATGTGTTTTAATGTATCTTTTATTTCGCGGTTATTCATTTGTTTGGTTGGATAGTTCTCAATATCTAATACCCGGGTATTATCAAATGTTTCAGGGTAGATACGATAAGGGAATGAATATGGGTTTTCTCCACGAACAAATGAAACGTATCCGGTCAACTTACGCATAAGCAATTCTTTACCACCTTCTATTACGTTATTATTGTCGGTAGATGGTTCAATAAAATTACCACTTTTATCAAAAATCTCGGTTTCTGATATAATACTACGATTATCATTTGCGTTCATAATGTTAGTAATCCATATGATTTCCTTATAGCTATTATACATAGGAGTAGCAGATAACAAGAGAAGGCGCAAATTATTGGCATATTTACATACACTTAATAATAATGCCGATGTTTTCTTCTTATCTTTATTGTCGTCGCCTTGACGAATATTATGAACCTCGTCAATAATTATAAGACGATTATCAAAATATTTTTGTATCATTTTTTGTTTATATTCCTTGCGTTGTGATTGAGTGTAGTTAACATTATCGGGAGGAATAGTTTTATTTTGTATATAATGCGATAGTTCAGTGTATCCTACAAAAGAATAATATTTATTGATAAGAGAATTTACAAGTATTGTTATTTTCTCTTTGGATATACCCTTTAAATTGGTAGGGTTAATTTCCTTTAATAATGAATTACCAACACACGTATTTAGGTTCCATTGTTCTCCATCTAATTTTAGTTTTCGTTCATCAAATAGTTGAAGACGGAAGTTATTTTGAACGTTAGGTGATGCAACAATTAATATTTTTTGTTTTACTCCTACTTGCTTCATAAACATCCGCATCTCCTCAGCAATTCCGATTGCGCTACATGTTTTACCTGTTCCCAATCCGTGATATAATAAAAGGGAGTTGTATGGGGTTTGTAATGAAAGAAAATTCTTGACGAACATTTGATGTGGTAACAATTCAAAGTCGGCTTTACATAGTATTTCCGCTTGTTTTTTTATATCTTTAAGTTTACCTTCAAATCGAGTGTCATTAAATTCTTTTCGTAGTGATATTTTGGTGTTGAAATTTGGGTCATTTAATTGTGGATAAAGGAAGTCATATGAGTTATCATTATCTTCGTATTCAAGTTTTTCTTTATTAGATAGGTATTGGTTGTATTCTTTAGAATCGGGGTCACTCGGTTCTACACCAATCTTATTTTGTATATCCTGTATATCTGGAGTAAATTCTATATTGTTGATTGTTTCAGGTTCAGGTTCAGGTTGAGTTTCAGGTTCAGGAGCAGTTTCAGGAGCAGGTTCAGGTTGAGTTTCAGGAGCAGGTTCAGGTTGAGTTTCAGGAGCAGGTTCAGGTTGAGTTTCCGGAGCAGGAGCAGGTTCTGTATTTTGGTTATTCTCTAAGCATATAATCAACCGTATTAATTCATCGGTCATTCGCGCACCTAATATTTGATTCTTATGAATCCCTCGTTCTTCTCCAATTAGGTCAGATACCATATTTCTCAAATCTTTGGTATTAAGTTTACGCTTAGTAACTTGTTCTTTCAATTCATTCATTCTCTCAAATTGTCGTGTGGTAGTAGGCTCATAATTTTTAGAACAATTGCTACTAGTAATGACCTTTGATTTTGTTATAATATGAGGTAAACATTTTTCTTGAGTATTATTCCAACGGAATCCCTTAGGACATATTTTACGTGTTTTATTTTTGGGTGAAGGTTTATTGTTGAATGTGTTATTCATAATTTGATGATACTCTATATGTATTAAAATATATATAGATAAAAAGGTGCGCGTTTTAACAATAGCACGACATACTATAATTTGAGAGCGTATTATGTATTTTAGTAAGCATAGATTGTTTTTCTAAATTATATTTACGAATGGATGCCATACAGTTTTCATATGTCTTCCATTCCATTTTACTAACTTCCGTTTTTTCATAATTATCCATGCAAACCGGTTTATTATTGTCAATATACGTAATGAAATATCTATGTTTGTAAGATTTATAGTTTGACCCAGTAAAAATCTCTTCAAATGGGAATAAATTATCAATTAGTTTGATACATTTCCTATTAATTCCAGTTTCTTCATTAAACTCTCGTAAAGCACAATCTAAATCTGTCTCATTCTGGTTGCGTCTCCCTTTGGGAAACCCCCATTCAGGTTCTTCCCACATGGTATATTGATTACATTCAATAATCATTTCATTTAAAGAGAAACTTTTATTTTTATATTGAACACCTAGTTTCAACTGATTGAATTTATTTCTGGATGAATTTTCTTCAGTTTTGTATTGATTTATTGCACTGACATTGCCCCATATATCACTCCATATTTGATTGAACGTCCACGTATTAAGTTTATGTTTTTCTGCGTTCGTCATTTGCTTTAACATATTCATAATATAGTCTTTATTGGTTAAAGCATATTTCCCACGCATAAAGTCAATAAATCCTAATGTGTCTTTACGTCTGATCATTAAATATTCAATATTGGCGTCTCTAATACGAAATGCGATAGCCCCTAAACTGGTAATAGGTAATTTACATTGGTTATAATTATGACCGTGTTTTCCACAGTTATTGCAATAGTTATCTGACATGATATTGTTTATGTTAGATAATCTTTACACCCTTTTTGTAAAATGTTAGTTGTAACTGTAAAAAATAAATATTACTAACGTGTATACAAAATGATATTTCATCCTGAAGTATGGGGACCTCATTATTGGTTTTTTTTACATACGGTAGCCGAATCATATCCCAAAACACCGAACGATGTAACAAAGAAGAAGTATTATGATTTCATTCAGAATGTGCCGCTATTTATACCAATTGAGGAAATGGGAAATAAGTTTAGTGAAATGTTAGATAAGTATCCTGTATCTCCGTATTTAGATAATCGTGACTCGTTTGTGAGATGGGTCCATTTTATTCATAATAAATTTAATGTGATGTTGGGTAAAGAAGAAATTTCATTACCGAATGCGCTTGCTAAATATCGTAACGAGTACTTACCAAAACCAGTGTATATAAGCAGTAAACTAAATTTAAATAAACATTATATTCATTTAGCGCTAATATTGATATGTGCGTTTTTAATTTATGTATATTACGAATAAATAGATAGAAAGCCCGAAAATTTATACAGACAATATAAGAAGGGAAACTATTATAAAGAATGAGATTTGAATTAGTAATCATACTTATAGCCGGATTTTGTATGGCAAATATTTATACAGATGGTAAATATATGAACTTATTGTTATCATGGAAAAAATATTATCAGATGGCAGGTATAGGTTTCGGTGCGTTGATGTTTTATATTCTAATAAAGAAGAATCCATTACGTGCTCGTGAGATAGTATCCACCTCCGGTGATTATATTAAATATTTACCAATTGATAAGAATGCGTCTAATATAATTTCCCCCATATTGGATTTCACTACAAAGCAAGGATTTGTTTCGGGCAATGACAATAATCCAATGATGAATTTCTCTAATCCGTCCCAAGTATCTGAAGATAGAATAATGAATTCTGGTAAAAAATCAACAAAGCGTTCTGTTAGTGAAACCAAAAAGAAATTCGTAGCGTCCCGCCAAAACTGGAAATGTGGCGATTGTCAAAATCAATTAACCGCTTGGTTTGAAGTAGATCATGTGGTTAGATTAGAATATGGTGGAAGTAATCACGTAGATAATTTAGTTGCTTTATGTCGTGAATGTCATGGAAAGAAAACAACAATGGAGAACTTGTAATATGTATACCCGGAATATTTATTATATATATAATGTATAATAAATATGGAAAGTTTAAACGGAACCAATATGATACCAATATTGAAATATATAATAACATTTGGATTTCTGATTTATTTTGTAATAACACTAATGCGGTCGTCTGAAGACCCTTTGTCATTAACAAGTGATTATAATAATTATCTATTCCCATTAGTAATAGGATTAATAGTTTTAATACCTACAGTTTTTTTAGGAAAAGAGTCATTGAATAACAGTTATTATGTTGGAATGATTATAGGAACCATAGTAGCGCTATTTGGAACTGTATTCTATTTTTATTCAAATATAAATGATTCCGCATTTTCAATAGCAAATTATATACTATCTGGTGTAGTATCACTAGGTATATTAATAGGATTAGCAATCGTATTTTACTTTTATAGTAGTTATTTAAAAACACAAGAAGGATGGGGTGGGTTCTTGGTGCACTTTCTTTTCTATGTGCCTTGTCTTATTTTAGACTTTTATAATTACATAAGACGAGAACTAGAACTAACAACAAATGTCGTGTATTATTTATTTATAACCGAAGTAGTTTTGATATTTCTCTATAATTATATACCGAAAATTGTATCAAAACTTAGTTTAAAACAGGGTACGCCATTACTGGAAGGAACCGCGTTTCTAGATATAGAAAAGCCATTGATTTCCAGTTATGATTTAAAACTAACAGCCGAAAAAGATGATATAAATTCCCCGGTAGTATACCGTAAAAATTATAGCTTATCAATGTGGATAATGGTAAACACCCATTCCGAAAATAAGGTTTCGTATGCGAATGAAACCCCTATATTTAATTATGGTAATGGTATTCCTAAGATAACTTATGTTAAAAAGGAACCTCATAATAATAAAGAAATATTAAAAGTGTATTTTACCAACAGTGAAGAGAATAATAATAGTTATACTATAGAAATAGATACTCAAAAATGGAACCAGTTTATATTTAATTATACCGCAAACTCAGTAGACTTGTTTTTGAATGGTGCCTTAGAAAAAACATTTAGGTTCGACCATAATAATCCCCCAATACATACTGCGAATGATATGGTAGTTATTGGTTCAAATGATGGATTAGATGGTGCGATTAGTAATATTCGTTATTATGTAGGTAATTTATCACGTTCACAAGTAACAAATTCCTATAATTTATTAATGAAAAAAAACCCTCCGGTAAATAATTTATAGATGTAAAGTATATAATGGATACAATTACCATAATTCTGATAGTAGCTATTTTAGTATTATTATATGTTCTGTATAATTACTTTACCGATAGTTCATCCGAATTAGTGCAAACCGCTAGCCTATTGACACCAGTTCCAGCTATTACAACTATTAGTGGTCCAACAAATACTCGTTACGGACATTCCGTATGGATATATGTAAACACTTGGGATAACAATGCTGACAAAACTATATTCTCCCGTGGTAATAATTTTAAATTATATTTAGATAAAAATTCCCCGGTCTTAAAATTAGATGTTAACATGAATGATAATACTAACGAAACAATGATAATTACCAATAATTTCCCTCTTCAAAAATGGGTAAATATAACAATCAGTATGGATAATCAATTTGCGGATGCGTATCTTGATGGTAAATTAGTGCGTTCCCAACGATTCTTCAATAATATCGAAAATAGTGGTAGTGCTATCCCTATCGTACCTCCTGGTAAAGAAACGCCTTTATATTTAGGGAATATCACCGGCAATTTTGACGCATATGCTACTCTATTTAAACGATGGACGACCCCAGTTGACCCTGAAACTGCGTGGGATATTTATATGAAAGGTAATGGCTCTAGTAAGATGGCTTCGGCATTGAACGATATAGGTATTGATTTATCAATATTACAGAATAATGAGGAAATTAAAAAGGTCTCCTTGATGTAAATAAAAATGTTTTATATATCTAGTATATAATATATAAAATAGAATGAATTTCCAACAAACTGCGAATACAAATACTGGCACAATGGATACATTTAATCAAAGTATTCAACAGGGTATCAAAGTAGCAAGTGATGGATTCGACCAAGCAAAGGGAACACTAACCGATAAATTTGACGAATTTTCAACGGAAACCGCCGTTGGAGTTGGTGCTACAACTGGGTTCTTATATTCGAATACTATAATCGCCAAGTTTGCCTTTATTATTTTGGTATTGATTGTGTTCTTGTTTTTAATGAATTTGGGTATAAGTATGATAAGTTATTTTACAAGACCAAGCGATACCCCTTATCTAATTAATGGTATGATAGATGGTACAAATAGTATGATAATTCCTCAAGACCCTAAGAATACAGAGAGTAAACCTATATATAGGTCTAACAATGAATCTGAAGGATTAGAATTCACGTGGTCGTCTTGGATATATATCGATGACTTGAATAAAGATAATAAACAGTATCAACATATATTCAGTAAAGGAGACGGTGGATTTGACAAAGATACGAACCTTGCGAATGTAAATAATGCTCCTGGTATGTATATTTCCCCAATGACAAATAAGTTGCATATTATTATGGATTCAGTCAAAACACCTGATATGGCGTCTGGTAACAATCCCAATGTTATTAATATTGATAATGTTCCATTAAAGAAATGGGTCCATGTTGCTATCCGTGCGATGAATACAAAAATAGATGTATATGTGAATGGTATAATTGCGAGTCGTCTTGAAATGCTTGATACTCCAAAACAAAATTATGGTGATATTTATGTAGGTCAAAATGGTGGATTTTTTGGAAAATTATCAGCATTAAGATATTATAACCGTGCGTTAAACATTTTTGAAATTAATCAAATTGTATCAAGTGGACCAAAATTAACCGTCGTAAATGATATGGGAGCACAAAAAGGGTTTAAATATTTATCAAACTACTGGTATTCATCCAAATATTAGACGTATAATCTAACAATCTCGTAGTATATTATAAGTGATAATATAATATACTATGGCAACAACAAATGTATCTTTAGATGATGTTTGTCAACAAAGAAAAAAACAATTTTTATTTGCGAAACCCCCACCTAGAAATACAATTTTAGATAAATCTCCTTATTTGAAAGGATATACTTCCGAACAATTAAATATGAGACGAAAAGCTGAAATATTAAAGTATGCTGGTAACAAACAATCTACTAAACAAAATTCGTTTACTAAAAAGGAGTTATATAAAAACGCAATGATGGGTTCTAATCGTAGAAGTAGCAGAATATTAGATTGTCCTAATCCAGGTATTATTTATACTCGTAGTGGTGCGTCGGGAGTTCCTGGACCATCAATCGATTTATATCTGGATGAGACAGTTCCATTATATAATTATGAGACAGGCACAGAGCCCAAAGGTATAACTCAACCATCTATAACTGATAAATGGACGATTCTCAATATTGATACTAATATATTTTTTAATGATGATGAAGAAACGCGCATAACATCATTGAATATAACTGACAAGATTGACTTACCTTCGTATACATATAGAATGAATATCCCTGTTGGATTTACTATAACTGGTAAAAAAACGAATGATAACGATACGGTATATGAATACAATAATATATCAATATCATTGGACGATGTGAATCCATTTGAGTTTTTAGTAAAATATAATAATGATTACGTCCAAAATATAACTCCTCTAATTGATTATACATACGACCAACAAAAATTAAAATCATTTTCATTTGATATTTCTAATAATGCGGACAGCTTTAATGCGGTATTATACGCAGGTATTCTGAATATTTCAAATATAAATTTATACACTGAACCTGGATATGTATATGATTTTTATGTAAAACCAAGATTAAGTATCAATGTAGGTAATGATGATGTAACAAGCACATTCAATGTAGAATATGATGTTAGTTACGGAATACTTATGAATCTATCTGAAAACAATGTAAGTGATGCGTCTGGGTGTGCTATAATAACTAGTCCTAGCACACAATTATATACTCCATTCTCAATAACGAATGTATAATCATTATTATATATGTCATATAACATCATATATAATATTCAAATGTGAATTTACCAAGTGCTACGGTCAGGATTACTCTTGATACTCTTAAGTGGGTGCTGATTAGTTGGTTGTTTGGGTTGCATATTAGGTGATAATGTAGGATTTAAACACATTTCTGCGTTAGGAAAAACCTGACCCGACATACATTTTGAAGCATCATTTACTTCAACACATCCTCTACGACCGTTTTGTTCGCCAACTAAACACCAGCTGGATTTTAAAGAAGACCCATTGTTTTGAATAGGACTCTCTGAGCTATCGGATTTAGGTTCATTTGTCACAATATCAAGATCATTTTTAGTTTGGACGTTTACAGACCCTTTACTCGCATCTTTTAGTAGATTTCCAACAGATTGAACGGTTCCTTCCGCAATATCAACTCCTGCGCGAGCAACATCAGATGTAATATCTGCGGTTTTGTTTAATAATGTACCTGCGGTATATCCAAAAATAGCTAATATCTGATAGATAAGCGGTTTGAAAATATTAATAACCACCTGGACGATATTTCCTACAATTATAAATAAATTTATCCCTAAAAGAGATAATATTAATAAGGCAACCAGAATAACTATCATATAATTTTTCGTGTTTCCATCAGAAGCAATAAATTTAGTAGATCCTGAGATTGAATCCATTTTTACAATATAATATACAAAAATATTTTATTTAATGAGTTCGTTTGCTTTCTTCTTATATAATGTATTTTTAATGTAAATGGGATTATTTAACATGCTTGAAACGTTTTTCTTTGTGATTTTGGCTATAACCTTCGTGCTTATATTATTTTTGGTGTATCACTTTAGACAGAAGTTCACCGCATTAGAAACTAAATGTGACACTATGTTTGAAATTATTAATAATATTGTAACTGAAATGAACAATCGCAATACTTTAGTAACACATCAAGATATGCCTGAAAATGTATTATATACACCTGGCATACAAGGTCAAGACGAATATTATAGCCCGACTGAGTTACCAAAATTACTAGTATCTGAAAGTGAGTATGAAAGTGAGGATGAGAGTGAGGATGAGAGTGAGGATGAGAGTGAGGATGAGAGTGAGGATGAGAGTGAGGATGAGAGTGAGGATGAAGGTGATATTATTTTACCAGAAGAGTTGAATTACGATGACAATTCAACAAAGGTAATCAACGTAGGAATGGAGAGTATTGATGGTAGTATTAGTCCTCAAGAAGAATATTCTAGTGTCGTATCAGAAGAGCAAGACCCAGACATCAATGAAGGATTAGACTTGGAAAATACTGACCCTTTGGTAGTAGATAAATTAGAAGAGACTAATTTAGAGAGTTCATTAGAAGACATAACAATCCCAATGGATGTCTACAAAAAAATGAATATAACTGCGTTAAAGGCATTAGTAATTGAGAAAGGATATACGACTGACACAACTAAAATGAAAAAACAAGATATATTGAAATTGCTTGAAACATCAGCATAAATGTAATCTAAATACCCTATTATAATTTCTAACTGTTTAGTATATTATAATGTTTTCACGTTCATCAAGTATGTTCCAAAGCGTAGATTGCGCATATCCTATTATTAAAGAAACTGTTCCTGAATCATCTAGAGGGTACAATACAAATAACAAATATCCTGAATTTCCACCACTAATGAGTGATGGTCGGTCGATTACTGCTACGTGGCAACCAGAGGCATCTATAAATGCGGATTTAGTAGAAAATTCCGGTATTAAATCAAACTGGGAATACCGCAAGTATTTAACCGAAAATGCGAAAAAAATTATGGAGTATAATTTCCGCGAATCATCAAATGATACTGGATATTACAAACGCCCTATTGATATCCCAAGTATTCAAACAAACGAAGTTAAGGGATTCCATAATCAACCCTATTTATATTCATCTGGAACCGATAATACAAAACCATTCGGTTATGCGTCCAGTGATTTAAAAGATTTATATTTATCAAGAGAACAATTAGCTGCTCGTAAAATGTCACCTGCAGTATCTCAACCAGTCACTCGCCCCAAGTAAATAGGTTAACGCGGATGTGCTTGGCGATTATCTGGCGTAAATATAGCATTTGCCATTCCCAATGTTACAACTATGAAAAATACTATTATGAATTCCATCTTTTACCTTATTATTATTATGGATTTTACTGGTTATAATAACAATCAATTTTTAGAATATAGTTATGGTTTCAAATAATATAAATCAATGTAGATGTATATTATTATAACAATAACGTGAACGTATGAAAGTAATTAGTTTTGACGTTGGAATAAAGAACATGGCTTATTGTATTTTAGAACACACTGAAAATGGTGTTTTTATAGACAAATGGGGTGTTTTGAACCTTATGTCCGATGATACCATTTCGCATACTTGCGATTGTATGAATATTCCGAAAAGTAAAAAAGCAACACCAAAAGTATGTGGTAAGAATGCAAAATATCATAAGAATAACAAATATTATTGTGAAAAACACGCTAAGAATTGTTCTCTATATTTTATTCCAACAAAGGATATGTCAACGCCTTCTTTAAAAAAATTAAAATTAAATGATATTATTCAACAGGGTAATAAGAATCTTGTATTTTTAAACACAGAGAACATTGATAAACTAAAGAAGGCAGAATTATTGGATATACTCATAGAATATTATAAAATAAATTGTTTTGAAATTATTAATAAGAAGAAGAAGAAGACCGCCGGAGAAACAGATTTAATCAGTATAGGAAAAGAAATGAAAGAACAATTAAACCAGATTGAGAACATTGACACCATAGAACACGCAGTTATTGAGAATCAAATATCACCTATAGCAACCCGAATGAAAACCGTTCAAGGAATGCTAGCACAATATTTTATAATGCTGAACGACCAAATGAATATTGAATTTGTATCATCATCACATAAATTAAAACAATTTTCAGAATTAAAATTAGATAATAGAGAACCTTGTAACGAAATAGCCGAAAATACACAGGATACGACCAAATTTAATGCCAATTATAAGAAACATAAAAAGGACGGTGTGTATTATTGTTCTCTTATGATAGATGCAAATGATAATTTAATAAAATGGAAGGATTCTTTAATTACGAAGAAAAAAGATGATCTTGCCGATTCATTTTTACAAGGTATTTGGTATTTAAAACACAGAAATATAATAATGTATGCGGAGGATTTAAAAATAAATATTGTATAAATATCATAATAGAATGGAAGTTATAGATTTAGGAGCTCTCAGTGAAATTGACGATTTACCAAGCATGGAAACTTCAATAACCGGCTCTAATTTTGGATCTGGTATTGAGTTATTAATAAATGAGAAAAAAGTATCGTCAAATGTGGATTTAAATTTAGGAGAACTAGATAATTTAGAAAACGAACTAAATGAAATTTCAGGACGTAATACACCTCAACCTGAAAATAGTAGTGGTTCAAAATCACTATCAGGAATGGCATCTAATTTGTTTGGGTTTGGCAGTACACCGGAGCCTTCATCTGCTTCGCAACAAGACAACTCAGGTTCTAATCTAGGACAAGCTACACGCGATAGTATTGGAACAGCTAAAACTTGGGATGGATTTTCAAAGATGTCAGAGATGCCAATGAACGACGAGATCAATGTAAATAATACAATGAATGAACGCGAACAGCGTAGAAAAAAACGTGCTATGCTTAAGAAGTTGGATGATTGGTATGAGAAAGGTTTAATTAAGCACAATTCCCATTTTACATTAGACTCTGAGTTTGATGAGATAGAAGATGAATATGAAACCGCATTGGAAGACAAGCGCAAGAAGGATAGTGTTAAATTACAAGGTTGGTGGTTTATGACCTTTATTAATTCATTGGAATATGCGAATACTGCATTTAACCCATTTGATTTGAACCTTGATGGATGGGGAGAACAAATTAACGAGGATATTGATAGTTATGAAGAGATATTTACTGAGCTTCACGACAAGTATAAGGGTGGAAAACTAGCCCCTGAAATCTCTCTTCTTCTCCGTATCGGGTTTAGTGGTGCGGTTTTGAACTTTTCAAATAAGGCACTCTCGAGTGCTACTCCAGCGTTCAATGATGTTATAAAACAGAGTCCTGAATTGATGAAGATGTTTACTAACGCAACTGTGAGTAGTATGAGCCAAGACTCTCCTGGATTTGCGATGGCAAACAATTTTATGCAAGATGCTGGCAATAAACCCCGTGGACCTCCTCCTCCTTCTCCTGTTGAAACGCAAAATATGCCTCCTCAACCAAGACCCGGAATGAATTATTCAAATGAAGCCCCTTCTAATAGACCTGACATCAACGCAAGTCGGGGTACTATGTTTAGAGAACAGGGTGTAGATATGAATTCACAACAGAATATAAATGAACCTCCCAGAAGTATGAGACCTCCAGTCCAAAGACAAGAAATGAAGGGACCTCAATCAAGTGATATTGACAACATCTTATCTGGACTGAAAACCCGTAATGTAAATATTCACGAGAAGCCTCAATCTACATCTCAAGGTGGGTCTAACGATGAGGATTCTGTAATTTCCATTTCATCATTGAATGGAATGCAAAATACAAATATGCCTAAGCGTGCGCGTAAGAAGAATTCTTCAAATAAGAACACTATCTCACTTGATATTTAATTTCTATTTCATAAAATTTAGATATTTTTATGAAATATTTACTTGCGTTTACTAAAAATCTAACCGCAACAGGTGGATTACTTTTACTTTCTACATTTTTTGAATAAATTTCCCAAGTAATATTATATGGATTGTAAACTAATAATATTAACATTTATTGTTACGGCATTGTGGGATGTTGTTTTGCGTTTCATGTCTCTTAATTACGAAAAACTACCCAAGTATTTTCAAATGGATTTTGTTGAATATTTAATTCCATATTTTGAACAACACACCATTTTAGCCGCGACATTAATAGCCGGTTTTGTAGGTGCTACAACCCAGCCTATTATTTTATCTATAATGGATTTTCCAAAAAGTATTTTGGATATAGCTTATGTTAGTAAATTTATGATTTTGTCATTTATTATTAGTGCTTTATACGGGTTCATAATGAAATGGAGTAATTTATTCCCTCATTTAGTAACACATTACTACGATAAATTAGGAGTAGCAAGAAGTATGTATACCGATGGTGTCTCTGGATTAGTCGTTCAAACTACATTGTTAGCTATTTACTATTTACTTATGTGATTCAATATCTAATTATACAGTTTTTCATTGACAATAGTATTCAAATCATTATTTTTATTTATAAATATAATGTTTAAATCTATTTTTCCAATATTGCCCTTTGATTCTGTAATATCATATGGTATAAATCCTAATTTT
>Ga0209815_1001336_pt1 | contig 16427 bp, 30 predicted proteins | sample CoawatmetaG00DNA_FD_187507 | JGI IMG/M metagenome (GOLD analysis project Ga0209815, IMG submission 187507) | Marine microbial communities from the West Antarctic Peninsula - Coastal water metaG002-DNA (SPAdes) (version 2) | ecosystem: Environmental > Aquatic > Marine > Coastal ...
ATTGATTATTGTTTATCCTTCTTCTAGCTTCATCTATTCCCTCATTGAATTCAGACATAATATTATTGTCCAATTCATTAATTTCTTTTATTGCTTTTATCACGTCTTCTTTGTGTTTGTGCACAAAGTGATCAGCCACTACATTTACAGTAAACTTATATATTGATATTATGAACCAAGTCGTTCTCCACATTTGATCTGAGGATTGTAGTGACAGTAGCATGTAGACTATTGGTATTTCCATCGTTCCTATTAATCTAGCTATTTTGTATTTTAATGTATCCATTTTGTTTTTGATATTATTCCTATTAGTAATACTAGTATATTTTAACTGATTTAGTATTATTTAATTATTACTACTTATTATTTTTAATCTAAATATACTAAAAATAAATCAGAAATGCAACAGTTTAGTTGATTTTTTTTCGAAGTAACCATCTACATGCATTGCAGCTTCCTGAATAGAGAAACAAGACGAAATTATAACATCCACATCCAGAGCTAGAGTACCACTTACTATATTAGCATCTCCTGCAATAAATAATCTAACTACACCATGTCCTTTACTTTCGTTGTATCTTCTTACAACTGTATCAGATGATATGTATTGTTTATTAAATCCCATATTTTTTATTTAGGTAGTTAGACACTTCATCCCAGTTCCTCCAATTTCTTGTTCTCCATCCATTCAACGTTTTCTTCTTACACTGTTGACCGAAGTGGATCCACTCTCCTTCGAAGTCAGGTTGACCTCTGTATCCAGTATCGTCTATCAGTATATCACCCTTCAGTAAATCTTTCCTATGAGTTAAATTTACTCTCTTAGCTAACATTGGAAAATACTCATCGATCCAAGTACCCTTTTGTCCCCAAGCTTCCTTGTTATTCCAAGGTGGAGTCGAAGCTATAAACACATCATGCCCAGCATCGATCATCCTTTGTACGGCTTCCGTAGCACCCTTCATAACACCAAATTTAGAGAAGTCTAATGTGAGGTCAGGACGATAGTCTTCTGGTTTGATCCCTCCGTGATTGTCATTGATATCTTGCTGAGCAGCACTCTCAAAGTCAGCTATTACTCCATCCATATCGAGATATATTCTTAATTTATTTATCATGATTTTTATATTGATTCGTTATACATAGAGTTGTCTAATTCAGCTGAGCATTCAACCACTAATTCCAAAGGATCTCCTCCAGAATTAAGGAATTCCATTACGTCTCCGTCCTCGTCGAATGAACCCATAACATAAGGCTCTGGTGATACTTTATATTCTTCAGCGAAAAATGCTGGATGAATACCTTCGTTCATTGCCTCAAGTTTTTGTGAATGAGTAGCTTTTAGCCAGTCTATCCTTTGTGTGAAAAACATTGTAAATAGTCTAGCTATGTTTTCTCCGTGAGATAATAAGCCAATTGTTTCAGTGTGAACATCGTTACCATGAACTGATTCGTAGCTTCCAGCTATCACACTTATGTGTTTACCGTTTTCCATTTGCTGATCTTCAAGAGATACAGTTACTAAATGTAGGATGCCTGCTTCGTGAAGAAGTGTTTTTGCATCCAATAATGTTTGTTGGTTTAATTCTTTTTGTGTCATTCTTTAATTTTTAATGGTGGATTCAAATGGGTGAACCCGTCCCTTTTTCTTATACCTAAAGATCAGAAATATTTTTCGATCTAGCAACTTTTTCGGCGGTTATTACACTGAAACTGTACCATCAGCATTAGTTTGTGTAAGCTCATCTTCTAAGTCAAATAACTGATCGGAAACACTATCTATCTTCACGTGCTTCTGAACCAATTGCTTAACAAACGTTCTTTCAGAATCTAATCCTCCAGACTGATCGAATTGAGGGTAGATACAAACCTCAGATGCTTCCTCGATGGAGAACCCATCATACATTAGTGAAGCCATCTCAACAGAAACTCTAGTAGAGATTGAAGTAGAAATCCTAGGATTATCACTCAGCATCTCTAATCTTGTTCCTGAAACTATATTAGCAATGCTCTTGATATCGCCCTCATTGGTGTTTGGAAACAAGTAAGACAAAAGAGATATTTCCTCCTCTTCCTTCAATACATCCATCTCAACAATAACAAATCTATCCATCAAAGCTCTATCCATTACTCTAGTAGCTGTGTACTCGTTACCAATATTTGCAGTTGCAATAAATGTTACTCCATTAGCTACCTTGATAGTTGGACTATCTTGTGCCTCATCTAATCTTAAGTAACGTTGACCTTCATCCAATACTGTCATTAAGATGTTATGTGCATCGGGATGTGCTCTCGATAACTCATCTAAAAGGATTACTGAATTCTCAGTTTGAATAGCTTTCACAAATAATGCTTCGGAGAAGTAGGTTCCATCCTCCTTATTAAAGTGAGTATTACCAATCAAAGTTGATCTTGGATCTTGTGTAGCACCCAAGTTAAAGTAGAATTCTGGCCTCTCTAAGGCAGTAATAGCGGCTTTTGCAGCCATAGTCTTACCACATCCTGCGGGACCTGTCATCATAATGTTCTTACCTCTCATGATGCTTCTCATAAGGTACTTCCACTTCAATTCAGATAACTTCAAAACCTCAGGCTTCAAATCGAAGGAAGTGTTAATGAAAGAAATCAATTCTGTTTGTTCCTTAGGAAGATTGCTTGGGATAGGTTCACTACTGTTATTACTCATCTCTTTTTCGTAAGCACTAAGAGGAGCTTTTTCCCAAGCATCATTAACTAGTTTGAATACATTACCATCATCATGCCACTTTTGAGCAGTACCATAATAGATTGTAGGTTGTCCTTCATACTTCTTGTTGAAAGATACTGGGTTTCCGTTTGAGTCGATTGCTTTAAGACTACCGTTCTCTTTGAAGATTTTTACTACCATAATTATTTATTTTTTAATTTTTATTATTGGAGACGCTTTGGAGGACCCCTTCCCTTTTATACTATAAACATCAGAAATAAATTCCGAATATGCAACACTTTTGTGGATTATTTTTCCAAGATAACAAACTCACCAAAGTAATCATCGAACTCTTGAATCAAGTTTTCGTAGGTACCGTTCATCATATCATACAACATACACTCCATTCTTTCATCTGAGAACCCCAACTGTTTACCTAAGTTCTTAGCAACACCTATCAGGTAGAATGCATTCCCTTGTGGACCAGTAAGGTCAATAATCATCTCTTTTTGTTCTTGTTTATCTCTTATCATAATTTGTGATTTTGTGGGATCAAATTAAGGAGACCCCCTCCCTTTTTATAATATAAAGATCACCCTTTATATCCAGACTAGCAACTATTTCTTAATGAAATATCCATAAAAACGTGTAAAATGTGAAGAATATAGATAGTAGCAATAACATACCACCTACCAAATCCTTCACATCCTCATTGTTCTGTCCCTCTACATTCATCTCTTGGATCAACAACTCTTCCTCCTCGTGTTTGTCTGCCATTACTTCAATACTTAATCTCATCTTCTGTGTTTTATATTAAACAACTAAGCTCGCCTCAATTGTAATATAAACATCAGAAATAAATTCCGAATATGCAACTAATATTGTGTTTATTTGTATCTTTGTACCACATTGAAGTACAACAACTTAAATGATGTGAGGTACTTATTGTTGGTTACTTGAAACAAACATCTATCATCTGAATGTTGATTCCCTTCTTTTATTATATTCAATTTGAGTAGTCCTAAACAATATCCCCAACTACTATCCCAATCCAATTCGAAGAACGTAACATTAATCCAATACCCAAATACGTCCATACTAAATTTAAGCTCTGTATTCATATTAAGTAACTCGTATTTTGAATGTACTACCTGACTGAGCAGCATTGTTCAACATATTAGCATAATCCATTGCTTTGTCTACACCTTGAATTGATACAGCTAAACCAACATTATCTGTAACCATAGTTTCTACTCCACCTTCTGATATCATAATGATGTTGTATGAATTGTTACTATCTTTGTAATCGTATTCTGTTATTAATTTCTTTGTCATTATTGTCTCTCTAAATAATCTAATGCCCATTCATAACACTTAGTTGGATTTGAATGAGTTTTGCAATTGTCTGTTGTCCAATTCCCAGACTTCTTAAATTTCTTATATATACCACACGTCCATGCCCACTTTCCATCACTCATAACCGGTGTGACACTTACCCACCATCCTCTAGTCAGTAGTTCGTCCACATCTTGCTCCAACACTATACTTTGTCTGTATCGAATATAGCATACACTTTGATTGCCGGATTACTACACTTACACAGCACTCTCCTAGCCTTACTAGTATTGTCTTCCTTCTTGCCCCACTTTGGGTTCTTACTATTTAATTTCCTTTTCTTTGGCATAATTGTTTCTTTATTTTCGTTTAATATAAAGGCTATCGGAGTCTTTCCCCTCACCTACTCTAGTTGTTATTGTTTAATTTCTTGGTCCAGTGTCAGGTGATAATCCTCCACTTCTCGTTTTACCACCATACTGATCAATTGATATCGAATCCTCATACTTAACTCTCAATTCCATCTCCTCGCATGTTTCAGTATTGAATATTGGATCATCCTTTCCATCCATGTAATATCCTTCAACAGCTTCCCTTAACGTATCGTTTGACTCAGGTTGATTCTTTTTCATTTCTTTAACTATTAGCTCTCTTAATTCCGCTCGTATAATACTATTACGTATCCACTGATCGAGCATTTGATCTATTTCTTTCATACTAGTTTATCTGTGTTGCCATAATCTTAATTCCTTGATCGATAATGTTCTGTGACTCATATTACCAATCCTCTCTCCTTTACTCCAATGGAAGTGACCGAAGTAGTGTGATACATTGTGATACTTATTCTTCTCTCTAATTACATCGAACATCAATTTCATTTCCTGCTGCTCCCTCTTCAGATCAAAATCCAATTGATCATCCGCCAAGCACCACTTCATCACTGCTGAGTTATATACTGTGGGTTCGACACCAAGTGGTCTTGTATGTGTAACTACAATGTCCAAATCATTTGGTATTTCATCTAATTGTTCATCTGTTAACTTGTTGAAAGCTTCTTCCTTCCAATAACTTCTTCCTTGTGTTCTATTTGTTCTATCGATACTAATGGCACCCCCATTACAATATATATTAACTGGATCCTCCTTGTCAGCAACTTCTAAAGTGAGTAGAGTATGATCTGGGATGAATATGATATTCTCAATAACCTCATCACGTAAACAATCTGTGATCAGCTTATCGTTATCCCTATTGAACCATTTCGGATCATCATGATTACCTCTTACTACATACATTGTTATATTGTGTTGTCTGAGTCTAGTGTTCACTTTACGTAATTCACTTATTTCACCATCAACTGTTGGACAGAACCCAATACCAAAATCACCAACATGTATGATTGCTTTGTTATCTTCTTGAGGTATCTTAGTACTTGCAAGTAGGTGTGGAGCTATACTCATATTCTCTCCGTGTGTATCTCCGAGGAATAATAAGTGATCATATTTAATGTGTGATTCTAATATTAGGTTCATCCGTTTTGTTTATTTTGTTGATCTAAATCCTTGTACTTCTTTTCTTTCGTTTTTGATTTCATCTACCGACGCTTCAATTACATCTAGTCTCTCCAAAATGACATTAAGTGCTTCGTTGGTTCCATCTACAATCTCTTGATCTGCATCTTCGAGCATCTTTATCTTTGGATTACCCTTACGATTCAATTTGTTCCAAATCATATAACCAAACATTGTAGGTAATACAACTAGGGATATCATCACACCGTACGATATTATCTCTATGAATTTTGTAATTTCTGTCTCCATTATTTGAATCTCTTTTGTTGAACCAACTGAGCAATAATTCCATAGACAGATAAATCTTGGTATGTATCTTCAAGAGCTTCACCCACAACATCGGGTTCTCCCATAACAACCAATTGTTTAAGTCTTTGAACCTTGTCGTTCATTCTGAACCATAACCCAGTCAAAGCCAACTTAACATCCTCATCAGTCTCCAAACTCGTTCCTACATTGATGTTACCACATCCATAGTTCCTATGCTTCTTACAGAATGTAACATACTGTTGATCTGATATCCTTTTGTATTCTGATGTCATGTCAGGATATTTCCCTTCACACCATTCAATAGCTTCCTTGTCTTCAGCACGACCAGGTCTTCCGTCATGTTCTTTTTTACGATTGTACTGCTCTGCATATTCTTTAATTTCACTCATATCTTATTTTTTTCTCAATTTATTTGTTGTGTCTACTAAAAATATTATCAATCCAATTCCCACCAGGAACAATACAGTGAATGATGTGGAGATTATCCACGGACTAAATACCCACCACCAGCTCATATCTGAAAGTCCAATTATTTTCAATGTTGCTAATATCATTACCAGTGTTGTTGTAAATGACATTCCACTTTTTACTATTCTATCTATTTTATTTCCCATAATAATTTAATTTGCGTACCATTCCCTCGGTACAGGTTATTGTTTCTTTATATTCACCTAAGAAGTTATGAGCTCTTATAACGTAACCATCTATAGCATCGCCAAATTCTGGATCAGTTGATATCATAATATCGTTCCTATGTGTATTCGATAAATCATACTTCAATTGTGGGTACATTAACTTGTTGTTAGTATACAGTTGTATTGTATCTATAACCGTACCACCTTTACAAGCATATTTCTTCGTAGCTCTCGTCAACGTCACCCTATCGTTTATGTTAAATGTGTTCATTTTCATTTTCTTTTAATACTTAAATATAGGGAAAATAATTGTAACTTACAACTATTCCCCCCATTATTACTTATCCGATTACATCTACAATCTGTGACTTAGCCACACCAGTTACTTCCCATTCCGAAACCGTCCCCTGCATATCGGCAACCATCTTAGTTTCTGCATCCGTTACAGATACAGCTTCTACAAGATACTGATATCTAGATTTAGTTTCCTTTGTTCCTCCATTGTTGGTGTCAACTGTTTCAGTCAACGTTACTTTTGCTACATAATACATAATTTGTTCTTTTTAAATTAAATTGTCCTCATCTTGGATTTCAAGATTCGGTTCTGCATACTCATACGATTCAGTCGTAGGTATATTGGATGTGTCTCCACATGTATTTGTTATTGTGTTCTTCACAATATCTATTCTCTTCTGTGCTTGATTGGTCCAATGATTAGTTATGAAAGCATTCCTCCAAGCATCATAAACCGAATCAGCTAGTTGTAGATCTGGCCATTCATCACTCACTATGTTCCTGTCATTCGATGATATATAATGTCTTCCACTTCCAGATAAACTAATCTTTGCGTTCTTGTATTTTCTAAGGACAGATGATTTCATCTTCCTAAATTCTCTTTGCTTCTTTTCTATATTCATTATATATGTTTTAAGTCGTACGTGTCAACTACTAACTTCATCTCTGCTTCAGTAAGTGTAGCTGTCCAGCTTTCATACTCCCCACCAGTGGTGTTGAGGTATTCGCTGATCACATCTCTTTTCGAATCGACAATCTTGTTCCCATCTTCCAATTCAATGAATGTTGTATGGTCGATTGATACTTGAACAAAGTCTTTCCAATTGCTCGTTTGTGGTTGAAAGAGGTGATATTTTGTTATCTGATTATTTACTACCTCGTCTCTGTGTATCCAAATGTTTATTTTCATAATTTAGTTTTTCTCTGTGAATAATTTATTTAATGATTTTGATAATGCGTTTAAGTTTTCTACTTTTATACTCTCCGCCTCAGATCCATACATATACTTAAAAGCCTCCATATCTCTTTTGTTCTCATACCCGCTATCGGAGATGAAGTATGATAGGATCTTAATCCCCCTATCTTTCATAGATTGCATCTGAGCTTTTGTGTGTTTGTAAGCTGCCATACCGTAATAACTAATGTTGTTATTAACGAAGTAAGGTTGCCCATCCGAGAAGTTAAGGAAGTAACTTTCATTACTACTTGATCCTCCAACTATTTGTTTTTGGATAGCTTCAAAACATAATCCTTCCGGTGTAATACCTGGACAACTAATGTATCCAAACAATCTTCTAATCTTACCGATCTTATCCTTCTTTGAATCATAAGCAATGAATATCGCTGGAGTTTCTCTCCGCCCAATAGTTTCAGTTGATCTGTAAGATATCACAACATTCAGATTACTAACCATCGATGCTGCTTTAGCAATGGCTATAACAGATATCTGTGTTTGTTTCCATTTACTTCCACTCATAGAACCCGAAGCATCAACTGAAATGTGCAAGTCAACTGGTTTGAACTTATCTGTGAATATCTGTTGGAACACTTGTTCGTTTCCAAACCCTAGAGAAGCGATCATTCTCTTGTCGATATTTCCTCTTCTCAATCTATTGTACTTAAGAGAATTCTCATCATTTCTAACTTGTAGTTTTCTTCCCAATTGATTACCTAACATCATTCCATTGTCTATAACTTCCTGTGTTGTGTATCTATACTTACGACGACCACTCAATGTAGAATAAACTCCCGATTCGATTAGCTTTGCTGTGATGTTATTAACAACTATGCATTGAACACCAGATGATTGGCGTATTGAACCACCTACCTCAACCATATCAGATTGAGACTCGGCAATTGCTTCAACTTTCATCTTATCTGTTTTCGATATACTAGTCTTCTTTACATTTCCATCAAGGAATTCCTTTTGCTTATTAATGTCTTTTTTTAATCTATCTATTTCCTTCTGATTCAAATCGGGTAAGTCACTATTGCTTACAGCACCCTTATCCTCTCCCTCCACAGCAGTATCACTAGATCCTTCATCTGTTTTACCATCTCCCTCTGGAGCGTTAGATTCAATTGGATCTCCACCACCCGTAGAACCATCCTCACCTTCAATAGGATCATCTTGACTCTCACCTTCAATAGGATCATCTTGACTCTCACCTTCTTCCTTCTTTTCTTCGATAACAATAATATTACTTTCAATTATTTCGAATAAATTGAATGCTAATCTAAGTGATTGTTCTGTGTTCTCTAATCTATCTATATTACGAAGATCAAACTCTTTCCATACATCCAACAAACCATTCAAAGCTTTCAAATCTCTATTTGAGTTAGTTATGTTTACAATTCTAAACATATATGAATCCCAATCCTCATCTCTCTTCTCAGATGATCTAAGTCCTTTGTCTATTCCGTTTGAATTGAAATACTTGTCATACATTGCTTGATAGTATCCTCTATAACCAGGAGCTGAGTTGAATATGAAGCTATCGATTCTCCTATCCTCAACTATGTTTAATAGATCCTTAATCTTTCCGATTATATACCCCGTAGCTTTTGATGTTCTCACGTATCCCTCCACCTCTCCCATAAAGTACTTTTCCTCTACCATACTTAATATGTGACTTGGAATGACATCCTCACCATATATTAATTTATGTAACACTTTAAAGTCTGTCAATTTACAATGACTACCTTCGTGTAATGCTAAACCAACTGTAGCATCATACATATTGTCCTTAATGTTGGATGATATCACAACCATACTTCCATCAGTATAACTCTCATCTTTTTGATTATAAGTCACTGGAATACTATCACCGGTAACTATATTCACAAAGTTTGATATTGATCTAAGTGTAGAAGCTATCTTGTGATAGTCTTTCCCCATCACTAGCTTCTCACCAGTTAGTACGTCGAACTTAGTTGATCGGTCTAACCAGAAGTCTGTGTTGTTTGAATGTTTCATTTTTAATTATATTAGATTAGTAATTGTCCCTTTTATACTATAAAGATCAGAAATCTTTTTCGATCTAGCAACAGTTTGGGTGTTTTTGTTTGAATTATTTTACCCACCCCTCGTCTCTTTATACTATAAAGATCAGAAATCTTTTTCGATTATGCAACAGTTTGGTCGATTAATTTTTATTGTTCATCGATATATCTAATAGCTTACAATCCAATAGACTAGTTAAGTAACTGATTGCTTCGGAGTCCGATTCTAATCCCCATTTGTCTTGAAGTAATCTAATGTAATTCTTTGTATTGCAGATGTGATCCATATTGCTACACGATTCAACTATCTCCACTGCCTTATCTATATCTTGTCCTATTCCTTTCATATATACAATATCAGAATAATATTTCGAATATGCAACAGATTACTGGAAATTTTCGAACCCAACATACAATCCATTCTCCAACATCAATACACCATCTATATCAGCTCCTGGAGCCCAAGATCCCGTTTCAGTTCTTGCTCTAGTGGTGTGTGGAAAATACTCATGAGTAGAGCCTCCATTACATGCTGAGTCATTGTTTATGTCAAAGTGAAATTCATTTAAGTTGTCGTTCCAATCATATGTTGGCCCAGCCGTAATAGTCCTATTTTGTGGTATAATATGAATGTTTGTCAATGTCAAGAATCCAGATGTTTTAGTGGTGCCGGGATCTAAGTCACTACACTTAATAAATTTTACAGTTGCTGACCCTTCAAATGAACCACTACTTTCATATAATTCTATAACAGACCTAGAAGACAGATCGGCAGGCCAAGAGTCAGAACCTGGGTAACCGATTTGGTATGTTGTTCCAGATAATTGGGTTGGGTTATATGAATACAATCTAAGTAATCCACCTGCAACAAACGAATAACCGTCATCGAATGTTAACCTATATAGATGTGGATCATTCTCACTGTACGCTATTGCCGTTTGGTATGGGATATTAAACCAATCATACAATTCAACACAAGTACACATAGGTCTCTTAACATATCTTGTTTGCTTGTCTGCAAATTTGATGTAAACTTCCTTGCTTAGGTATTTAGTGTATTCGTTGAATCTCCTTTTGCTATTATAATTTAGTCCATATGTTATACTTCTTTTGTATGATTCTGTTCCTTTTACCACACAATTTAAGTTCAATGATGGGTACGAAGTGGATCTTTCAAGTCCAAGTGGACTTAAATCCTGCGTACCATTAACGTCTACATTTACTCCTTTATTCATAATGAGTGATTGTACGTTGTAATCGTGATAGAATGTTTTGTTGGAAACGCCCAACTCTTCCCAACCCCAATCCCACCTTCCAAAAGATGCAGAGTAATTGAAACTTCCTGTAAAACCTGGTGGTGCTGGAGCACCTTGTAAAGGAACTGATGGGTAACTAGATCCCTGCTGTTGCTTTGAACTTATCTTCAATGTATGCAACCCCTCAGTATTACTATTATAAGCATCGACTGTCTTTACTAATGAAATTCTCCCAGTACCTGCTACACTAGCCGATACAAAATGACCCCACGAGTATCGTATAGCATCGGTAAATCTCTGTGTCATACTTTCCGTACTGGGTGTAGTCTCGCCATGCCAAATGTTTGACACAGCATCATAACTAATATCAGTATTGTAGTGCCCCGAGTTACCTGTACCCATGATAAATTGAGATCCAGTTGAATCTTTATTCCATAGTTCCCAATCATAATCTAACCCCACCTTTGTGTGTATCCCATTCATGTATACGTGTTCAGATGCGGTGGATTGTGCTGTTGGTGGTGTTTCGTTCCATATATAATAAGTTGCTGTTTGCCCGGAAAGGAAGTTGATGGTAGATTCAGATGCAGTATCCCATGTTATAGTAATATCTTCTAACGAGAGAGTCTGGGCAGATGAGGTTTCGCAACCAGGTTGAATTGGATATGGTGTGTATCCAGATGACAAGTTTGTGTTGATATTGACACCGGTGTTTATTTCAGCAAATGTTGTTATATAGGCTCCCCCATTTCCCATCATCCAAAACTTAGTGTCAGCAGATACAACTGAGTTATGAAAAATATCACAAGCACTAGCACTGTGTAGATTGGATCCATACCTATCTACATGCTTGTGTGTGGGATGAGACCAGAATTCTCCATCGGGTATAACTGGAGCTCCATTTGCTATTATAGTAGTAGCCAATTATTTTCTCCAAAAACCTTGTGGGCAATCTTCTACTTTCCACTTTGCTTTATTTTTTATCCAACATCCACAATCTGTACATCTATCCCCATCAGGACTCAAGAACATACACCCCATACACATATTCAATCTATTATTGTATTCTTCAAAACTCACAGTCTTGAATCCAGATTTAATTCCAATATAAATAAATTTGATGAAGTTCTTTATATACTTCCACTTGAATATTTTCGGTTTGCATGACTTACAGGACATAACATTATCTCGTATTGACTATTATATATTCTATAAATATAAGGAAAATAAATTAACTATGCAACAGTTTACGCGATTATCTATTACCTAAAGATTTTAGTGCATTTCTAACTGAATCGTTATTTTTGTATTTGTTGTCAACCTTATGAACTCTTACTCCAGGTTTCCTGGGATGCTTCCTATTAGGCAATCTTTCGATCTCCCCCTTCCTATGTTTACCCATCCACTTCTGAGCCACCTTAGGATGTTTAGAGAATAGAAATCTTAGCTGAGCTTTGCTTTCAAATTTCTCTAGTATTCTTTCCTCACCATAGTATTCAATTATAACTTCCCAAAATGAATCTACCTCAGCTTCAGTAATGATACTCATCTAGTGTCCCTTTATGTGTTTGATTATATTTTTTACGTGAGGATACTTCTTCATCAATTTGTTGACTGCATCTATATTCTTCATAGAGTCATCCATAAAATATATTGTATCGTATCCACCCTTGATTTTAGCCTCAATCCAATCAACTTTCTTTTGTGGGTCAGCACTTGCCACTGGTACTACGTATACATCAAGTCCCATTGTCTTAAAGAAATGTTTTACTGGATATCCCAATCTACGTGCTGTAAGTATTGTTACTTTACGACCGGTTGTTCTTTTAGCTTTATCTATTTGCTTGACTAGTAGCTTAAAATTCTTTTTAATGACCTTTGGATTCTGAAGTTTCTTGTCGAAATCTCTAAAGTCATATGTGTCTCCATCTTTCTCCTTGTATACAGCAAATTCTGCTGGATCCAACTTAGATTCTTTTCCATCCTTGTGCTTGATGTATATCCAAGCATCTGCGGTAACTAAAGTATCATCAAAGTCAAATATAGATAATGTCTTGCCTTCATTGAATATATCTTGCTTCGGAAGTGTTCTAAATCTCATCAGTGACTTACCGTTGATAGTAATATCACCCTTATCATTCTTTCCTATAGTTTTAACTACAATCTTCTTATTCTTAAACTTACCTCCAAGAACAGTATCACCTATCTCTATTGGGATAGTAATTGATTCATATATGTCTTTTAGTTTTATCATTCCCATTTTCTGTTGTATTTTATTCTTTGATCCTCTAAAACGAATTCAACCGAATCGTTCTTCCCACACTTTGGACAACTCAATCTGTCTAATTCTGATGCTTCATTTATCTTCCACTCACTACTACATTTCTTACTACTACATTTGTAGATGTATGTGTGTCTTATGAATACCTTGTGTCCCATTATACATATTTCCTCCAATTGCTTTCAGCTTTGTGAGCTGCTTGTTCGTATGGGTTTTTATCGTATCCTAACTTACGATATTCTTCTCGCTTCTCAGGATCTTGCGTTGCATGTGTATATTCATGTAGCAGAGCTTGAATTACTTCCTTCTCAGACTTCATTGCTACTTTGAATATTGCAATTTTGTTATTTTGCCATACATACTGCGCGTGGTCATCGTGATGGCCTTCTGCCGGATAATCTTCTATTCCACTATTAAACGATAATACGTTATTGTGAATTTCTACCTTTGGAGTTCCTTTTCTTGCTCTACCTAAATTCTTTACTATTTGAGGGTATACTTTATCGATTATAGATTGAATATCTTTATTATTAAGACCTTCGGTTAATATGTCTTTGAGTTTAATTGTTTGCATATTCAGTAACATCCTCACCTAAACTGTCCCACAACCTAATTCCTTTTTTGATACCCAATTTTATGATGGGAGCATACAAAGTCATATTTCTTAATTTGTGATTAGGTAACCCAAACTGAATACCTTGAAGTATAGACTTTATGTCTACATTATAAGCACCCTTTTTAAAGTTAACGTCTCCCTGTGACATATTCACTTCTGTTCCATATATCTTTTCAGTTGCCACTAGTTTTCTAAATGCATCGTCAATTACAGCTGTTACGATAACATCTTCGAATTCATTCTTAGACTTAGTTCTTGTGGGGTCCCATTTTCTTTTCCCCTTATCATCATCATCTGCCCAGTTATTGAAGTGAAAATAATCAAATGGTTTCAATTTGTACTTATTCTTTATTTTTGACTTCGATAATATAAATACTATGTGGCCAAATTTATTTGCTCCATCAAATGTTCTTGATGTAGATACACCATATATTTTCTGCCCACCATATTGGGCAATGTGGGTGTTCGTTCTTATCTTAAGTGTATCGAGAATGTTTTTTGCCCCCGTCGAATTTCTACCATGAAATACTATATCAGACATCCTAACTTCTTTGGGGAGATAAGCTGATCTTTCATTCAGTATGTCTTTTAGTTTAATCATTTACGTCTCTTAAACAATTTCTTTAGCTTATTGTATGATTTGTCTCGTTGATTTGTGATAAAGGGTTTGAAAAGCTCAGATTCATCAGCCTTGTTCCACACACGGATTTCATTGGGAGAAACTTCAATTGCTAGTTTCTTAAATTTATCTACAGGGTGTACCTTATCGAATACAAAATAGAATGTTGAATATGGTTGTGTTTCACCTCCTTCAGGTTCTTGATGATAGTCCCACTGATTATTGTTGTCGGCTGAAATGCACCATTTAGTACCCTTACCTAATTCGCAAGCTGCTTGTTCATCTTTAATCCAATATATCAAGAATCTATCATCTTGATATATCTTTTTAGCTCCAGAAGGTAATTCACCGGATGTCTTCCATTTAAGTTTACTTTTGCGTGTGGTATCCAAATCCGATATCATCTTTTTTAATGAATCCCAATTCTGATTGTTCTTGATGCTGAGGAATTTCTTAATTTCATTCCACTTCATATCGGTATTGGATAGTATATTCATACTAGAGTTGAAATCTTTATCTGTGTATTTCTTGTCTACCTTTTGTGCAATATACTCAAATTGTGATTTGTTTAATTCACTTAATATGTATTTAAGTTTAATCATCTTAATACCCAGTCCACTTATTCTTTACCATCATATCATTAAACTTTTTATGATACTTTTTGTCTATCCTATCTTCTACGTAAGATATTAGTTTATCGTAATTAGGCCATTTGAATATAGTTACATTGGCTTTATTGTTTGGTACAATTTTCTTCAATTCTATATGAATCTGATCCAACTCTAATGCTGGTACAATACCTTCGCTTAATAAGTCTTTTAACTTTATCATTGCTTTAAATCCTTTAATATACTATCCCTCATCGCAGATCTTAATTTCAAATTAGATATATCTACTCCACGACTATACCTAATTGCTTGTTCTATTTGATGCACAACACCTTTATTCATAGATAAAGAACGATCTGAACCATGCCATGAATGCTTACCACCAGTGATTGCTTTAGAGTACGTAACACCGTCTGCTTTAACCTTCGTATACTCCTTAGCAGATTTTAGGGATCTATATAATCCCTGCTCTGCCTTATTCCAATAAGACGAAGTTTCTGATTCTTCCTTTAATATGTCTTTTAATTTTATCATGCTAATAAATCACCAAAATTATATTTAGGTTCCCATTCGTCTTTGTATTTCTCTATCACAGCTTCCCATTCTCTTCTTAACCTATCTAACTTAGTACTATACTGAGTGTTCTTAGTCCAACCCTTCTTTAAACCGTTAATCCATTTATCAACCTTTATCTCTACCTTGTCGATAGCCTTAGGTTTAGCAGGGTCATTCCCCCAACCAGCATCTTTAGATTCGTGTACTAGACTTTTTAGCTTAATCATACTAGTTGTTTCGTTTATTGTGCGCCTTTATAACTTTATTCATTTTAAGTAATAGTTGTGATATCTCCCCCCTTGCATCTTCTACAAAATTTAATGTACCAATGGCATTGGTTCTAGTAGTCGTGGGATTATAGTTCTTGCCCTTAGCTTTAGCTTGTTTCAATACTTTTTCAACTTTAGCAACATAATCTTTAAGCACCTTAGCTATAAATTTATCATCAGTTGAATCTATAATCTTTTTCATATCCTTTGCTGCTTGCTTAGCCTTATCTTCGGTCATGCCAGCTCTTTTAACTTGATACAATATACTATTCCATAGAGCTTTTGGTCCTCCAATTAACAACCATATTGGTAGAGCATAAGTTGCAACTATTACAAGGGCTCCTGCTACTGGATGTAAACCCCACGACTGTATCATATGTGTCAAGAATCTACCAGCAAGAAATCCATTTTCATTCAATGCATCCTTTTTAC
>Ga0209815_1001337_pt1 | contig 16421 bp, 16 predicted proteins | sample CoawatmetaG00DNA_FD_187507 | JGI IMG/M metagenome (GOLD analysis project Ga0209815, IMG submission 187507) | Marine microbial communities from the West Antarctic Peninsula - Coastal water metaG002-DNA (SPAdes) (version 2) | ecosystem: Environmental > Aquatic > Marine > Coastal ...
AATTGAATTAGCGCTTTCTAGTAATTTTAAAGATAAAATTAATAATATAGATAATATATATGGGGCTGGTAGAACTGCAGATTTTATTGTGGAAAAGTTAATTAAGTCACCAATATCAGTAATTAAAAAATTTAGAGATCAGGCTTAGGAGTGTTTAATTGAAGGATTGGAAAGAAGTAGCACTTGAAATATCGGACTCTCTTGAAAAAGCAATTAGCGTGCTTCATCATGGTGGATTAAGAGTTGCACTAGTTATCGATAAAAAAAATACGTTATTGGGCACAATAACAGATGGTGACATTAGAAGGGCATTATTAGAACATCAGGGGATGGATTCTTCAGTTAGAGGTATTATGAACAATACTCCTACAGTTGCTTTAAGTACAGATTCTATGGAAATTATCATGTTAAAAATGAAGAGCCGAGACCTTTTACATATTCCTATTATTGATGAAAATAATCAACTTATAGGTCTCGAAACACTTCAGCATTTAACCTATGATAGGCGATATGATAACCCTGTTTTTCTTATGGCAGGTGGCTTTGGAACTAGACTACATCCATTAACAGAAAATATCCCGAAACCATTACTGAAAGTTGGTACTAAGCCAATATTAGAAACTATTATTGATAGATTCATAAAGGCTGGATTTTATAACTTTTATATTTCAACTTATTATAAAGCCGATATGATTTGTCAATATTTTGGTGATGGTTCTGCTTGGGGCATTAATATTACTTATGTTAAAGAAGATAAGCCATTAGGAACTGCTGGCTCTATAGGATTGTTACCAAAGGATCTTTCAAATTTACCTATTTTAATGATGAATGGTGATGTTCTAACTAAGGTTGATTTTGAGCATTTACTTGATTTTCATCTTAAACAAAATGGCATTGCAACAATGTGTATTCGTGAATATGATGTCCAAATCCCATTTGGTGTAGTTAGTATTAAAGGTCTAAAGGCTCAAAAATTTTTAGAAAAACCAGTAAAGAAATTTTTTATTAATGCAGGTATTTATGTATTCGATCAAGAAATGTTAGGTAAAGTAAAATCTGGTGACTATATAGATATGCCTGACTTACTTGAACAACAAATTGATGAAGGGAAAAATGTTAATGTATTCCCAATTCATGAATACTGGAAAGATGTTGGACACATTAAAGAATATCAAAATGTGAATGACTCTTTTTCAAATGGATTTTCTTTAGATGATTAAGCTAATTGCTGAGACTGCTTGGCACCATGAAGGTGATTTTATCTTTATGAAAGACTTAGTAACTAAGATTTGTCAAAATTCAGATGTTGATATTATCAAATTTCATATAACTCTTGATCTAGACGAATACATGAGTAGTGACCATGAAGCCTATGAGACTCTTAAATCTTGGATGTTGAGTGAATCAAACTGGGAGGAATTAATTTATATAGTTAGAGAAAATAATAAAGAGCTTATGTTGTTGCTCAATGATACAAAAGCAGTCGAATTTGCAAAAAAATACAAACCAGAGATGGTTGAAATTCACTCTGTCTCTTTAAATGTTCCTAGACTTCAAGATGCAGTGCTCGAAAATATAAATGACAAGACAAAGATCGTTATTGGGGTTGGAGGCTGTACAATTAGGGAGATAGAGGAGGCAGTTAAATTTTTTAATTTAAGAGACACAGTTTTAATGTTTGGCTTTCAAAATTATCCAACTAAATATGAAGATGTTAATCTACTTAAAATAAAAAAGATACAAGAACTATTTCGAGGTTCAATGTTTGGTTACGCAGATCATACTGCCTGGAATGAAGAAAATAATGGTTTAATTACGCTTTTAGTTACATCGAATGGAATGGATTTTATAGAAAAACATGTAACAACAGAGTATGGTAAAGAGCGGTGTGATTTTTCTGCAGCTATATCTATTGAGCAATTAAATCAACTTCATAAAGAGCTGGGGGTCCTTAACAAACTTTATGGTGATGGCTCTATGGAGCTTAATGATGCTGAGAAGAAGTACTCATCATATGGTCCAATGAAGATGGCAGCTATTGCAAGTCATAGTCTTATTAAAGGTGAAAAATTGTCAAAAAACGATTTTCACTTTAGAAGAACTTCACAGGTCTCAGATATATCCCAGGTAGATATATTGGAAGTTATTGGTAATAAACTAGCTTCAAACATCAGGTCTAATCAAGTTATTTTATCTAAACACATTGAAAAAGATTAGATGAAGGTTGGATATTTAATTACTGGTCGTTTGAAATCAACACGGTTACCACGGAAATTATTACTAGAAATTAAAGGTAAGCCAATCTTGAGTCATATGATTGATAGACTGAAATTAGCAAAGAATGTTGATGAAATTATTATTTGCACATCTGATAATGAACAGGATAAGCCATTAGGCATCCTAGCTAAGGAAAATAATATTAGTTGTTATTTTGGAGATCCAGATGACGTTTTAGTAAGACTTTTAGGTGCTGCAGAAAAATTTAATCTTGACTATATTCTTAATATAACTGCAGATTGCCCCTTTGTTGACCCTTATTATGCTGACACTATAGTTGAGAAGTTCTTAGAAACAGATTCTGATTTAATTCGTCAATTTGATCTTCCACATGGTGTTTTCAGTTATGGAATTAAGGTAGATGCCTTAAGAAAAGTAGTGAGTATAAAAGATTCATCTGATACTGAGGTATGGGGGAGGTATTTTACTGACACTGGCGTCTTTAAAGTTTTAGATCTGGATGTTAAAAATAAAAATCATAGAAGGCCAGCCCTTCGAATGACTCTTGACTATCCTGAGGATTTAGAATTTTTTAATGCGATATTTGATGCTCTATACGAAGATAATAAAGTTTTTTCACTATCAAAAATACTTGATTTGCTTGATAATAATCCAGAAATCATTGAAATTAACAAGAATTGTGGATTAAGGTTTAATAAAAGGTTCTTTACTCAATCAGAATTAAGTCTGAAAAAAATTATGAAAGTAAAAACTGCTTTAATTATTGGTGCTGGATCAATTGGTCAAAGGCATATATTAAATTTAAAAAAAATTGGAATTAATAATATTACTGCCCTAAGGAGTAAAAAAGGACACTATAAGAAATTACCAAAAGAACTAGGAGTTAATGAAATTGAAAGTTGGGATGAGGTAAAAAATATCAAGCCTGACATTGCAATAATATCCAATCCATCAAGTCTCCATATTGATTCAGCTTTAAAGATTTCTAATGATGTAAAAGGAATTTTTATTGAGAAGCCTATTTCAAATAATTTAACTGGATGCAATAAATTAATAGATATTTTGACTGATAAAAAAATAACTTCATTTGTTGGACATAACTTAATGTTTCACTCGATGATAAAAGAAGTAAGAAAGTTTATTAATGAAAATGATATTGGTGAAATAATTAATATTCAATGTCAGGTAGGTCAGTGGCTTCCAGATTGGCATCCTTATGAAGATTACACTAAGGCTTACTATGCTAGAAAGGATCTAGGGGGAGGAGTTGCATTGTCTTTGATTCATGAAATTCATCTTGCACTTGATTTGGCTGGATTACCAACTCATGTTTTTGGAGAGATTACTGAGTATCAAAAATTAAATCTTGAAGTAGATGTTTGCTCTGATTTAATGATAAAGCATAAGTCTGGTGCAGTAAGTCAAATTCATTTAGACTTTCTTCAGAAACCATCGCATCGAAGCGGATTAATAACATTTGAAAAAGCATGGCTATCTTATGACTTCAATAAAATGGAAGTGTTAGTGCAAAGAACTAATGGGGAGGCGTACACATTGTATAAAAATTCTCATTATGACTCTAATAATATGTATATTGAACAATTAAAAGAGTTTATTTGTATGGTTGAAGAGGGAAGAGTAAGGCATAAATATGATGCATTGTCTTCATTAGAAAGTTTAAAAGTTGTTGAAGCGCTCTTTAAGTCAAACTCAACAGGTAGAAGGGAGAATATTGAAAGAAAAGAAAAATTTTCTTTTTAAATTATTAAAATAGTATGTTTGAATTAAAAAATAAAATAGTATTGGTTTTGGGTGGTAGAGGATTTTTGGGCAGAAGTTTTTGTCAATCATTATCTGAGCAGGGCGCCACAGTTGTCTCGGCTGATCTTGCTAAAGAGTCAAAAGCTGCATCTGCTTCAGTTTTTAAAGAAGAATTGAATGAAATTGACCAACTTGATGTGGATGTAACAAATAAAGATTCAGTTGTGAAATTAGTTTCTTCTATTTTAAAAAAGTATGGACGAATTGATACACTAATTTATAGTGTTACAGCAAAGCCTGATGATTTTTACTTGCCTTTTACTGAATGCTCATTAGAGGGTTGGCAGTCAGTTATTCAATCAGAACTAGATGGACTTTTTTTAATCTCTCAAGAAGTAGGGCGCTCAATGGAAGAGATAGAGCAAGGTAATATCATATTTATCTCATCAATTTATGGAGTTGTTGGAAATGATCAGAGGCTATATAAAGGGTCTAATTTAGCTGAATTATATTCTGGGAATAAAGAGGAAAAGGAATACAGCCAACCATACTCTCATTCAGTTTATCCAGTTGTTAAAGGTGGGGTAATTTCTTTGACTAGATATCTAGCTGCTTATTGGGGTGAGAAGAATATCAGAGTTAATTGTATTTCGCCTGGAGGTGTTTACCACGAGGGTGAAAATGAAACATTTGTTAAGAAATATTCTGAAAAAGTTCCTCTTGGAAGAAAAGCTGATGTTAAGGAGGTGGCAAGTGCTGTTGTTTTTCTAGCTGCAGATGAATCAAGCTATATAACAGGTCAAAATATTATTGTTGATGGTGGATGGACAGCATGGTAGAAAGTAATTTGTATAAAATCCTATTTAATTTTTTAATTTATGAGAATATATGAATAATATTGATAAAATTTTTAATAAGTCTAATGGTGTAGTTGATTATTCAAAATCATACTTACAGTATCTCAATAAAGTATTAAGCGGAATTTCATTAAATGAAATTGATGATTTTGTTAAAGTTTTATTAGAGGCTAGAGAAAGGGGGTCTAATATATTTTTCATTGGTAATGGAGGAAGTGCTGCTACAGCAAGTCATTTTGCGAATGATATTGCAATTGGCTCAAGAGAGTTCGATAAACCTTTTAGAGTAATAAGTTTATGTGATAACCAAGCCGTGATAACTGCTATTGCAAATGATGATGGTTATGAAAAAATATTTAGTCAACAATTAAGAGTGCTGCTAAAGAAACAAGATGTCGTTGTCTCTATATCAGCATCTGGAAATTCTCCTAATCTTATTCAGGCGATTAATGTAGCTAAAACAATGGGTGCTATTTCAGTTGGAATTTCAGCATTTGATGGGGGAAAGATGAAAGATCTTGTTGATTTTTCACTACATGTTCCTTCTGAAAAAGGTGAGTATGGACCAGCAGAGGATGCCCATATGGTACTCGATCATCTTGTAGCAAATTATTTAATGAGATATGTTAAAACTATATAAACATGACTAATAATAGATATTGTGCTGTTGTTACAGGGGCTACTAGAGGCATTGGTCGAGCAATTGCAGAGCGTCTAGTGCAAGATGGTCTAGAGGTTATTGTAACTGGTACAAAAAAGGATGCAGAGCATCCTATTGGATCAGATTATTATCAAGTAGATTTTTTGAATGATCTATCAACTAAATCCTTTGTTAAATATTTAAAACAAAAGCCAATTGATATTTTGATCAATAATGCTGGAATTAATAAAATTAATGAGTTTGAAAGTATTGAAATTGATGAGTTTGAAAAAATCCAAAAAATTAACTTAAATGCCCCTTTTTTATTGTGTCAAGCAGTCATTCCTTTCATGAAAAAAAATAATTGGGGGAGAATAGTTAATATTACATCTATCTGGGGAGATATTACTAAAGAATATCGTGCTGCATATTCCTCAAGTAAATTTGGATTAGATGGAATGACAGCTGCCTTAGCGGCAGAAGTTGCTTCAATGGGTATTCTTGCTAATTGTGTTGGCCCTGGGTTTGTTGATACTGATTTAACAAGGGAAATTTTGGGTGAAAAAGGTATTAAAGAAATACAAAGCACAATTCCCATAAAACGACTAGGTAAGCCAAGTGAAGTTGCTGCCTTTGTTAGTTGGCTTGTTAGTGAAGAAAATACTTATATTTCGGGTCAAAATATAATGATTGATGGCGGTTTTTCTCGTGTCTAAAGCTATTAATATCAAATCTTATAAGGGTGATTATATTGTCAGTTTTATCAGCGGCTATATTAATAACTTAAATGATGAGATAGATATTCATAGTTTTTATATAGTAGATAAGAATATTGCAAAAATATACACAGATGAGCTAAGTAATATTCTTAATTCTAATAGAGTTCTTTTAATTGAGGCTACTGAAGAAAATAAATCACTTGATAAGTTTCCAGTATATGTTGATTCATTAGTAAAAGCAAAAGTGAGAAGAGGACAGAATTTAGTAGCCATAGGTGGTGGTATTATTCAGGATATTACTTGTTTTCTTGCTTCTACAATGATGAGAGGCCTTCCTTGGATTTTTTTTCCAACCACTTTACTGGCCCAATCTGATTCCTGTATTGGTTCAAAATCATCAATTAATTCTGGAGAAGTAAAAAATATACTAGGAACATTTACTCCTCCAAATAAGGTAATTATTGATATTAATTTTCTCAAAACGTTGGAAGAAAAAGATATCTTATCAGGGATTGGAGAGATGATTAAAGTTCATGCAATAAATTCACCTCAAAGCTTTGATCTATTTGCAAAGAGCTATGATGATGTAAAAAATGATTCATTATTAATGGAAAAATTTATACACCAGTCTTTGTTGATGAAAAAGAAGTTGATAGAAATTGATGAGTTTGATCTTGGCCCAAGGAATGTAATGAATTATGGGCATAGTTTTGGCCATGCTATTGAGACAGCTACAAACTATGCAATTCCTCATGGAATTGCTGTAACTATGGGGATTGATATTGCTAACTATGTTGCCTCAAAATTGGGTGTTTCAAGCAGTAGCCACTTTGAAAGAATGCATGATGTTTTAGATAAAAATTGTAAATCTTATAGACAAGTTAGCATTAATATTGATTTATTAATGACAGCTCTTACTAAAGATAAGAAAAATAGTGCAACACAGTTAAGACTAATTTTGCCAAATCTGGATGGAAATATTACTATTGGCCTATATGACAACAATGAGAAGTTATTAAATATTATTAAAGAGTATTTTTCTATTTATGGAGGGAATTAAGTTGTCATCTTTAGCCATTGCTTCCCGATCATTCTCTAAACATCCATTATTAAGAGAAGCAGTTCTTAAAGGTTATCCTGACGCTAAGTTTAATGATGAAGGACTTTCTTTAAGTGGTGATTCCTTAATTAATTTTTTGGATGGATATGAAAAAGTCATAACTGCACTAGAAGTCATTGATGATAAAGTATTATCATGCCTTCCAGATTTAAAAGTAATTGGAAAGTTTGGGGTTGGTCTAGATATGATTGATCTTCAAGCTTTAAAAAAACATGGGGTTAAAATCGGTTGGACTGGGGGTATTAATAAACGCTCAGTTTCTGAATTAGTAGTTTCATCTGCAATTGCCATTCTCCATCGATCAGTTTTTGCTAACGCGGAAGTGAGAAATAATTTTTGGTATCAAATAAAAGGACGACAATTATCGGATTGTACAGTCGGTATTATTGGTTGTGGGAATATTGGCAAAGACCTTGTTAAATTACTGAAACCTTTTAATTGTAAAGTTCTTTCACATGATATTTTAAGTTTTACTAAATTTTATCAAGAGAATAATGTTTTGCAAGTTAGCTTGGAAGAATTATTAAAACAATCAGATGTTGTAACTTTACATTTACCATTAAATGAATCTACTAAAAATATTATCAATAAGGATAAGCTTCTGATGATGAGGAGTAACGCTATTTTAATAAATTTAGCACGTGGTGGCTTGGTTGATGAGGATGCTTTAAAAGAAATATTATTAGAAAAAAAAATAGCAGGTGCTGCAATTGATGTATTTAAAACTGAGCCACCAATTGATAATGAATTTGCCTTAATTGATAATGTTTTAATTACACCTCATATTGGTGGGAGTACTGAAGAGGCTATTTTAGCAATGGGTTTAGCAGCAATTGAAGGTCTTAAAAGCCCTAGAGATCCCTTAGAATATTTATAAGCTGCAGGTTAATAAAATGAGTACATTAAAATTTGGTATAGCCGGTTACGGCAAAATGGGAAAAATTAGAGAGAGGAGTATTGCTAATAATGAGAATACTGAGTTAGTTGCAATTTATGAAATCAATGATCATAAATGTCAAGATAAAAGTGTGAAAGATTGTAATTCTTATGAAGAATTGTTAAATATAGAAATTGATGCAATTTTTATATCTTCATACGTTTCATCAGCAGCTGAATATACTATAAGGGCTTTAAATGCTGGATTACATGTCTTTTGTGAAAAACCACCTTCAATGAATCATGAGGAGATGTTAGCAGTCCAGAAGGCTGAAAAAAAATCTAATAAAGTTTTAAAGTATGGATTTAATCATCGCTATCACTATTCTATAATAGAAGCAAAAAAAATTATTAGTGAGGGTGCTTTAGGAAAGTTACTTTGGATGCGAGGGGTATATGGAAAGGCTGGTAGTATTGATTTTCATGATAATTGGAGAAACTATAAGAACTATTCTGGTGGTGGAATTCTTTTAGATCAAGGGATTCATATGCTTGATCTTTTTAGATACTTTTCAAATGAAGAGTTTGAATGTCTTAACGCTCATCTAACTACTTCATATTGGGATATTGAGTGTGAAGACAATGCATTTTTAACTTTAAAATCTAATATTAATGAAATTGTAGCTACTCTTCACTCCTCTGCTACTCAATGGAAACACAAGTTTCTTTTAGAGATGACCTTTGAAGAGGGTTATCTTAATCTTGATGGAATACTATCTGAAACAAGGAGCTATGCACCCGAGACATTAATCTTTGGTAATAAGAATTTTGAAGATGTTGATTTTGCAATGGGTAAACCAAAAGAGTCAACCACTTACTTTGAACATGATAAGTCATGGGATTTAGAATTACTTGAGTTTATTGTTGCAATTTCTTCAAATAATCCAATCATTAATGGAACAAGCCAAGATGCCCTTGAGATTATGAAGTTAACTGACCATGTTTATAAGAATTCTACAATAACAAAAAATTAAATCTTTAAAGATAAATATGAACTATATTGTCGGGGCCTATGCAACTGCACCATCTATAAATTCTAATAGGTTAGTAGAAGCTAATTTCTATGAGAAACTTCTTGAGTCAATAAAAAATATTCGTGGACTAGAAATCCCTTTTTATGGAGATAATATTCATAGATTTGGGTCTAATTTTCTTTTAAATCATATTAAGCCGAGCTGGGATAATGTTCTTTCTTGTATACCAGGAACAATGGATGGTTTGTCAATAAATCCTCACTTTGGACTGGCTTCAGATGACATTATTGGTAGAAAACAGGCTATAGATATGATGAATAGAGCAAACCAGACTCTAAAAAAAATAAATGAATTTTATGGAAGGAAGTCAATTTTGGCAGTTCAAATCGTTACTGCTCCTTCAACACCTGTTATTGGTGTTTCTTCCTCTCAAGATTCACTTTTAAGATCAATGGAAGAAGTCTTGAATATGGACTGGCAGGGAGCAAAAATTGTTATTGAGCATGCCGACAAGTCTAATAAAGGTCAGCCATTTGAAAAAGGGTTTTTAAGCTTAGAGTCTGAAATTAAAACTTTAATAAAATTAAAAGATTTACATAATGTTGGAATTACTATTAATTGGGCGAGATCGGCTATTGAAGGCAAAAATGTAGTAAGGCCTTTAGAGCATATTAAGTTAGCTTTAGAATATAATCTTTTATCTGGTTTAATTTTTTCAGGAGTGTCAATGGTTGATTTAAATTATGGTAGTTGGAAGGATACTCATATGCCTTTTACAAAGTCCTATAATGTAAAGCATTATGAAAAAAATTCGTTGCTTAATCATGAGAATATAAATAATACTTTGAATTTATTAGATATAAATAATCTTGATTATCTGGGCATTAAAATTAATGCTATGCCTTTAAGTGAAGTAAATATTGAAAGGCGCGTAGGATTAAATAAAGATGCAATTTATATTTTAGATAATATTTTAGAGGAGTTAAATTGAAAATTATTGCAATGGTGCCAGCTCGTCTAGGCAGTAAGCGTGTTAAGAAAAAAAATTTAAGGTTAATAGATGGAATTCCTTTAATTCAATATATTATTGATGCTGCTAAAGAATCTACCTTAATTGATGAGATTTATATAAATTCTGAATCAACTCAGTTCCAAGATATTGCAAAGAATTCTGGGATTAAATTTTACCAAAGGCCAGAGAATTTATCTTCTGATACTGCAACAAATGATGATTTTGCTCTTGATTTTATTGACCATGTTGAATGTGATATTCTTATTCAATTGTTATCAACTTCTCCATTTGTAACCACAGCTGAAATTGATAACTTTATAAAGGCAATGTTAGATGGCGATTTTGAAACAATGATATCTGTTGTTGATGTGAGAATTGAATGTATTTATAATGGAAAAGCAATTAATTTTGATCAGGAGGCCCAAACTCCTCCCTCTCAATTATTAGAGCCTATTAAGTCATATGCGTGTTCTTTAATGGGTTGGAATGTAAATAGATTTAAAGGGAATATTGATAAGTTTAATTCTGCTTATCATGGGGGCGATGGCTCAATAGGCCTTTATGAATTGAAAGGTTACTCTACTATTGATATAGATAATGAAGAGGATTTCCTTCTTGCAGAAGCTGTTGCTGCTGCACTCAAGAACTCTAAATCTAAACCTAAATATTATTTACAAGATAAAAATGAGCGGAGTGAAGTCGATGTTCCATCAATTCTAGCTAAAGATGGTGTCAAAATTAATGATTTATTTGATGTTAATAATGAAATAGTTGCCTTGAAAGAAATTTTACTATCGATGCCTAATGATGTTTCTTGGAGTAAGAGAATTATTGATACAGAAAGTAATTCAATGACAATAATATGTCAAATGCCTGGGGAAGGTAATAGAAAGCACCACCATCCTGATTGGAATGAGTGGTGGTATATACTTGAAGGACAATGGGATTGGGACATTGAAGGAGAAATAAAGACTGTAATTAAGGGCGACATTGTTTTTATGAAGAAAAATCGCAAGCATAAGATTACTGCTTCAGGTGATAGTCGTGCTATCAGAATGGCAGTTAGTAGGTCCGATGTTGCTCATGTGTATGAATCTTAATAATAATTATTATGATTAATAGTGTATTTGATATAAATATAGACTTTTCAAAAAGTTCAGGGTCTTTTTTGTATGATCGGAAGACAAATAAGTCTTTTCTTGACTTATTCTCAATGTTTTCTTCATTGCCATTGGGATACAATCATCCAATATTTGATGAAAGTTTTGATGAAAAAATAAAACCTATCGCACACTTAAGGATGAGTAATAATTTATTTTTTTCAGAGGAATTGATAGATTTTCAAAATAAATTTAATACGATATCATTTCATAATAATCTACAGCTTTGCTCTACAGGTGCCCTGGCTGTAGAGTCAGCAATAAAATGTGCTTTTGAATATTGTAAAAATCCAGAAGCTATTGTTCTAGGATTAAAAAATGGATATCATGGAATTAATAGCTGGGGCTTTACAACTGATAATAATATTTCATCAGTAAGTGAAAGGGTTAAATATTTTCCTAAAAATAATTGGGAAAACGTTAAAATTGAAGAAATATCTGCCTTTCTTAATAATCCTCAAAATACAATTTCTGCAGTCATAGTTGAGCCAATTCAGTGTACAGCTGGAGATATTTATCTGGAAATAGCAAAACTCAAAGAAATCGAACTACTATGTAAAACTAACAATATTTGTTTTATAGTTGATGAAATTCAAACTGGTTTTGGAGTTACAGGTGATTATTGGTATTCAAAGAAAATTGGACTAGAGCCTGACATAATTATTTTTGGAAAAAAATCCCAAATATGTGGAATAATGGCCAATAAAAAATATTCAGAGGCCATTAAAAGTAAATATAGGAAACTGGAAGTTACGTTTGATGGGGACTTAATTGATGCAATTCGATCTGAATATATTATAAAGGCAATAGAAAAAGACTCTTTATTAGAGAATGTAAAAAATAAATCGGATATCTTTATGAAAGAACTATCAGGTATGTTTGATAATTATCGCAGTGCTGGGCATCTGATTGCTTTTGATTTTCAGAATAAAGCAAAAAGAGATGCATTTGTTAATCGTGCATATTCAAACTTTCTTCTTGTAAACCCTACAAGTGAAAAATCTGTTAGGCTGAGGCCAAATCTTGCATTTTCTGATAATGACTTAGATGTATTGATGGATAAAATTAGTAAAATTCAAACTTAAATATTTTTAACCTTTTTAACCTTTTATTACATAAAAGATAACGATATGGCATTAGTAATGAGAATTATTCCTAGATTAGATATCAAGGGTCCAAATTTGGTAAAAGGAATTAATTTGGAGGGTCTTCGTGTTCTTGGAAAACCTGAGTTATTTGCTAAGTTCTATTATGAAGAGGGCGCTGATGAATTATTCTATCAAGATGTTGTGGCGAGTCTTTATGGAAGAAATAGTTTGCATGATATCATTTCAAGAACTGCAAAAGAAATATTTATTCCTCTAACAGTTGGAGGAGGAATTCGAACTATTGAGGACATCTCAAAAATACTAAAAGCAGGAGCTGATAAAGTATCAATTAATACTGCTGCTATCGAAAATCCTGATTTAATTAGTTCTGCTTCTAGAGTTTTTGGATCCTCTACTATTGTTGTTAACATTGAAGCAATTAAGCAGCCAGATGGCTCTTATCATGCCTTTACTGATAATGGAAGAAACTCATCAAATAAAGAAGTTATTTCTTGGGCTAAAGAATTAGAACAACGAGGTGCTGGTGAAATCTTATTAACATGTGTTGATCATGAAGGCTTAGGTAAGGGATTTAATTTATCTCTAGCTAAGAAGCTTTGTGATGCTGTTGCAATTCCAGTTGTGATTCATGGAGGTGCAGGAAGCCAGCAGCATGTATTTGATTTATCTAAAGACTTACCAATAAGTGGCATAGCAATTGCTTCGTTATTCCACTATCATAGTATTATTGAAAAACGTCAAATTGATGGATATGAAGAAGAAGGCAACATTGAATTTTTGAAAAGTAATAGAACAATATCTAATATTGCAGGGTGTTCTGTCAAAGATTTAAAGTTGTTTTTATTACAAAATAAAATTCTCTGTCGAGTGTGATTAGAAGTTTATGAGCAAAAATAGTACAATTGCAGTGATTGATTACAATATGAGTAATATGTTTAGCATTGAAAATGCATTAATAAATTTAGACTATAAGCCTATAGTTACATCTGACTATGATACGATTTTATCATGTGATGGTGCAGTCTTGCCGGGTGTAGGATCTTTTCCAGAGGCAATGCAAAACCTAAGAAAATTAAAATTAGATAATGCAATAATTGATTTTATTGCATCAGGAAAGCCTTTTTTAGGAATATGCCTAGGTTTTCAATTACTTTTTGATAAAAGTGATGAATTTACCGCCACAAATGGCTTGGGAGTGATATCTGGTGAGGTTAAAAGTTTCTCTAAATTGGATATTAGCTTGAGGGTGCCTCATGTTGGATGGAATAAAGTAAAAAAGTTGATTAGCTTAAATAGAGGTGGTTTTAATGAGCCTCTAAATAATATTGATAATGATGAGTATTTTTATTTTATTCACTCTAATTATGTCCAACCTTTAAATAATACTTATTCTTATACCTCAACACAATATGGAGGTTTCAATTTTTGCTCTTCGATAATGAAAGATAATATCTTTGCATGTCAGTTTCATCCAGAGAAAAGTGGGAAACAAGGTATGCAAATTCTTAATAATATATTTAATAAGTAATCAAGGAAAATTTAATGGCTTTTAATAAAGGTAATATTGAAAAACAAATCCAACTTATCCCTAAAAAAGTAAAGTGGTGTAAAAAATGTGTTGTTTCTAATCAAAGGCCTAGAATTATTTTTGATGATGAAGGTGTTTGTAGTGGCTGTAGAAACACAGAATATAAGAATAATGAGGTGGATTGGAATCAAAGGGAAAAAGAGCTTGTAAGTTTACTTGATAAACATAGGCGGACTGATGGACATTGGGACGTGATAGTCCCAAGTAGTGGAGGAAAAGACTCTGGTTATGTTGCCCATCAATTAAAATATAAGTATGGAATGAACCCTCTGACAGTTACATGGTCGCCTTTGCAGTATACAAATATTGGCTTTCAAAATTTTCAATCTTGTATAGATGCTGGTTTGTCTAATATGCTTTGTACTCCTAATGGAAAGTTTCAGAGAAAACTAGCTCGCTTATGCTTTGAAGAGCTTGGGGATGCTTTTCATGTTTTTGTTTTAGGTCAGATTAGTTATCCATTTCAAATGGCATTAAAAATGGGAGTCAAATTAGTTTTTTATGGCGAAAATGGTGAAGCTGAATATGCTGGAGACCCCAAATATGCGGATAAGCCCTGTAAGCCATCAACTGAATTTATTACGCAGCATTTCAAAGGCTTAACCTTTCGGGAGCTGTTAGATTTTGGCTTGCAAAATAAAGATTATTTATCTGAGGATGATTTTACTGAGTCTGATTTAATTTTTTATGAACCACCTTCTTTGGACTCTTTAAACAAAGCTGAAATTTTAGGTAAGCATTTTTATTCTTATTATCATAAGTGGTCTCCTCAAGAGAATTATTATTACTGTTCTGAGCATACAGGTTTTAAGCCAAACCCTGAAAGATCTGAAGGAACTTATTCAAAGTATTCTAGTCTTGATGATAAGATGGACGGATTTCATTATTATTTACGTTATATTAAGTTTGGTTTAGGTCGTTGTCTTGAAGAGGCAGCCCATGAAGTTAGGGATGGCCATATTACCAGAGAAGAGGGGGTGGCTTTAATGAGGCGCTATGAAGGAGAGTTTCCTATGAAATATTTTCAAGAGTTTTTACAATATCTTAATATTAGCGAGCAACATTTTTGGGAGGTGGTGGATAGCTGGAGAGCCCCACATCTATGGGAAAAAGTTAAAGGCAACTGGCAATTAAAGCATCCAATTAAGTGACAAATTGCATCTTTTGAAAGGAAATCAATTCTGTGGATATTGGCTCTAAACATTCGAAAATTGTAAGACAAAAACAACTTGCTGAAAAAATTGTAATAGTTGATGGCCAGCCTGGTTGTGGAAAAACTATGCTGTCTCCTATAATTGCTTCAATGGAGCGAGTAGAGTTATTATGTTATGCTTTTGAAGTTGAGTTCATTTGCAGACTATTAAAATTAAATAAGATAGATAGTGATGCTGCAATTGCTATGGTTAGGATGTTAGTTGACGACAAACTCTACCAAACAATGATGGGTAGAGATACCAACTTTAGGTATTCAGACTTATCTAGTGTATTCCAAGACTCTGATCCTTGGCGTTATTTCAAAAGAATTTTTCAAAAAGGTGATCTTAGTATTCCTGAAAAAATTAAAAAGCAAAGGCCGATATTAAATTTAACTACCCATGATTTATTAGGGTCGAGTGATCCAATAATGGCAGCTTTTGGAGATAAGGTTTTATTTATAGAGGTTGTTAGGCATCCTCTATATATGGTTAATCAACAAAAACTAAATATGGATCGATTAGTTAATAATGAACGTGATATCCAAATAAATATTGAACATAAAGGACATCAACTCCCTTATTTCGCACATGGCTGGGAAGAAAAATTTTTAAATTGTAATTCAATGGAAAAAGCTGTTTACTGTATTGAAAAAACAACTCAGAATAGCAATCTAAAAAGAGATATATGGAAAAATAATAAGAAACTTGCAATTCTTACTATACCTTTTGAAAAGTTTGTTATAGAGCCGTGGCCTTATATGAGAGAAATAGGAAAACACTTGGGAACCGATTTTGGGAGGAAAACAAATAAAGTAATGAGAAGGAATAATGTTCCTCGAGTGATTATTTCAGACAGCCCAGCATTGGATATTTATAAGAGGTGTGGTATGGAGCTTCCTTCTGAAGACTCTGAAGAGAATGAATTGATAAAGAGAAGAAATATAGTTAAAGAAAGTGTTTCTAATAATGCCTTAAAGGTAATGGATAAATTATCGAAAGAATACTTTGAGGAGCATTTATCGTAAACTCTCGAGAAGGTTTGACTAACCAGCCTGCTTATTTTGAAAAATTATCTTTCAAGAGTTATTTGCTCTTTTTTTTTAAGGTATCT
>Ga0209815_1001340_pt1 | contig 16401 bp, 12 predicted proteins | sample CoawatmetaG00DNA_FD_187507 | JGI IMG/M metagenome (GOLD analysis project Ga0209815, IMG submission 187507) | Marine microbial communities from the West Antarctic Peninsula - Coastal water metaG002-DNA (SPAdes) (version 2) | ecosystem: Environmental > Aquatic > Marine > Coastal ...
CCGCAATTCATCCCAAGGAGAACCCAATGACCCGTACTGCTTCCCCGCGCGTGCTGCCGATCATCGTCGATCGCTGGAGCCCGCGCGCCTTCGATGGTTCCGCCGTGCCGCAGGCCGATCTCGACGTGATTTTCGAAGCCGCCGGGCTGGCTGCCAGCGCCTATAACTATCAGCCTTGGCGCTTTGCCTATGCCCACAGGGGCGATGCCAATTTCGCGGCGTTCCTTTCGGCGCTGGTGCCGTTCAACCAGGACTGGGCCAAGAACGCCAGCGTGCTGGTGTTCGCGGTTTCGGACGAATACATGCGGTCGGACAAGGGGAACAACCCGAACCACAGCCACAGCTTCGATACCGGCGCGGCATGGGCCAGCGCCGCGCTTCAGGCGCTGCACATGGGCTATCATACCCATGGCATGACCGGGGTGGACTTTGAAAAGGCCGCGCAAGTGCTCAACCTGCCCGAAGGCTTCCGTGTCGAAATGGCCTTCGTGATCGGCCGCAAGGGCGACCCGGCACAACTGCCCGATAGCCTGCGCGAGCGCGAAATCATCAGCGATCGCAAGCCGGTTGGCGAAATTGCCTTTGCCGGGCCTTTCGCCGCCTGATCGGCAAGGCACCTGTGCCGCAGATGTGGCGCTGCCCGCGCGTTTTCGCTAGGGCGGCGCCATGTTGCGCATCAATGAACTCAAACTCCCGCTGAACCACACCGCCGATGATCTTCCGGCGGCCATCTGTGCACGGCTTGGCATCGCGCCCGATGCGCTTGAACGCTTCCAGATCTTCCGCCGCGGCAACGATGCGCGCAAGAAGCATGCGATCCTGCTGACCTATGTGGTCGATTGCGTGGTGTGCGATGAAGCGCGGATTCTGGCTGCGCACGCCGATGATCTCAACATCCGCGCAACCCCGGACCTCACCTACCGCTTTCCGGCCATGGCGCCCGCAGGATGGCAGGGCGAACGGCCGGTGGTGATCGGCGCCGGGCCGTGCGGGCTGCTGGCCGCGCTGATCCTGGCGCAGATGGGGCTGAAGCCGATCATCATCGAACGCGGCAAGGCCGTGCGCGAACGCACCAAGGACACCTGGGGTCTGTGGCGCAAATCGGTGCTGGACCCTGAATCCAACGTGCAGTTCGGCGAAGGCGGCGCAGGCACCTTTTCCGACGGCAAGCTCTACAGCCGGATCAAGGATCCGCGCCATCTGGGGCGCAAGGTGCTGGTCGAGTTCGTCAAGGCCGGCGCCCCTGCCGACATCCTGACCGAAGCCCACCCCCACATCGGCACTTTCCGCCTTGTCACCATGGTCATGTCGATGCGCGAAACCATCGAAAAGCTGGGCGGCGAATACCGCTTCCAGACGCGGGTGGAAGATTTCGCGGTGGAAACCGGCGCCGATGGCATCCGCCAGCTTGCCGGGCTGCATCTTTCGGACGGTTCATTTCTGTCCGCACGCCATGTCATCATGGCGGTCGGCCATTCGGCGCGCGATACCTTTCAAGTGCTGCACGACCGGGGCGTGCATATCGAAGCCAAGCCTTTTGCCATCGGTGTGCGCATCGAACACCCCCAAGGGTGGATCGACAAGGCTCGCTATGGCCCGAACGCGGGCAATGCCATCCTTGGCCCGGCGGCCTATTCGCTTTCGCACAAGGCGTCGAACGGGCGCACCGTCTATTCGTTCTGCATGTGCCCCGGCGGGCGCGTGGTTGCCGCGACGAGCGAGGAAGGCCGCGTCGTCACCAACGGGATGAGCCAGTATTCGCGCGCGGAGTTCAACGCCAATTCGGGCATTGTCGTCGATATCGACCCCGGCCGCGATTATCCCGGCGGCCCGCTGGCGGGCGTTGCGTTCCAGCGCCACTGGGAGAGCCTCGCCTTCGAAGCAGGCGGCCGCAACTACAAGGCGCCGGGGCAGAAGCTGGGCGATTTCCTGGCCGGTCAGCCTTCGACCGATTTCGGCAGCGTGACCCCCAGCTATCAGCCCGGCGTGCATCTGACCGCGCTCGACGCATGCCTCCCTTCTTATGTGATCGACGCAATGCGCGAGGCGCTGCCCGCCTTCGGGCGCATGGTGCCCGGTTACGATCACCCCGACGTTGTGATGACCGGGGTGGAAACGCGCACCTCATCGCCGGTGCGCATCACGCGCGGGCGGGATTGCCAGAGCCTCAACACACGCGGCCTATACCCTGCGGGTGAAGGCGCGGGCTATGCAGGCGGCATCCTTTCCGCAGCAGTCGACGGGATCAAGGTGGCCGAAGCCCTGGCCGCGCAGTTGCTGGCGTGAGCGCCACCCGATACGATGCCATCGTACTTGGCGCGGGCGCGGCGGGGCTCATGGCGGCGCTTACCGCCGGGCAGCGCGGGCGGCGGGTCTTGCTGGTCGATCACGCCGATCAACCGGGCAAGAAGATCCTGATATCCGGTGGCGGGCGCTGCAACTTCACCAATATCCACACGGCTGCCGATCGCTACCTGTCGGAAAACGCGCATTTTGCCCGCTCAGCTCTTGCGCGTTATACTGCGGTGGATTTCGTGGCGCTGGTCAACCGCCACGGCATCGCCTTCCATGAAAAGACGCTGGGGCAACTGTTCTGCGATGGTTCGGCCCGGCAGATCGTGGACATGCTGATGGGCGAATGCCGCGATGGCAGGGTAACCTTCGCCTTCGGACAGCCCGTCTCCGCGCTCGACCATGCCGACGGGTTTTACCGGATAACCCTCGATGGTGCCGAACATCTCGCTCCGGCGCTGGTGCTGGCGACCGGCGGTTTGTCTATCCCCAGGATGGGCGCGACCGGCTTTGCCCACGACATCGCCCGGCGCTTCGGCCTGCCGGTTGTCCAGACCCGCCCGGCGCTGGTCCCGTTCACGCTGGGGGAGGATGAAACCCTGTTCCGTTCATTGTCGGGTGTAGCGGCGGATGTCACGGCGCACTGGGGCAAGACCGCCTTCCGCGAAGCGGCGCTGTTCACGCACCGTGGCCTTTCCGGCCCAGCCATGCTTCAGGTATCATCATACTGGCAGCATCGCACGCCGATCCATGTCGATTTCCTGCCCGATGCCGACCCCGATTGGCTGCTGGCCGAAAAACGCGAACGCCCGCGCGCGGGGCTGCGCAGCGTGCTGGCAAGGCGCCTGCCCGAACGCCTGGCCGATGCGCTTGCCGTGCGGCTCGGCATCGCGGGCGAACTCGGCAACTGCCGCGATGGCGCCCTGCGCACGGCGATGGACCTGCTTGCCCGTTGGCCGTTCAGCCCGAACGGGACCGAAGGCTATGTCAAGGCAGAAGTGACCGCAGGCGGCATTTCCACCCGCGCCCTTTCGCAAAAGACCATGGAGGCCGGCAAAGTCCCCGGCCTCTATGCAATTGGCGAAGCCGTGGACGTGACCGGCTGGCTGGGTGGCTACAACTTCCAGTGGGCATGGGCCAGCGGCCGTGCTGCCGGTGAAGCGGTCTAACCAGCGCCGCCGACAAGGTCGAGATAGGCCACCACATCGTTGTCCGTGGCGATAAACAGGTCGGCCTGGATGTCTTCCGGCTGCGCTGCGGCAAGTTCCAGCGCGCGCCACAGCGGGGCGTAGCACAGCGTTTCCGCCGCGCCGCCGTCAGGCCCATCGGCAAGGTGATAGAGACGGACAGTCGCTTCATCATGGGTCGTGCGCATGCAGCCCTGTTGGCAGGCCGGGGCGCCGCTGTCACCTGCGGTTTTGCTTGGTCTTTGGGCGATCGGCCAGGCTTCTGCCATCGTCCTTGCGCCGCAACCGTCGGCGGTATTTTGGCAAGGCCGGGAATCTCGCCAAAAGCCGGTTGACCGCAAGCCCCGCCTTGGTTAGGAGCGCGCCCTGTCTTGCGGACTTCCAAGGTTCCGCATCGGATGGCGGAGTAGCTCAGCAGGTTAGAGCAGCGGAATCATAATCCGCGTGTCGGGGGTTCGAGTCCCTCCTCCGCTACCATTCTCCCACCCGCTGCCGGCGCAGGTCTGCCTGCCTCGTGAGAGCAGGCGAACTCGATATATCAATCCGCCATTGGCCCCTGCGCGCGAAGCTGGCGGCTGTAGAGCCAGCCGATGCCGATCAGGCTGAAGCCGAGCGCCACGAAACTGCCGATCCGCAGCAAGCCCTCAAGTCCCGAAGCATCGAACACGAAGACTTTCACCACCGCCGCCAGCATCAGGCCCAGCGAAGCCAGTCGCCAGTCGCGCCGGCCGCTGCGGATGCCCCAGAGCAGGAACGCGATAGCCAACGCGATACCAAGGATCGAGCGCAGGATGTCTTCGGCATCGCTTACCCCCGGCGCCACCAGCAACGTCCCGTGGAACGACTGCCGCAGGCTGGCCCAGCAGAACATGATCACGGACACCATGAGCACCGGCTGCATGATCCTGCCCACCGCCCCCGCCAAGACTGCGCAACAGTGCTGCAACAGCAAGAGCGCAAGCGGCAGCGCGGCGAACAGTGGGATGAGCAGATTCAGAACCGGCAAAACGCCGACATGCTGCGCGCTCCACAAGGGATTGTGCAGCACCAGACTGTAGACCAGCACATGCAGTGCGGCTGCTGCGGCCAAAACCGGCGACCCCAGCTTTCCCGCACGGTCCTGCGGATAGCGCCACCACAGCACCGTGCCCGCGCCACCCACAAGCGCGATCCATCCCAGTCGCTGCGCCAGCCCTGCCGTAACAAAATCGCTTCCGGCCACGGCGGCAAACCCGTGGCGGTAAAGCGTGTGGAGCGCGATTATCCCCAAACCGCCCGCCACGAACCACACCACAGCCAACGCTGGACGCGGCAGGCGCCCGCGCGCTGACCATGCGGCTGCAACAAACAGCAGAGCGGGCGCGGCCAGACGCCGCAGCACTGGCGACACGGCAAGGTCCGCATCATTCACCGTCATCGGTACCCCGCCAAGCGACTGCAGCGCCTGATTCAGCCAGACGACCAGCGGCAGGAACGCCCAGCACAGGCTCAGCACGAAAAGCATGGCGGCTCCGGCCAGCGGAATCCTGCGCCCGGCCCGGCACCACCAGCCCATGATGGCCAGCGCCGCAGGCACCAGCAATGGCAAGGCGACGGATCGCGCCGCCTGAGGCAAGGCCTGCGCTACAAAGCCATAGGCCAGCAAGGCTGCAAAAGCCTGCGCGGCATGGCGCAACATGGGTGTCTGCGCACGCGCTGCGAAAACACCGGATGCCAGCGCCAGCCCGCCCCAGCGCAGCAACCCCAAACCACCGCTCGCCGGTTCATCAATGCCAAACAGCGCAGCGAACTCCCCGCCCCGATCAGGAGCAAAGGTCATCGCCAGCAGCAACACGGCCAGAGCGCCAAACGCCGCAGCAAGCCGCTCCACCCGCCAGTCGCTTGCCTTCGGGCCAAGGGCCAGAAACGCGAGCGCCACCAGACCCGTCCACAACGGTGCCTGCCAGTGGGGCAGCGCGAACCACGCAGCCAGAACAAGCAGCACGCCTGTGCTGGCAAGCAAGACGGCCAGCCGCCGGTCGTTACCGCGCGTAAGGCTTTGCCAGCCTGCCGCAGCCCCGGCAGCGGTCAGCGCAGCTCCTGCGAGCGCGCTTACAGCCACGGCCAGCGCATGACCGTCCCAAACGCCCTCGCCATGCCGCAGCGCCACCAATGGCGCAGCAAGGCCGATTGCCGCCAGTTCAACCGAACGCTGCACAACGGCCGGCTCTTGCCACAGGCGCGCCAGCAAGGGGGCGGCGTGGATCGCCGCCAAGGCAAGCGCGACCACGATGAGCACGGAGGGTAAAGGATCGGGCCAGATCAGCAGGAGCAGCACGGAAAGCGCCGCCCCCAGCGTCGGGACGATTGCCAGCGAGGCTTCGCGCCACGCCAGGAACTGACCCGCAGCCGCGATCAGCACGAAAAGTCCCCAGTGCAAAGGCGCAAACCCGCCGAGCGCAACAAGCAGGCCAAGCTGCGCCGCGCCGACTATGGCCGATACCGCCCTTAACGGACGGCGCGCGGCATCGGTCAGCGTGAACAGCGGGACCGCCAGCGCCATCAAGCCAACCAGCGCGCCGACCGCCAGTGCATCGAGCGTGGCAAAAGCCCGTCCCGCCAGGATCAGCCACAGGCTCCACCCCGCCCCGCCTGCAAGCGCAAGCGCGGCCAGCCACGGCCAGCGCCGCTGCCGCGAAACGCCCGCGAGGCCCGCAACCGTCAGGCCAAGATAGACGGCCAGCAAGGGGACGTTGGCATCCGGCCCGAAGGTGAGCGCCGGTGCCGCCAGCCCCCCAACAAGCCCCAGCAGCGCCGCGGGCGCGCCATGGCGCAAGGCCAGCCAAAGGGATGCGCCGGTCACGACCGCCAGACCGGCAAAGGCCGCAAGCGGCGCGATCAGGTGATAGAGATTTGCTGCAACCAGCAGTGCGGCATAAAGCGTGGAAATGCCCGCTCCGGCCAGCGCCTGTCCCACGCGCGGATCGCCAACCCGTTCGCGCTGGCGCCAAGCCCATTCAGCCCCGCCAATCAGGCCAAGACCGAACAGCAGCCCGCAAACCACCTGAACGCCCGGCGTGAAGATGCGGGCAAAAAAGCCCTGGTCGATCGCATAGCGCACGATCAGCACGCCTGCGATGGCCAGCGTGATGCCGCCAGCCCAGATCGGCAATCTGCGCCCAAAAAGCTCTTCGAAATTGATCGAAGCGCGCCGTCGGGCGGTGGGCTCCGGCACAGGCCCAGCCGCCGCCACGTCTTCCGCGAAAACGCCGGACTGATCCGACAGGTCGGCCACGGAAACCGCCGGTTCGTTGGGCGGCTCCGTGGCAGGCGGGACCGGTGCATCCTCTATCGCTGCGGTTTCCACATCTGGCGTCGATTCAGCGACCACCGCCTCATGCGGTGGCGGAGGCGGGGCCGCACGCGGTACAGCGTCGCGGGCCAGAGGCGGCAAATCGGCAAGGCGCGTCTCAAGGGCGGCATGGGCTGCGATGCGGCGGCGCAATTCGTCTTCGACCAGGCGCAAGCGATACTCAACGTGGCCAATCCGCGACCGCGCGCCAAGCAGCAAACCGCCCCCGACGAGCACCACGAGCGCGAAGACCAGTTCCATGCCCATCACTCCCCAAGGCGAAATGCGCCCTCATCTTCGGTGCCCGCGACGGCCGCGCAAGCCTTGCACGCAAAGCATTGCCTGATCGCCATGACATGACGGCGCGAACCCGCGATGACCAGCATTTTCGTCGCCCTTCCGGGGTGTTTTGAAGACCGGAGAGCCGGAACCGGGAACGCCTGATTTTGCCTGCAATCTCCCTTTGTCAATGCTCGCCGCGCTCTGTAAGCCCGATGGAACCGGTCTGCGTTCAGCCCGGAGCCCCTGTTGGAGAGCCTGCTTGATGACCACGCCCCTGCTCCGCATCGAGGCCCATGGCGACATCGAAATCGCCACGCTGAACCGCCCGGAAAAACTCAACGCCGTCTCTCCTGAACTGGCCGGGGCCTTGCGTGATTACTTCGCCGGGCTGGCCGACCGTCATGCCGTGCGAGTGGTCTTGCTGCGCGGCGAAGGCCGTGCATTTTGCGCAGGCGCAGAGCTGGAATCCGATGCTTTTGCCAACGACGGGGCCGGACGCAACCAGCGCCAGCTTGCCATGCAAAAGCTCTATTCCGGAATCGTGCGGGCCATGCGGGCCTGTCCGCAACCGGTCATCGCGCTCGTCAACGGCCCGGCCTGTGGGGCGGGGTTTTCCATCGCCCTTGCCGCCGATGTCCGTATCGCCGCCGAAGATGCCCGGCTCAACGCCGCCTACCTGCGCATCGGGCTTGGCGGGTGCGACATGGGGTCGGGCTATCTGCTACCCCGGCTGGTCGGACTTTCGGTAGCGTCGGAACTGTTGATGACCGGCAATTTCATCGACGCGGCGCGGGCACTGGGCACCGGATTGGTAAGCGCCGTTGTACCCGGTGAGGCTCTGCTCGAAAAAGGGCTGGCCCTGGCGCAGGACATGCTGCGCGCCTCGCCCATGGGCCTGCGCATGACAAAGGAAACACTCAACCTGGCGATAGACGCGCCCAGCCTGGATGCTGCGCTGACGCTGGAGGACCGCCAGCAGTGCATGCTGATCGCTACCGCCGATCACGCCACCGCCGTCGAAGCCTTCAAGACCCGCAGCCGCCCCGCCTACAGCGATCTGTAGAACAGGGCCGGTTTGCAGAAGACGCGGTCAGGCCAGACCGGCGTGGAACCGTGCCTCGGCCAGGAAGCGCGGCAAGTGCGTATCGTCGTTGTAGTAGGCATCCATGCCCTTGCGCCGCGAATAGCCATAGAGAATGGCAAGCTTCCAGTTCACCATTGCCATATACCAGCCAAGCGATGCCGGGGTTTTTCCGGTGAGCTGCGCGTAGTGGGCGATGAGCGCACCCGGCGCTGGCAAGGCGGGGTCGGCACAGGCGGCCGCCAGATCCTGCACCGCCGTACGGCACGCGCCGTCGCGCGGCAGCGATGAGAGCGTATAGGCAAGGTCCAGCAGCGGATCACCGATGGTCGCCAGTTCCCAGTCGAGAACTGCCGCGATCCGCGGCACGTCGCCGCGCGCCCACATGACATTGCCGATGCGGCAATCGTTGTGGATCAGCGCCGCGCCGCTTTCCGCCGGGCAGTTGGCTTCGAGCCAGCTTCCGAGTTCGAGAAAGGCCGGGTGGGCGGCGCAATCGTCTTGCGTCATCAGCCCGGCCATGCGCCTGACGTGCCGCGCGTTGAATCCTTCCGGCTTGCCAAGCGTGCCAAGGCCAATCGCCTGCCAATCGGTCCGGTGCAGCGCCGCTTGCACGCCGACGAGTTCGAAACCGACCTGCGCGATGCGGTCCGGCGCGCGAAACCGGTCCGGCATGGCAATCGTCACCACATCGCCATCGACCAGCGACATGACATAGAACGGCACGTCGAAAAGCTCCCCGGCCTGGCCGGTGGCAATGACGCGCGGAACGGGAAACCCTGTCTGCCCCAGCGCAGAAATGATCCGCGCTTCACGCAGCACATCGTTCGAACCGACCGGCAACGGCGGTGGAGGCGGGCGACGCAGCACAACAGCCTGCCCGCCGACGCTGACCTTGTAGGTCAGATTGGAATGGCCATCGCCGATTGGCACGACAGCAGGCTGTTCGGTGCCGTCACCGACCCCGTTCCGTGCAAGAAACGTCGCAAGTTTGGCAAGCGATTGGGTGGACCAGTTCCAGGTCATCGTGTGGATCGCGTCTCGACAAGGTGATTGATATAGGATTCGTGCCAGTGGGTTTCGAACTGGCCAAGCGCGGGCACGCCGTCGATCGAACCGCTACATGCCGCTTCCTGAATGATCGTGCCGATGCGGTCGCCGGTCGGCAGCTTGACCAGGCCGAAGCGTTCCAGTTCAAGTCTGGTTTCGCCACCTTCCACATCGACCAGCACCGCGCTCAGGCTGCGCTGGCTCATGTCGTCATCGTACGTGGCGTGGTGGCGGATGGTGGCTATTGGCACGGCCTTGCCGCCCTTGGCGACAAACCCCGCGCAGCCGGTTTCGCCGCGCGCGATCCATGTCCAGCCGTTAAGCGTAACAGCGCCATCGGCGGTATAGGCGCAGAACCATTTCCAGTGCTGCGGCAGCCCCCAGTTCCTGTTGCCCCAGCTATGATCGCGGTGGGCGGGCTGGTCGACCGCAAGTTCGATATCCTGCGCCTTTATCCAGCCCTTGATCCGGCCGCCCTGCTCAAAGCGGTTGCGCGCCATCCACGAGGGCAAGCCATCGGGATTGTCGTGATAGCTGAACGGGGGATGCGACCCGGTAAACGCAAGATCGAACGATATGCGGTCCGATTGGTAGGTCAGGTACGCCGGTTCCCCTACCCCGGTATTGCGCAGCGTCAGCCCTTCGAGCGCGAAATTGTCGAGATCCATGTCTGCCGGTATCTCGCCCTCGATGCGGTGAAAGCCCTTGGGCTTGCCTTCCTGCCACAGGATCACGTTGAACCCTGCCTTGCCGCCAGATGTCAGGTAGAGGTAGGCCTGAAACCCAAGGCGTTCCGGCCCGAACATGGTCTGCCAGAACAGGGAATCGCGCATCTTCCCGGTTTCGTCCGGGGCGTGGCGGAGATAGTCGTTCGGTTCAAATCGGCTCATCGTCTGCTCTCCCAGGCAAAGGAGGCTAGATGGCCTCCTCTTGCAGGCGCGCATGTTCCAGCACGTACTGCGATGTTTCGGCCAGATGCGCCATCAACAGGTCGCGCGCTTCTGCTCCGCGCCCGTCGCGCAGAAAAGCCACGATCATGCGGCGCGGCGTGACCAGGTCTATCCGCGTTGGCAGCGCCAGCGAACGCAGCAGTTCGGTCATGATCTGCACCAGCATGTCGATCACCAGCATCAGGACCGGATTGTGCGATGCCTTGCCCAGCAACACGTTGAACTGGAGCACCGGCTCGATTGTGGCAAGCGGATCGCCTCGCTCGACCGCGCGCTGCGTGGCGTCGATGTTCGCATCGAGCAACGCAAAGTCCGCTTCCAGCCCGCGTACCGCTGCCAGTTCGACCGCCAGTTGCAGCAGGCTGCGGCGCACCAGTATCAGTTCGCTGAAGGGCATGTTGCCCAGCAGGATCATGTCGCGGAACGATTGCGTGATACCGTCTGCGCTGTGTTCGCGCACGAAAGCGCCGCCAAACTGGCCCTTCTCGAACCGCAGAACCCCGGAGGATTCCAGCGTGCGCAGTGCCTCGCGCACAGCCGACCGGCTGACCAGGTATTTCTCGGCCAGGGCCCGTTCGCTCGGCAACTTGTCGCCGGGCTGGAGTTCGCCGGTACGGATCGCATCGAGCACTGCCCGGCGCACCGTTTCGAACACACGCTGACGCGGCGGCTGGTCTGTCAAATCTGGCGCATTGTTCATCGCTGACGCTCCTAGCGCACAAACGGCGATTGCGCCAAGAACGGCTTTCAGACGGCATCCAGCGCGCCCCAATCGCTCACCGCAGCGGCAAGCCTGCCGACAAAGGTTCGTGCGGTGCTGGCGGCCTGCATGTCCGGCATCGCCGCGACCGGCGCGGCGGTCATCGTCCAGAACGCCAGCGCGGTCATGATGCCGCTGCGGCAGGCTTCGCGCGCTTCGTGCCCGGAGATCGCCGGTCCGCCATGGGCGCGCAATTCGGCAAGGTAGTGAGCGATAAGCGCGGTTTCGTGGCTGCGCCGTTCCGGAACGGTCAGCCCGGTCGATAGGCAATAGGCGAGATCGCGGCCCCACGGCCCGACATGCGCCACGCCCCAGTCGCTCAGCCCCAGCACACCCGACGGGCGCAGATACCAGTTATGCAGATGAACATCGCCATGGCAAAGCGTCGGGCCACCCGCCGGCTGGTAATCAAGCGAGGCGACGGTCAACGGCCAGATCGCGTCCCGCCGGTCCCACAGATCGGCCGGGATCGTATCGCGGCAGACGGCCAGGCCATTGGTGCACGCCGTTTCAAGATCCACCTGCATCAGCCCGGTAAAGCGCGACTTCCAGTCCGGCAGATTGGCAAGACGCGCCCTGACGGCCGGGTCGCTGAACCCGCTTGCGTGCAACTGCGCCAGCAGGCTGAGCTGGCGGGCCATCAGGGCCGGTGATCCGGCGCTGCCGTAGTCCAGAAACGCATCGGGGCCGAGGTCTTCGAGAAGAATGATCGAGTTGAAACCCTGCGGATCGTATGCGGCATGAAAGACCCTGGTCGTTTCAATGCCAATGACCGGCCGGACTTCCCGAAAGAAAGTGACTTCACAGGCAATCGCGCCGGAATGCCCCAGCATAAGGCGGTTGCGCAGACCGTGCGTGGCCTTGGCGAAAATACTCGTCGGCAGCCCGGCCGCCTCGCCCGCCGCGTTGTATCGCACCATGATCCGGCGGCGGTTGTTGGTGCCTTCATCCGGCGGACCGAGTTCGTGCCCGATGACTTGCGCACCGGAAACATCCTTGCACAAGTGGGCTTCAAGCCATTGTGCGGTTATCGCCTCGAACGATTGGGGTATGTCGTTGGCGTCTATCGCCAACCGGGCACCCGCGCCCTGTTCGGCGGCGAAAGCCGCGCGGATGCGCCCCTCCATCGGCATGGTCATTGCGGGGTAACTCCCATGATCCGGCGCAGCGCCACCTTGTCGAGCTTGCCGGTACTGGTGCGGGGCAAGGCATCGACCCATTCGATGCGATCCGGCAACCACCACCCTGCAACATGGTCCGCCATGGCAGCTTTCAACGCTGCATCGTCGGGCCGCCCTGCACCTTCAACGCAAGCGCAGACCAGCAGCGGCCGCTCCTGCCAGCGCGGGTGCGGAATGGCGATTGCGGCTGCTTCGCGCACCGCGGGATGCTGCATCGCTGCCGCTTCCAGCAACGGCGACGATATCCACTCCCCGCCGGATTTGATCGCATCCTTGGCCCGATCAACGATCTGCAAGGTCGAATCCGGGTGAATTACCGCGATATCGCCGGTGTCGAGCCATTCGACGCCCGGCCCTTCCTGCCCCATGTAGCGCCCGCAAACCGTCGGGCCGCGAACCTGAAGCAAGCCCCGGCTCGTGCCATCGTGCGGCAGAATGGCGCCGCTTTCGTCAACCAGCCGCAGCCGTGCCTGCATGCCGACCCGGCCCTGCCGCTGGACACCGCGGCGAGAAAGCTCCTCTTCCCCAAGGCGTTCAGCCCCCCAGTGCGGCGAGGCCATCGTAGCGCCAGGCACTTCGGTCATGCCCCAGGTCTGACGCGGTGTGATGCCATGATCCTCCAATGCGTGCGCCGTCTGTGCGGGCAGAACCGCACCCGCGATCAGCGCAGTGCGCAACGTTGTGCAGGCAATGCCCTTGCGATCCATTTCGCTGGTGATGTCCTGCCAGATCGTTGGCACTGCCCCGGCAAGCGTGACGCCTTCGCTGACGATAAGATCGACGATCGCCTCACCATCCAGCCGGCGCCCCGGCATCACCAGCTTGTGGCCGCTAAGCGGTGCGGTGAATGGCATCATCCAGGCATTGGCGTGATAGATGGCCGCCGCAGGCAGCACGGTTTCCGCTTCGCCGGGGCGGCTGTGGGCATACATCGCCGCACTGGTCATGTTGAGCGAGCACAGCGTTATCGACCGGTGCGAATACACCACGCCCTTGGGTCTGCCGGTCGTGCCGGAGGTGAAACAGATCGTGGCGGCGCGGTTTTCATCGAACACCGGCCAGTCTATCGTATCGTCGGCGTCACCCAGAAAATCGCGCATCGTCATCACGCCCGGCAGATCCGCGGCTTCGGGCGGAAGCGCATCGCCCATGAACACATAACTGCGGATCGTGGCTGTCTGCGCCGCGAGGTCACGTGCAAAAGCGATATTACCGGCATCGAAGAAGCACAGATCGTCTTCGACCAGATCGACCATATAGGCCAGATCCTGCGCGGACAGGCGCGGGTTGAGCGTGTGCAACGGCACGCCACTGCCCAGCACGGCATAGAAGATCGCCAGATGATCAAGCGTGCTCCACGCCAGCGTTGCGATCCGGGCATTTTCGTCCAGCCCGTGGGCGCGCAGTGCATTGGTGATCCGCGCGGCTCGGCCATGCATCTCGCGCCATGACGAACGCTCGACGCTGTCATCGAGCCGCCGCCCGACTACCTCGATATGTCCGTGGCAGTCGGCAGCATAGCGGATCATTTCGGAAATCAGCATGGGGACCGGCATCATGCCGCCGGGCAAAGCCCCCCGCCTGGGAATTGCGATCATCGTGCTGGCGCCACCTGTAATGCAGATATCGTATCAAATACCCCATTTCTGGCGGGGACCGGCCAGTGACCGGCCCCCGCCATCATGGTTGGACAATCCGTCCGGTCAGAACCGGTGCCCGATGGTCACGCCATACATCGACGGCTCACCGAAGATGTTGATGACCTGACCGGGAAGCGCCAGAACCGAACGGCGGTAGACCTTGTCCGTAATGTTCTTGCCCCAGACGGCTGCGTAGCTGTCACCGAAGTTGAACTGCACGCGGGCATTGAGCAGACCGTAACCATCTTCCCTGGTGAGCGGTACAGTCGTGCCATAAATGGTACGGGCTTCGCCCGGCTCGTGGAAGAAATCGCTCAGCAGCGAATAATTCGCGCTGAACACCACGTCGTTCCGGCCACCCAGCGGCAGCGTGTAGTCGAAGTTGGCGTTGACCGAATGCTCCGGTGCACGCACCAGCCGGGTGCCGGAGAAGTTGGCACCGGCCGACCCGAAGAAGGTGTCGTACCTGGCATCGGTGTAGGCATAGGAAACGCCGATGTTCAGGCGGCTGTCAGGCCGCATGATCACTTCCAGCTCGCCGCCCTTGATCGTGCTGCTTGCAGCGTTGGCGATCAGGCTGGGGGTATTGCCACCACCCAGATCGACCACGGTCGAAACCTGCAAGTCCTTGTACTTGTAGTGGAACGCCGATGCATTTACGCGCAGTGCGCCGTCCAGCATGATCGATTTCACGCCAGCTTCGAAGGATTCAAGCTTTTCGGGATTGAACACCGATCCCGCCTGTGGCGCGTTCAAAGGCGTGTACTGGTAGCCACCCGACTTGAAGCCCCGTGACCAGCTTGCGTAGAGGTTGAGGTCCGAGTTGGGCTGGAACGAAACAACCACCTTGGGGTCGAAGCTGGTGAACTTGACCTGCGGATTGCGGACCAGGAAGTTGGCGGGAACCAGCGGACGGGTATCGCCCGTGATACCGCCAAGATCGGCCTGCTTGCGATCTTCGGTATAGCGTGCACCCAACGTGACCGTCAGTTGGTTGGTCAGATGGACGGCCGCCTGGCCGAAGAACGCAAGGCTCTTGGTCGAATAATCGCCGTAGGTCACGTCGTCGGCAGTATTGCCGAAGGCGCTGTCGACACCATAATCGAACCGGTCGGAGTGGAAGCTCTTGTCGTTGTAGTAATACACACCGAGAATCCAGTCGAGCGCCCCGCCGAACGAAAGGCTGCCACCGGGATCGGAAACGAGGCGCACTTCCTGCGACCACTGCTTTGAACGCTCCGCCGAAATCTGCTTGAGCACGTCAAGATCGGTGTTGTCGAAGTCGCGCTGGTCCGAATAGGTCATGTGGCGATAGGACGTAACCGAAACCAGCGACGCACCGCCAAGGTCGACTTCAACCTTGCCCACGACGGACTCGATGTTGCGATCGAAAACCGGATCGAAGTCATAAAACTGCTTGTAGGGATCGTCGCTGAAGGTCTGCCTGCCGATGCGGCTACCCGCCCCAAGCAGGATGCCACCGCGGTTGGTGGTGCTGCCAACGCTCTGCCCCTGGAACGAACGGCCATTGTCGCGCAGCAATTCGCCGATCAGGTCGATCTTGACGTTGCTGGCGGGGTTGATTTCAAAGCGCAGACGACCACCGAAATTGTCGAGGCCCTGCGGCTTGTTGCCGGTGACAAGGTTGGTCACGTAACCATCGCGGTCGGATTTCCAAACGGCCAGACGACCCTTGAACGCTTCGCCGGCGATCGGGCCGGAGATGACGCCGAAGAAATCGCTGAACTTGTAGTTGCCGTAGCTGGCTTCGACCTCGGCGGTCAGGTCGCTGGTCGGCGCCTTGGTAAGGATGTTGATCGCACCGGCGATCGTGTTGCGGCCATAGAGCGTGCCCTGCGGCCCCTTCAACGCCTCGACACGGTCGATATCGCGCAGCGAGCCGAGAACGCCGCCGGTCCGGCCAAGATAGCTTTCGTCGACGAACACGCCGACCGAGGATTCGCTGCCGGGGTCGAACTGACGCGTGCCGATACCGCGGATGTAGAGCTGCGGGCGCGCCGTGCCGAAGCCGCCTGCATAGAAACCAGGCACGCGAACGGCGACGTTGGTAATGTCCGGAACGCCTTCAGACGCAAGCTTTTCACCGGCGAAGGCGCTGATCGAGGCGGGAATGTCCTGCAGCCGTTCACTGCGGCGCTGCGCGGTAACAACGATGTCGTCCGAAGTGATCTGGTCATTTGCCGTATCGCCGTCCTGGGCCGCACCGCCTGACTGGGCATGCGCCAGCGCGGGCAATGCCGCACTCAACAACAGGCCGACAAGCACCGGCTTACGATATGTTTTCATGTTTCCACTCCCTTTGCGCTTTGGCCGCGGCATTCATCTGCCGTCCGTGCCGAAATCCACCGCGTTCCCGCGATGAATGGTCAGACCATTGCGAAGAGGGAAAGGAAAGTCAAGTAGTGTTCTAATTTTTTGCCACGAACGGGTGCACCCGTCTACCTGCAATCGCGCGGGTGCGATGCTGCAGCATATCTGGCTGGCAAAACGCGCCGCAGGCTAGCACTACTTTGGCAGAAGTGCATTTTTGAGATTCACAAGAGTCGCTTATCGTGATTCAAGATCGTCAGCGTGTGGAGGCTGGCGATGGTGGAAGCATGGCGGGATGAGCTGACGGAGTGGCTCG
>Ga0209815_1001343_pt1 | contig 16333 bp, 16 predicted proteins | sample CoawatmetaG00DNA_FD_187507 | JGI IMG/M metagenome (GOLD analysis project Ga0209815, IMG submission 187507) | Marine microbial communities from the West Antarctic Peninsula - Coastal water metaG002-DNA (SPAdes) (version 2) | ecosystem: Environmental > Aquatic > Marine > Coastal ...
TACACTCATGGCCATACTTGAAACAGCGCCCATTCCCAATCTAGCCAATGACCATGGCCTGCGTTTCCCCGTGCAATGGGTGAACCGCCCCCATCTTAATTTTAGAGGATTTGCGGGCACTATCGCTGCAGGCACAGTCAAACTAGGCGACGAAGTGCGGGTGCTGCCCAGTGGCGCCAAAGCAAAGGTTGCTGAGATTATTTTATTTGAACAAAGCCTTGATCAAGCCCAATGTGGCCAAGCTGTGACCCTCACCCTAGACAAAGAAATTGATGCCTCACGTGGGGACATGATCGTCAGCGCCCAAGACCCCTGCGAAGTGTCAGATCAGTTTGAAGTCGACTTAGTGTGGATGACGGAAGAACAAGGCTTTATTGGCCGCAGCTATGGCATGCAGATTGGTAGCAACTGGGTTAATGCTCAGATCACTGAGATTAAACACAAAACCAACGTCAATACCCTGCAAACAAGTCCCACCCGCAGCTTAGAGTTAAACGACATTGTGGTGGCCAAGCTAAGCCTTGATAAACCCGTAGCCTTTGAGCTTTATCAACAATGCCGCCCTTTAGGTGCGTTTATCTTGGTAGACCGCTTTAGCAACGCCACAGTGGCTGCTGGCATGATTAACTATGCCTTACGCCGTGCAGCTAACGTGCACCTACAAAACCTAAGTATTAATAAGCCCCTGCGCCACAAACTTAATGGCCACCGAGGTAAGGTTTTGTGGTTTACGGGCTTAAGTGGCTCAGGCAAGTCAACTATTGCTGATATGGTAGAACAAAAGCTGCACCAACAGGGCATACGTACCTATATTCTAGATGGTGATAATGTGCGCCATGGGCTCAATAAAGATTTGGGCTTTACTGACGCCGACCGCATTGAAAACATTCGCCGCATTACTGAAGTGGCTCATCTTATGGTTGATGCGGGCTTGGTGGTGCTCACAGCGTTCATTTCGCCCTTCATAGCGGAACGAGAAGTCGCACGCTCTCGCTTCGAAGCAGATGAGTTCATTGAAATATATGTTGATACGCCCCTAGAGATTGCAGAACAACGTGATACTAAGGGGCTATATAAAAAGGCCCGCAAGGGAGAGATCCCCAACTTTACCGGCATTAATAGTCCCTATGAAGCCCCAGAACACCCAGAATTCACCTTGAGTACCGCCGAAACTTCACCCGAACAACTCGCTGATCAGTTGTTAGCGCAACTCGACCTATAACACGTTACAGGAGTATCCAATGCACCAAGCCAAAGCCATTTTAGCCGACCCCAAACTGCTCAAGGCGCTACAACAGTTAGTTCACCAAGCTGGAGAAGCCATCATGCAAGTGTACCAAACAGCCGACTTTGGCATAGAAACCAAAAAAGACGACTCCCCTGTGACTAAAGCAGACCTTGATGCGCACTATTTATTAGTCGAAGGTTTAGCAAAACTCACCCCCCATATCGCCATCGTTTCTGAAGAAGACCCTGCATCTCAAATAGTGCCGCAAACACATAACTGTTATTGGCTCATTGACCCTTTGGATGGCACCAAGGAATTCATCAATCGCAATGGCCAGTTCACTGTTAACCTCGCTCTTATTGAAGATAACGCCCCCAGCTTTGGTTTTGTGTCTACGCCCATTGATCAAACGCTCTACTGGGGCGGCAAGCAATTAGGCGCATGGCGTTTGCATGATGACGCAATAGAGCCATTACAAACCCAAGCTCACCAATCGCCCAAGCGCGTGGTTGCCAGCAAGAGCCACCTCAATGATGCCACTCGTGATTTTATCACTAACTTAGGTCCTACCACTCTAGTGCAAGCAGGCAGTTCTTTAAAGTTACTGCGCATTGCTGAAGGTGAAGCTGATATCTATCCACGCCTTGCACCCACTTGCGAATGGGACACTGCCGCGGCTCAAGCGGTGTTAGAAGGGGCGGGAGGCAAGGTGACTCAGGAAGATGGTAGTCTTATGGAATATGGTAAAGTAGATATCTTGAATCCACATTTTGTGGCTAGTAGTTAGCGTTAAATTTCACAAGGTGTTACTCATTGAAACATTAAAATTCAGCGGGCCTATTACGAATTTTTGACAACAATAGATCTTAACCAATGAAAAAGCCCTGCTTGTGGCTGAGGTAAAGTCGACACTGTATAATATTCTGATTGATTCCAACTATAAAATTTCAGAGCTACGCTTTTAATGATGAATTTGATTAATAAAATAAAGTTCAGCCTTTCACCTAAAAACTCTGCCTTATATATTTCTATTTTTAAATATATTCAGCACGAACAAGACGTAGATAAAGTACTGAAGCTTCCAGCTACAATACTTAAAAATACTGCTACTTGGCTTGAATATTCAAAAACTCAACTCCATCAAGACATATTTGTCTTGTCAGAACATGATTTTAAGTCCTTTGGCTACTTTGTAGAGTTTGGCGCTACTAATGGCCACGACCTAAGTAATACCTATCTATTAGAAACTCAATTTGGATGGCGAGGCATTGTTGCAGAACCAGCAAAATCTTGGCACGAAGCACTCAATCAAAATAGGCAATGTCATATTGAAACGGACTGTGTGTGGCGACAAACAGGGGAGGTACTGCAGTTTAATGAAGTCGATGAGAAAGAACTGTAAAGGTTGAGTGCGTTTAACAACAGCGACCACTTCAGCAAAAAACGAAGCCACGGCACCATGTATTCTGTAGACTCTATTTCTTTAAACGACCTTCTTAAGAAGCATGATGCACCAAAAAATATTGACTACCTGTCTGTGGATACAGAAGGCAGCGAATACGAAATTTTAAGCCACTTTGATTTTGATGAATACAACATCAAAGTGATTACGGTCGAACACAACTATAGCCCAACAAGGCAAAAAATATACAAACTGATGACTCAAAAAGGTTATCAACGCAAGTACTTGGGCTTTTCAAAGTGGGAGGATTGGTACGTAAAACTTAGTTAATTAGCTAAGTCCTACCTATTCTAATGCACTTACTTACTTACTTACTTACTTACTTACTTGGTTATGATAGTAGTTCTGCTGGTCCAAATAAGACTGATAGTAAGGGCTAAAAAACATAGAGCCCAAAAAAGAAAGGTGTATTTGCTCATGGTATGTTGGGCTATTACCACTCTAGGGGAGCTGATTTTTAGCAATCTAATGTGTGATAAAAATAATCACTTTAGAAAATTTTAATAGCGCTTTCATCAGGTATTGACTTCACCCAACTTTATTACAATCAGCTCTTGGCTGCATGAGATAACTTACCCGCAATAAGTGCCATCATTACAGTGAAGAAGACACCCGCATTGTTAATATCCCAAATGACTTCGGCAATACCAAAGTCTATAAACCCAACAGCCAGCAGAATGCCAGAAGTCGCCAAGGCCTTATTATTAATAAGATGAGAGCGGCAATGGAATATGAAGGCCACATAAATGGAATAAACCATTAGCGCACCAACGATGCCTTGCTCATATAAACTATTAAAGAGCTGACTATGAGGGCCAGTAAAGTAATCCACCTTAGAGGGAATTAATCCTGCGTCAATAAGCTTCAGCTTTTCAACATAGTAAGTTCCGGGTCCAGAACCAAACAAAGGGTTTTCCCAAAATATTAAGGCGGCCGCATGCCAAAAGGCCAAGCGCACACCAGCAGACCCATCCGCAATGTGGCCATTAACAAAATATTCGTAAATAGCGGTAGGAATAACATTCACACGCTCAGCAATAAATGGTGAAAAAAACCACACCAAAATAGCAGCAAAGACAAATCCAGCCAATACAGCAAAGCGTTTTTTATAGGTAGGTTTATCCGTTAAATCCACCATTACCCACGCCAAAAAAGGCAGAGAAATCCAGCCACCCTTCGTGCCAGAGGCCAAGGATGCGAATACACCACAAAATAACCCTAGCAAGGCCAATAACAGCCAACGTTTTTGTAATCGCCATTGTGGCTGAAATAGCGCAATAGTCAAAACACCCAACATTAAACTTATGTCCCCAAAGATGGCGATCAATCCTGAGGTACCACCTCCAGCCCGATGAATACCAAGATCAATCTTTTGGTAGTAGCCCCAGCCTGCGGCTGCCAAAGCACCCACAAACACACCCCACTTGAGCATGTCTTGAGAAAAGCCAACTCTGCGAGCCATTAAAAAAATGGGTACCACTAGTAAAAAACGACTTGGTTCTTGAAACTCAATCCAAATCCAGCCTGCGCGCAGCCACAAATCCAAGGCCGTAACAACTGGATAGACTAACCATGAAACCAACATGATTATTTCCAACCTAGAAAATGGTTCACGTTCTGTGCGGTAGAACAAAAATAAAACGCTGCTAATCACTAAAAAAATAGCTGTGTTGTATAAGGCTGAGGGATAATTAACACTACTAGCGGGAACAACAAAGGCAGCAATACTAAGCAGCATAGCTAGAGAAGAGTGGAGTGTGCGTTTTGAAGAAGTGTATTGACGCACTGAAAAAATAGTCACTGTGGTTTAAGGCCTGTTAATATTTAAAATAGTATGAGCGATTCTTTTGGGTAGATTGCTGTAAGCTAATGCAGCATTGTAGTTATGCTCTATAATGGCAGGATCAACTAACGGTTTTGAACCGACGTTGCCTTTTAGTATGGCCTCAATGGTCCCTTGTAATTCTGCCAAATCATTGCAAATGACCATGCCATCAACCTTAAAATAGTGGCTGATATTTGGAGCACCCCAATAAACAGGGATAGTACCACAGATCAAACAATCCAAAAGTTTTTCGGTAAAATAGTCAGGCTCTTGAACGTTTTCAATAATCACCGAATAGGCGTAAGGCAACAATCCATCTTGCTTGTGCTCAAACGGTTTGTAGCCTCGCCCTAACACGTCAACATCATAGTCTCGAAGCCGCAGCCACGCAATCACCTCGTGGCGCAACTTATGGCCCAATAAGTCTGTTTTTCCTGAGGAAATTATGGAGCAACTAAGGGTTTTAACCACAGTAGAAACAACATTTTTACTCTCAACCCAAGGTTCTACACCATCAAACTGAATCACATTAGCGTATGCGTTTGCATAGCGTTCATAGCGGCACAAAATGAGTGCAAACTTGTGCCGCAGTAGCCAAATCAATCGATAATAGCGCTTTTGTATTGCCAAAGGCTCTGCCATCAACAAAACAACCTTACACTTAAGTTTGCCAAAACCACACAATAACCGGGTGGACGATGGATACACCACCACATAATCATTTTCTCCTAATCCTGCAATGCAGCCACTAGGATACTTGTTAGGGTCAGTATGCTGGCCTGGCCAAAGTAACTGATCTAAGGCAATAGTCGCTAAATCTTTATGATGCCTTAACTCGTACGGCACGATACCCACCTTAGCCTGACTTTCGATAGCTACTCCAGTCTTCACGCGCTGAACCTCTGTTAATATCTGGAAAATATACTTTTAATTTAAATAAAAACCAAAAACCTTAACCCACACCCCATTGAAAAGCCACATGACATGCTCACGGTTCCATAATTTTTGTGAAAGCAGCGTCAGTATTACCCATCATGACGCAACTTAAACCATACTTGAGATCAGCTATATTAAAAAGTATTCAAAGCTAAAGTAATTTTTCTACCCATCTTCCGCAGCTCACGGTTGATGGAGGTAGAGTCTATCTTGAGATAGCCGAGCAACCAGCGCGTAATTAAGGTCTTTTAACAATTTTTCAAAATCATCAATACCTTGAACATTATCAAAATAGTTTGGTAGCATTTCCATAAAAATTAACTTAGGCCTGTGAGACCCCATGCTACATAGCACATCATACTCAGCACCTTCTATGTCCATGTGCATAAAATCAATTGTGCTTATGTCATTAACCTTACAAAGATTTTCAAAACTCACTCCATTCACTGTGACAAACTCTTCACTTTGCATGACACTGGGGAATTTTTCTTTAAATTCATCGCTATGTTGATACAAAGACCCTTGACCATCGACTTTGCCCAAAACTGTTGAAACGAACCAGTTCACTGGACCATCAATTTTACAAACTGCGTTATGCACAACTTCAGCGTGGGTGTGAGCTAAATTTTTCCTTACCACACCAATCCGATCAGGGTCAGCCTCAACTGTAACAACGTTAGCACTAGGAAAGGCACGGACAAAGCGCAATGCATCTCCACCATCAAAAGACCCCAGCTCTATAATTACTTTAGGCTCTATATTTAACTGCTTAAGCCACTTAGTATTAAACCCTGAATGGCTTAAGTTAATAGGTACCCCTTCAATTTCAGTATCGTATTTACCTTCCCGCAACGGCGGCGCTGTGATGCCCCATTTCAGAAGTCTTAAACGAGCTAGGTGCAACCTTAATTTCATCACCGATCTCTTTGTGTGGCGAAGTGCATAATTGACTTTACCAATAATTTAAATCTAAACCATGGGCGGACGAGCTCTAACCTTAGTTTCGTCCAGTTTAATACGCTGTGATTTAAACTAATTGTTGAGCCACCCAATTGGTCACTTACTTCTCGCACCTTGTTTTTAACCACCACGTATACCGAAAAACTATTGCGCCATGCAAATTGAAGTTCAACATCAACAGGTTGATAAAAACTACCATTTTTATTAATAAATTCTTCTGCAGCTAAGCGATTCCATAGCTGTGCTTGGAATCCCAAAGGAATACGACAAGGCTTTATGATGGCCGTGTTAGATACATGCCCAAGTGCCCTGCCAAATATCTTACGTTTACTGTAAAGCTTAACTACACCAGCATTATTACAACCAAGCCAGTTGCAAAGAGCAAAAATGCCTAGAGGAGTCTCTAACAACTCTAAATCATCTTCTAACACTAATGCATACTCAACAGAGGAATCATTCAAGAACTGCTTCAATGCCTTAATGTGCGACAGATAACATGCAATTTCAGTGTTCTTAAGTGGCGCAAAGTATTCATTCTTATTGCGTACCACATCGTAACCTGATTTATCTAAGTTATTTAACTGAGCATCGATGGCCTCAACACGCTGATGCACAATTCCTAAGTCGGATAAATGCTTATGAATATATTGCCAACGATCAGTAGAGCGTTCTAGGTTTATGACATAGGTATTAAGCACCACAGAATGCTCACCCTTATTAATCCTGTCCTTATCACTAAGATCTTCCCCAGCCTTAACTATGAGCGAATGATAATACCAAAAAGATGCAACTTTGAGTTTTAGCCGAAACCAAGAGCGCCCTAACTCACGCTTTACCTTAGAACCAAACGTTAAATCCAGACTACCAGCAATGTTTGAGCCCCCTACAATTTGGCTAATTTCATTAAGTTGGTTAGGCGTTGCCACCAACACTTTTACACCATGGTGCCACCAGTGTTGATAGGCTACATCTACGGGCATACTAAATTTTTCAAAGGCTACCAGTAAGTTAGCAGCCGCTGCACGATTTACGATTTGACCTTGTGTTCCCAAAGGGACTAGTTTCGCATGCACCACTTTGTCTAAATATGAATTTTGGTCTGGTGTTGTAACGCAGGGCCATTCTTTTTTGCCACTGATAGGTCTACGTTTAAACAACTTCAACATTACCGGGCTATCTACGTTTAAGACTTCTAACCATTGCTCACAAAAGGCCTGAGGATGAACCACAAACTCAACATCATCTTCCAAGATGATGGCAAAGGGTTTCTTACTATCATTAAGAAAGGCTTTTAAGGCCTTGCGGTGGGACAAGAAGCATCCTATTTCTACTGGTTTTAAACCAATGAAAAAATCAGTTCGATTCATTTCACTGTTGTAGTACTTTTGTAGTGCTTCAAAGGGTAATGCTTTTGCATCCACTGCAGAAATACGCTGCGCAAGCAGCCCATAACCAGTTAAATGGCCATTAATTTTAGCCCAACGATCTTTAGACCGGTCTAGATTAATGACATAAAGTTCAAAATTTTCATTGATCGATGACTGGTCTTTTTCTAGTGTGGTGTATTGTGACATATTATATTCAATTTTTCGGTAATTGATGCCAATGGGCCGGCAGCAGATCTTGTGTAGCAATGCTAGGGTCATCAAACCAAGGGGTTGGACACACCACAAATTTATTACAACTGTTATTCAACCACGCACCCCACCAACTAAAAGTACTATTAGCGATTATTTGATGTTTACACCCACTCATTAAAACCAAATCTTCTTCTGTAGCAATATTAGCTGCCGAAACATAGGTGCATTGAGGAGGTAATTTTAGGTGTGCTTTAACCCATTGAGTGTCATCAGAAAACACAAAAAACACTGCCTTAGGTTTCTCTGCTAACACGAGATCAATAGCACTTTGATAATAATGTTGGCTACACACCCCATGCCGAGCAATAGTTTTCTGATCTTTAAGATAATCACCTCGGCGCACATGCAAAGCAACACTTTCAACTGCATCAATAATTTTTCTGACCTTTTGGGCTGGAGCAGACAGAGGCGCCTTAAGTACCAAATCTAAGCGCAATTGATGCATGTTATGCATGTATTCTTCAGACTGCCAAAAACCAATCAATAATTGTCCAACTGGGGTCGTATTTATAGATGGGTCATGGTTATATTGAGTTTCCCAAAACACCTTACCCAAAGGCCTAATCAATTTTTTAAACCAGCGGGCCAATCTAATTTTGACTTCTGAAAAAGCTTGCCGCTCTAACTTATCCATTAGTCTTGCTCGAACATTAAACGCATCTAATGCCATCCCTGTGTGATGAGACTTACGCACCACATAACGATCATCTAAAACCAGCTCGACCCCCAGTCTATCTGCAAGTGATCTCCCCGCAGCATATTGAAACAATTGGTTGCCCAAACCACCCATTAAACGCAGGTAAATAGGGGGCTTATTGGAACTACTTAATTTAGGCATGTTAAAGCGACAGCGTTAGTGTATTAATGAAGTGCTAAGTGTAAAATAAAACCCAGCGTTATAAAACTGAAAAAAGATTATTCACATGCAAACCATACTCGTCACCGGCGGTGCTGGCTACATTGGCTCCCATACTGTCGTAGAACTACTCCAAGCTAACTACGCCGTCATTATATTAGACAATTTTTGCAATAGCTCACCTAAAGTTATTGAGCGTATCAAAACCATTACAGCTCAAACCGCACCAAAACATTCCCTCACTTGCATGGACGGTGACGTGCGAGACAGTGGCCTTCTAGACAACATATTTTCTGAACATTCTGTTCATGGCGTCATCCACTTTGCTGGCCTCAAAGCTGTAGGCGAAAGCGCTACCAATCCCTTAGATTATTATGACAACAACCTTATAGGCACCATCACTCTGTGCAAAGCCATGCAAAAAGCAGGTGTTCACAAACTAGTATTTAGTTCCTCGGCAACAGTTTATGGCGAAGATGCCATTCCGCCCTACAACGAAACCATGCCCCGGGGCCACACCACTAGCCCCTATGGCACCAGCAAAGCCATGATCGAACAGATACTCAGCGATTTATGCGCATCTAACCAAAGATGGGCAGTAGCGCAGCTGCGCTACTTTAACCCCATAGGCGCCCACACAAGTGGTTTGATAGGCGAAGATCCAAAAGGCATACCTAACAACCTACTGCCCTACATTAGCCAGGTGGCGGTAGGTAAATTGGAAAACCTTAAGGTTTATGGCGGAGATTACCCAACTCCAGATGGAACAGGCATTAGAGACTACATTCACGTAGTGGATTTGGCACAAGGCCATGTGAAAGCATTGGAGAAGATCCAACAATTAGAAGGGGAACACATTTGGAACCTAGGCACAGGCAGAGGATACTCTGTACTAGAAGTGATAAAAGCCTTTGAGGAGGCTAGCAACCAGCCGATTGCATATAGCATAGAAGCAAGAAGAGCAGGTGATATTGCCGCCTTTTGGGCCGACCAAGCTAAAACCAAAAGTCAGCTGGGCTGGGAAACCCAGTTAGAACTCAACGATATGGTGGCAGACACTTGGCATTGGCAGAACAAGAACCCAAATGGATATGACACGTAACCTGTATCGGCTAATTACGTCCATAAATGTCATCTAAACGCTCAATGTCATCTTCACCTAAATAACTACCCGATTGCACTTCTACCAAGTGAAGCGCCTCTTGGGTTTCATTGGCTAAACAGTGCACTGCACCCTTAGGGATATAAACAGAATCGTTGCCTTGCAACACATGGTCTACACCATCCACATGCACCTTGGCCACACCCTCTACCACTACCCAGTGCTCTGCACGGTACTTGTGTTTTTGCACACTTAAGCGAGCTCCAGGGTTTACTGTAATGCGCTTAACCTGATAGTTAGGCCCAGAGTCTACACTGTCGTAACTGCCCCATGGCCGATAGACCTCACGCTGGTGAACTAGCTCGTCACGTTTTTGTAGTTTCAGCTGTGTGACTAGTTGCTTAATGTCTTGGGCTTGGGCCAGGGGTGCAACCAACACCGCGTCTTTGGTTTCGACAATGGCCAACCCTTCAACGCCTTGTACCGCTATCAAACGGCTGGTAGATTTCACAAAACAGTTACGGCTTTGGTTAACCAAGGTATCACCTTGGCATACATTACCCTGTTCATCCCTAGTATTGGTTTCATACAGCGCGTTTAAATCGCCTACATCACTCCAACCACAATTCACCGGTACTACCACCGCCTTTTGCGTGTGTTCCATAATGGCATAATCTATGGAGATGTTATCACATTGTGCAAACTGGGCTTCAGGAAGACGTACAAAATCTAAATCTAACGTGGCACTAGCCACGGTTGCTCGGCATTGGGCTAATAACTCAGGACAATAAGCCTGTGCTTCTTCAATAACCACACTAGGCCGCATCATAAACATGCCGCTATTCCACAGATAGTTATTCGACGCTAAATAAACGGCTGCGGTGGCTTCATCGGGCTTTTCGACAAAGTTATTAACCATTAAGCCCTGTTCAGCAGCGCTATCATCACCATAACCACCAACAGCCTCACCACACTCAATATAGCCATAACCCGTGCAGGCAAAGGTAGGCTGTATACCCAAAGTAACCACATAACCTTCATTGGCTAAAGCACTGGCTTTTACAATGGCTGCCCTAAAACCTACTTCGTCTGCAATGGCATGGTCTGCAGACAATACCAACATGGGGTGATCCACACCTTGCTGCTGCAGTCGTAAAGCCGCAATAACCACCGCTGGTGCTGTGTTGCGCCCCATGGGTTCCAGTACAACTTCAACACTGCCAAAGCCCTCAATACCGCCAACCAAACCACGCATTTGCTCTGCCGCCAAGAAACGCTGTTCTTGATTACAAATCAACTGACTAGTGCCCAACGAAAGGCCATTCAACCGTGCAAAGGTTTGCTGCAACATAGTCAGCGACGCGTCATTCTCTACTAATACCTGATACTGCTTAGGAAACGCCGCGCGAGACAAAGGCCACAAACGGCTACCCACGCCACCTGCCATAACTACCGGGTTAATTATTATATCCATTTTCATCCCCGCAGTTCATCCACGTAAGCTAAGAACCACGAATAAGTCAACGCCAGCCCCTGCTCAAGACCAACATCATACTCCCAGCCCAAACGCTTCAAGCGCCCAACATTCATTACCTTACGCATGGTGCCATCTGGCTTACTGGCGTCAAATACCAACTCGCCTTCAAAACCCACGGTTTTAGCCATAAGCCTGGCTAATTGAGCAATGGTGACGTCTTTACCCGTACCCACATTAATATGGGAACACAAAGGGTCTGGCACCACAGCTAAAAACTCATTCCTGGGCAAACCCATTACATGTACACAGGCCGCAGCCATATCATCCACATGCAAAAACTCACGCATAGGTTTGCCACTGCCCCACACCACCACTTCCTTAGCACCTTGCTGCACCGCTTCATGAAAACGCCGCATCATGGCTGGAATAACATGGGAATTTTGCGGATGAAAGTTATCATTTTCGCCATACAAGTTAGTTGGCATTACGCTGCGGTAGTCTCGCCCGTATTGGCGGTTAAACGATTCACATAGTTTGATGCCGGCGATTTTAGCAATGGCATAGGGTTCGTTAGTGGGTTCTAACTGCCCCGTAAGCAATGCCTCTTCTACAATAGGTTGCGCTGCAAGTTTAGGATAAATGCAGGAACTACCCAAAAACAATACTTGTTGGACGCCGCTGTTATGGGCGGCTTGAATAATGTTGTTTTGAATCTGCAAATTTTGACTTATAAATTCCGCAGGATAAGTATTATTGGCATGAATGCCACCCACCCGTGCTGCGGCCAAATACACTTGGTCTGGTTGTTGTGCATCAAAGAATCGCGCTACAGCAGGTGCATCCAACAGATCCAGCTCACTACGAGAAGCCAGAACCAATTCAATACTAGTATCTAAACTAAGCTTACGAACAATGGCAGAACCCACCATGCCATTATGACCCGCTACAAAAACTTTTTTCTTCACTAAAGTCATGATTTTTTAGTTCTCTCGTGCCACCGGCACTTTAAACCCGTGTTTTTTAAGCAAAGCCTTTTGTTTAGCCTGGTCTAAATCGTGAGCCACCATCTCAGCACACATTTCTTCCACAGTAATCTCCGGCACCCAACCCAATAGCTCTTTAGCCTTAGAAGGGTCACCCAACAAGGTCTCAACCTCCGCTGGACGGAAGTAACGTGGATTAACCCGCACAATAACATCACCCACAGCCAAAGCAGGTGCATTATCACCTGTAATAAACGCTACAGTAGCCACTTCATCAATACCCTTGCCAGTAAAAGCTAGTTCAACACCTAACTCGTGGGCAGACATGCGCACAAATTCACGCACGGAAATTTGTTTGCCAGTGGCAATTACAAAATCATCAGCTTGTTCTTGCTGCAACATCATCCATTGCATGCGCACATAGTCTTTGGCATGGCCCCAATCGCGCAAGGCATCCATATTACCCAAGAGTAAACAAGGGTCCATACCTAACGCAATATTAGCTAAACCACGAGTGATCTTTCGAGTTACAAAGGTTTCACCACGGCGCATGGATTCATGGTTAAACAAAATACCATTACACGCATACATACCATAGGATTCGCGGTAATTTACCGTAATCCAATAGGCATAAAGCTTGGCTACTGCATAGGGCGAGCGAGGGTAAAAAGGGGTCGTTTCCCGCTGGGGCGTTTCTTGTACTAAACCAAACAATTCAGAAGTAGACGCTTGGTAAAAACGAGTTTTCTTTTCTAAACCTAAAAAACGAATCGCCTCTAAAATACGTAAGGTACCCAATCCATCCACATCAGCTGTGTATTCAGGCGCTTCAAAAGACACAGCAACGTGAGATTGCGCCGCAAGGTTATACACCTCATCCGGCCTAATTTCGCTGAGTAAGCGCGTAAGGTTAGAAGAATCGGACAAGTCACCATAATGCAGATGGAATCGTTTGTCATGCACCAAGGGATCTTCGTAGATATGGTCGATTCGTTCCGTGTTAAAAGACGACGCACGGCGCTTTATGCCATGGACTTCATAGCCTTTGGAAAGGAGGAGTTCGGCGAGATATGAACCATCTTGGCCGGTAACACCGGTGATAAGAGCAACTTTTTTCATATAATTGAGCACTAGTCTTGTCAGAACCTAATAATACCAAATTAACCAATAAACCTCATAGAAAAAAATCAGCCTTAATTATTGATAAGGGTGGGCATCGCGTTTTAAGAAATGTGACGCATTTACACATTCACCCGCCGAAGCCATTGAGCAAGATCAGCCTCATCAAGCTTGGATTGCGACAGTAACACTATTTTTTGCCCCACCGCCTCTACATCCCAAGTCACGTTAATGCCATTTAAATCGAGAATGAGGTCCATCACCTGAATGCCGTTCGTTTATTTCCGTCATTAAAACAATGAGCCTGAGAAATAGCCGTTGCGTAGGACGCTGCCAGCGAATAAATATTTGCCTGCACTCTGCGATTGGCGGGGTTCCACCTCGACAGCGGCTATAACTGAGAAACTCCCTAGTTTTGACTGATGTTAAAAATGGGGAATTACAGACGCCCGAAATAATTAGTTTATTATGGAAATAATACTATTTGCCATAAACCATAATTTAGCATATATTAACTAAAATCTAGTCTATTAAGGAACTGAATCATGTTGCAAGCCATCGTCGGCAATGCCAGTGCTGAAAAAGTGTTGTTGTTCATGGCTGCCCGTCAATCTGGGTATGCCCGTGAAATAGCTCAAACATTTAATACCGATGTCACACCAGTAAAAAACCAACTGGAACGAATGGAGCGTGACGGCATGCTTGTTTTTGAGCGCGTTGGCCGTACAAAAGTGTACCAATTTAACCCTCGATTTGCCTTCGTAAAAGAAGTCACAGCCTTAGGTGAAAAAGCTTTGTCATTTTTGCCACAAGACTTGCAAGAAGAATTACTCCTCAACCGAAGGCGCCCACGGCGATCTGGTAAGCCATTGTAATGGACGTATCCAATTTCACTCGCATTGAACTGGCAGGACTCATCGGCCAAACCCTCACTGATCACGGCATCGATGCTGTGCTGTCCGGCGGCTCCTGTGTCTCGATTTACTCTAACGAGCGATGGGTGTCACAAGATTTGGACCTCATTGACATCAGTTACTCCGACAAAAAGAAGATCATCGCGGCATTACTCTCCATTGGCTTCACCAACCGCGGTACAGGACACAAGTATTTTGAAAACCCCTACTGCCAATTTACAATCGAGTTTCCAACCGCACCGTTGATGATTGGTGAGGAATATGTTGCCAATGAAGGCATCACGGACATGACCACTGACCGTGGCGTGTTCAAATTACTCAGTGCAACCAATTGCGTCAAAGATCGACTGGCCAGTTATATTCATTGGAATGATCTACAGTGTCTTGAACAAGCTAGGGACGTCGCGCTCATACAAACCGTTGACATGAACAACATCCAAAGTTGGTTGTCTTCAGAAGGCTCTACAATTGATGCCCGTGTCTTGTTAGCCAAATAATTACCTCAGTCACCTGAGGATTAATTGATTCTAGGCTAGGAAGGGACACATTCGGAGTACGACAATATTTATAAACGATACGCTAAAGGTGAATTAAAATGACCGCAGTCGCTTTTAAAAATGCCTGCCACAGTTTTGCTCAAGCTGCGGCACCCTACCTGCATATCAGTGACGAACAACATTACGAAGAAACGCTAGAGCTCATTGAAACCTTGCTAGAAGACGCTGAGGACTCTTTAAATGATCCACTAAACGGTATTATTGATCTGCTCAGCCAAGCCATTGAAGAGTATGAAAATCAAGATGAAGACCTTGCTGCCTTTAACAACGCTGCTGTAAACCAGCCGGCAGATATCGCGACACTGCTTTTACTGATGGATCAGTATCAACTTGGTACGGCCGACATTCCTGAAGTTGGTTCCAAATCAATGGTGTCTCGTGTCCTTTCAGGTGAACGGAGTATGAACAAAAATCACATCAAAGCACTAGCCGCACGGTTTCAAATTAGCCCGAACTTATTTTTTTGAATAGACGTTTTTACAGCCTACGTTTTAAACAAGATAATCATTGCCGTGCGCAGCGCGGCAGTCCAAAAACCTACATCAACGCACCAGCTTCCCAGCCTGAGCTATCTGCCCCCTATATACCCAATCCACCACTTTTGCATCAGGTTGATATTCAAGCACCAGCAGTTGCAACATACTGCGTATCCTCATCACATCACCATTCACCGATGCAATTCGCAACCTAGTGATCATGTGTAATCCCCCGTAAATTAAGACCACCTTCGGGGCTTAAATACGATAAAGGCATTTATCGCAGGCCAGAAAAAGCCCTACGCTAAAAATATGCACATTCTAAATTGGCTTCGTTTTGTTACTTTTTATGCAGGCCGAATTGCCTTAGAGAGGCGGGAAATTGCATTGCGCTGGTAGCGGATTAACTTGTGGCAATCCACTGTACGACGAAACACAGGGCCACCTTTGCGTTGCTCCTTCCTTTGCATATTGGCAAAAATGGCTGCCATGTCACGCACTTCGTTGGGCTCACTGAACATTTTCCTAAAGATGGGCATCGAATCCTTCACGCTCGTATCACGCAAAAGCTCATCGACCGGCTCGGGACTGGTATAGGTATCGTAATAGGCATCCATCACACGTCGGTAGTGTAGTAAACTGGTGGCTATATCAGCTGCCATAAAAGACGAAAAACCTTCTTCAGAAAGTAAGAGTTTAAGAGACGCATAAACGTCCGATGATTCAAAATCAACCTGTACAGTAAGACCATGCTTTCGTGAGTTTCGACTGCTCGCCAACTTACCCTCGGTGCTTGTA
>Ga0209815_1001347_pt1 | contig 16254 bp, 18 predicted proteins | sample CoawatmetaG00DNA_FD_187507 | JGI IMG/M metagenome (GOLD analysis project Ga0209815, IMG submission 187507) | Marine microbial communities from the West Antarctic Peninsula - Coastal water metaG002-DNA (SPAdes) (version 2) | ecosystem: Environmental > Aquatic > Marine > Coastal ...
TGCTGGTGCATTAACTGGTGATGTAACGGGTAATGCAGACACCGCAACTGCACTGGCAACCGCAAGAACTATTGGTGGAACCTCATTTGATGGTAGTGCTAATATTGCAGTAGGACTTGCAACATTAGCAACAACAGTTACCATTACAGATAACGAAAGTACAAACGAAAATAACGCTATTATATTTACTGCTGGTGGAGATGTTGATGGTGGCAATCTTGGACTAGAATCAGATGGAACATTAACATACAACCCAAGTACAGGTAAAATAACTGCTACAGGTTTTGTTGGTACATTAACAGGCAACGTAACTGGTAACTTGGCTGGTACAGTTTCTACTGCAACACAAAATTCAATAACAACTGCAACTGGTCTAGTATCGGTAGGTGCATTAGACTCTGGTAGTATTACATCTGGATTTACAAGTATTGATGTTGGTGCTGGTACAATTACAACGACTGGTGCGATTACAGGTGGTTCTGTTGCTGGTAGAAAAACACTAGTTTCTACTTTTAATACTACTTCAGCTGTAACTGCCTCACTAACTGCTGCACAATCTGGTGCGACAATATTAATTGATGGTACAGAAAATAATGTAATTAATTTACCGGCGGCCGCAGTATCAAATCCAGGCATATTTTATGACCTTATTGTGAGAGTTGCTGTTGCTAGTGATAAAACTACAATTGTTAATATTGCTGGTTCTGGTGGTGGATTTGTTGGTGCATTAAGTCTTGCTGGTGGTACTGCTGCAAACGCAGTATTTGACAATGCAGGCGATGCACTTACATTCGTTAATAGCACTGTGATTGGGTCAAGAGCAAGAATTACTTGTATAGTAGATGATGGTACAGATGGAACATGGCAAGTAGAATGTCTTGCATCACCTATTGCTACCATCGCATAAATATAGTGAATAGGGAGTATTCGTAATGTTAGGTCAACAATTCTATCATGAAAGCATAAGAAAAGTTATTGTTGCTTTTGGAACAACTTTTAATAATATATCATTAGTTCGTAAGGACAATAATGGTAATATAAAGCAATCAATGAAAGTTCCTCTTGCTTACGGGCCAAGACAGAAATGGCTTACTCGTTTAAATGAAGATGCTGATCTATCAAAGACAGTTGCTATTACTCTTCCACGTATTGGTTTTGAAATACAAAATCTATCTTATGATCCTAATAGAAAACTCAATAGAGTGCAGAAATTTAAAAAGGTTAAGGGTAAAAATGATGATCGTCTAGATTCTCAATATATGCCAGTACCGTATAATCTGAATATACAGTTATATGTTATGGCAAAAGAATCTGATGACTCTCTACAGATTATTGAACAAATTCTTCCATTCTTTCAACCAGACTATACTCTTACAATTAATGATATGGCAGATATGGGAATTAAAAGAGATGTTCCTATCGTGTTGAATGGTGTATCTTACGAGGATAATTATCAGGGAGATTTTGAAACTAGAAGGGCTTTAATTTATACCTTAGATTTTACTGCAAAGTTTTATCTATATGGCCCTGTTACTTCTCAGTCTGTTATCAAAACTGTACAAGTTGATCAGTATACTGACTTGCCCGATAAAGCACCTAAACGTGAACAAAGGTATACGGTTACTCCTACTCCTGCTAATTCTAAGGCAAGTGATGATTTTGGTTTTAATGAAACCACTTCATTCTTTGAGGATGCAAAGGTTTTTGATCCAGTAACAGGTACAGATGTAGATACATAATGTCTGATCCCCTTAAAGAACTAAGTAAAGCTCTTGGGGTTGCTGGTAATATTAAAACATTACAATCAGAACCCTGTAACTATAAAGATACATCTGAAACTTTACCAATAATAATTGAAAATAATCTTGAAGAGGATGATATTGAAAAAGATTATCGTACTCAAAGAGATACTTTTAATACTTTAGTTGAGAAGGGTTCTACTGCGATTGATGGAATACTTGAGCTTGCAAAGGAAGGTGAACATCCAAGAGGGTATGAGGTTGCAGGAAATCTTATCAAACAGGTTGCAGAAGTTGCTGAAAAACTAGGTGATCTTCAAGAGAAGATGAAGAGACTTAAAGAAGTTCCAAACACTGCTCCTAAAAATGTTACTAACGCACTGTTTGTAGGATCAACTGCTGAATTACAAAAACTTATTAAAGGTAAAAATAATGAGTGAAGGCGTATATTTAGGAAACCCTAACCTTAAAAGGGCCAACGTCCAACAAGAATGGACAAAGGAACAGGTCGAGGAATTTTCTTTATGTATGAAAGACCCTATCTATTTTATCAAAAACTATATAAAAATTGTTTCTCTAGATGAAGGTCTTGTTCCTTTTGATCTTTATGATTTTCAAAAGGAAATGATAGGTACGTTTCATAGTAATCGTTTCACTATTTGTAAACTACCAAGACAGTCTGGTAAATCTACTACAATCATTTCTTACTTGCTGCACTACGTTATTTTTAATGATTCAGTTAATGTTGCAATTCTTGCAAACAAAGCTGCAACCGCAAGAGATTTACTTGGCAGACTTCAACTTGCTTATGAACACTTACCAAAATGGTTACAACAAGGAGTAATGAGTTGGAACAAAGGTTCTCTAGAGTTAGAAAATGGAAGTAAAATTCTTGCTAGTTCTACTAGTGCTTCTGCTGTTAGAGGTGGGTCTTACAATATTATTTTTCTTGATGAGTTTGCTTACGTTCCAGCAAACGTAGCTGAACAGTTCTTCTCCTCAGTATATCCTACTATCTCCTCTGGTAAAACAACCAAGGTAATGATTGTTTCCACTCCACATGGCATGAATATGTTCTACAAGTTATGGGTAGATGCAGAGGAAGGTCGTAACACTTATGTTCCTATTGAGGTTCATTGGAGTGAAATTCCTGGTCGGGATGAGGAATGGAAAAAAGAAACTATTAAAAATACTTCACTACAACAATTTCAAACAGAGTTTGAGTGTGAGTTTCTTGGTTCTATTAATACTCTAATATCTTCACAAAAACTTAAAGTATTACCTTATAGAGAACCTATACAATCAAATGCAGGATTTGATTTACATATTTCACCACAAGAGGGACATACATATGTGATTACTGCTGACGTTGCTAGAGGAACACAGAATGACTACTCTGCATTTATTGTGGTTGATGTATCACAAATGCCCTATATGGTAGTCGCAAAATATAGAGACAACGAAGTAAAACCTCTTCTTTTTCCAGCAAAAATTTATGACGTTGCTCGCGCATACAACCAAGCCTTTGTTCTTATAGAGGTAAATGATATTGGTGAACAGGTTGCAAACACTATACATTTTGATCTGGAGTATGACAACCTAATTATGGCTTCTATGCGTGGGAGGTCAGGTCAGGTGCTTGGAGGGGGATTCAGCGGGGGTAAAGCTCAATTAGGGGTAAGAACCACTAAAGCTGTTAAAAAAATAGGTTGTTCTAATCTTAAACAATTAATTGAAGATAATAAACTTATTGTAGAAGATTTAGATATTATTAGAGAGTTATCTACATTTATTGTAAAAGGTTCGTCATATGAAGCTGATGATGGGTGTAATGATGATCTAGTTGCGTGTTTGTTTATATTTGCATGGGTAACAGATCAACAATATTTCAAAGAATTAACTGATAGTGATGTACGTTTGACAATGTTGCAAGAGCAACAAAATGCATTAGAACAGGATATGGCACCTTTTGGTTTCGTGGTTAATGGATTGGAAGATGAAAATATAGGAAATATGGTAGATGAATATGGTACAAAGTGGGCGGCAGTAGTGAGAGATTATGGTTCAGATTGGTAATATTATATAAATTCTAATAAATCATTATCAACTTTAATCCAACAATTAGTACATAATATAATACTTTCATCGATAAGAGAGAATATTTCCTTTCTACTCTTAGGATTAGTACCAACTCTTTTTGTTATTTTTCGTATTTCTGAATCATGAGGATAGTATTTTAAACACACAGTTTCGCTTTCGCCACAATGTTTACAAGACTTATCTGCTAGATTTTCATTCAATAGAATGATTCTTTTACGATAGTTTCTACGAGCTACCTTTTTAATTGTGTCTTTATACTTTTCATAATGTGCATTTACCATATTATTATTTATATGTTATAACACTTATAAAAAATGTTTTTCTAAGTTTGTTTTTTTATAAATATCTGTGTAAACAAAATAACCAACTCTTAAAGATAAGGAGTACAATTTATGTCTTTTCTAGTTTCTCCTGGCGTTCATGTCAAAGAGATTGATTTAACTAATGTAGTACCATCAGTTGACACCACAATTGGTGCAATTGCAGGCCCATTTGAGAAGGGCGATGTGTCTTCTATAGTTACAATTACCTCCGAAGCTGACCTCCTTAATAATTTTGGTAAACCTAATTCAGATAATTTTGAATTTTGGTTTACTGCTTCTAACTTTCTAAAATATAGTAACACACTCAAGGTGGTTCGTGCAGAATCTGCCATTCTTAATGCGGGTGAATCTAGTGGTATATTGGTTCGTGATACTGATCACTACTTGACAGATTTTTATGCAGAAACAGGTGATGGTCAAAGTACAACAAATGATTGGATTGCAAGAACTGCTGGTATTTTTGGTAACTCAGTTGGTGTTGAAGTATGTCCTTCTGCACAAGCTTATGAGCAAGACTTAGGTACTAACAACTTAGTTAACGGGGCTAAAGCAGTTGGCGATACATCAATTACAGTTGATGATGCTGATGAATCTGGTTTTGCTTTCCAAGTTGGAGATATGATTAAGTTTCATACACAAAACTCTGTTACTGCTATTGTTAATGGTGCAATTTCAGTTGCTACTATTAACCTTGTAGTTGACGGTAACTCTGGTACTGCTGCTATTGGTCAACGTGTTATTGGTGCTGGTATTACTGAAATAGTAAAAATTAAAACAGTTACTGATCAAAATAACCTTATTCTAGACAAACCAATTACGGTTGCAGACAATGTTGTGTTAGCATTATCTCCTTATGCATCTGTTGAAGATGGTGACACTCAATATGAAGTTACTAGTATTTCTGGTGAAGTATTGTCTATTCGTTTAAAAGATGATGCTAATGAAGGTGGTCTTCAAAGTATTATTCCTGACAATTCATTTATAACAAGACGTTGGAGATTTGCAGACCTATTCAGTTCTCCTCCAGGTCAATCTGATTACAACAGAATAAATGGTCGTGGAACTGGTGATGAATTGCATATTGTATTATTTGATACAACTGGACTTCTTACTGGGGCTGATGTAGATGTTGCTGGTCAAAGAGTTAATGCTGTTATAGAGACTTACTCTAACTTATCAAAAAATTCTGCTGCTAAATCCCCTCAAGGAGATAGTATTTATTATCCAACAAAAATATATAATCAATCCTCATTTGTTTATTGGGGTGATCATATTGCTGCTGGTACTAACTGGGGTACTGATACTGCAACTGCATATACATCAGTAATTCCTATTACTACTGTTTCTTTAACAGGCGGGACAGATGATTATGCTGTTACTGCTGGTGAATTAGCACTTGCTTATGATAAATTTGCTGACTCTGAAGGAGTGGATGTAAATTTAATTCTTGGTGGGCCTAGTTCTGCTGTTACTGATAGTGCTGCTGGACAAGATACTCATGTAACAATGCTTACTGATCTAGTGGAAAGTCGTAAAGATTGTGTTGCATTTGTTTCTCCGTTTCGTTCTGCAACAGTTGGTATTGCAAATTCAACTACACAGACATCAAATGTAACAGAAGCATTTGAGTTATGCCCATCTTCTTCTTATGTGGTGTTTGATAGTGGTTACAAATATATGTACGACAAATATACTGATGTATTTCGTCATGTTCCTCTTAATGGTGACATTGCTGGTCTTTGTGCTCATACTGATGGTGTTGCAGATCCTTGGTTCTCTCCTGCTGGATTTAATCGTGGAAATATTCGTGGTGCAATTAAACTATCTTATAATCCATCTCAAGGTGAAAGAGATCAGTTATATCGCTTTAGAGTTAATCCTGTTATCAATTTCCCAGGCCAAGGTGTGGTTCTGTTTGGTGATAAGACTGCTCTTGCAAAACCAAGTGCATTTGATCGTATTAACGTGCGTAGATTGTTCTTAGTTCTTGAGAAAGCAATTGCAACCGCATCTAAGTTTCAACTCTTCGAATTTAACGATGAGTTTACACGGGCTCAGTTCCGTAACTTAGTAGAACCTTTCTTACGAGATGTTCAAGGTCGCCGAGGTATCACAGACTTTAAGGTAGTCGCTGACGGTACAAATAATACTGGTGAAGTTATTGACCGTAACGAGTTTATTGGTGATATTTACATCAAACCAGCTCGTTCTATCAACTTCATTACCCTAAACTTTATTGCAACTCGAACTGGGGTTGCCTTTAGTGAGGTAGGAGGTTAATCATGGCTAATATAGACGACTTTAAAGCAAACTTAATCGGTGGTGGTGCAAGAGCCAACCAATACAGGGTTACTATTACTTCCCCACCTGGCATTGCAATTGGACTTGACGTTCGTAGAGCTTCATTTCTAGTAACTGCTTCTAACTTACCAGCTTCTACATTGGGTGAAATTGCTATTCCCTTTCGTGGAAGAAATATTTATGTATCTGGTGATAGGCCTGCTCCCGAAGCATGGACTACTACCTTCATGAATGATACTGATTTCATGATTAGAAATGCAATGGAAAGATGGCAGAATGGTATCAACGATTATGCAAATAATACTGGTGTTGTTGCCCCTGCTGATTATCAAACTGATTTGACTGTAGAACAGTTGGATCGTGATGAAACTGTTTTGAAAAGTTATATTTTCAGAGCAGCTTATCCATTAACAGTTGGTACTATAGAATTAACAAATGCAGAGGCAACGGAAATTGAAACTTTTGAAGTTACTTGGAGATATCAGCACTTTGAACCTTCTGGAGTATCGTTCTAATTTACCTACTAAATAGAACGTAGGAGAAAATATAGTATGGCTGAACTTTTCGGGTTCCGTATAGAAAGACCAAAGAAGGCAGAGGGTAGTGTACCATCATTCACTACCCCTACTGCCGACGACGGCACGCTTGATATTGCTGGCGGTGGTTTTTTTGGACAAGTGTTAGATACAGATGGTAGAGAAAAAACAGACTTAGATTTGATTAGGCGATATCGTAATATTGCTCAACAACCTGAGTGTGATACTGCTGTCGAAGATATTATTAATGAGGGTATTGTTGCAAATGAAGACGATCAAGCAGTTCAAATTACGCTTTCTCGTTTACCATATCCAGATAAAATTAAAAAAAGAATTAGAGAAGAATTTAGTGAAGTATTAAGGCTACTTCATTTTGAACAAAAGGGTCATGATATCTTTAGGCGTTGGTATGTTGATGGTAGATTATTTTACCATAAAATTATTGACACTAAAAATCCAAAGCAAGGTATTGTCGAACTTAGATACATAGACCCAACAAAGATTAGAAAAGTTAGACAAATAAAATCTCACATAGATAAAAATTCTAGCGTTGATATGATTGATGCAGTTGATGAGTATTATATTTATAATGAAAAAGGTCTATCAGCTGGTGGTGAAACTGGTTTAAAAATAGCTTCAGACGCAATTACATATGCACCATCTGGTTCTGTTGATGGTAATTCTGGTAGGGTTTTATCATATCTACATAAAGCAATTAAACCTGTCAATCAATTACGTATGATCGAAGATGCACTCGTTATCTATCGTATATCACGAGCTCCAGAAAGACGTATTTTTTATATTGATGTTGGTAATCTTCCTAAGATTAAAGCAGAACAATATCTCAAAGATGTTATGAACCGTTATCGTAATAAATTAGTATATGATGCATCTACTGGAGAAATCCGTGATGATCGTAATCATATGTCAATGTTGGAAGATTTTTGGTTGCCTCGCCGTGAAGGTGGTAGAGGTACAGAGATCACAACTTTACCAGGCGGTTCTAATCTTGGTGAGATTGATGACATTCAATATTTTCAAAAGAAACTTTATAAATCTTTGAATGTTCCTATCTCTCGTATGGATTCAGAAGCAGGATTTTCTTTAGGAAGAGCTTCAGAGATTACAAGAGATGAACTTAAATTTACTAAGTTTGTACAACGTATTCGTAAGAAGTTTGTACCTTTATTTACAGACATTCTTAAAACACAACTTCTATTAAAGGGTGTTATTGCTCCAGAAGATTGGAATGTAATGCAAGAGCATATTCAATATGACTTTTTGCAAGACGGTCATTTTGCAGAGCTCAAAGATGCAGAGCTTCTTAATGATCGTATTCAAACACTTGATTCAATTCAATCATACATTGGAACATTCTTTAGTAAAGAATATGTACTGAAGAAGGTATTGCGTATGAATGATGCAGAGATTGCAGAAATGAATGATCAGATTAAGAAAGAACTTACTGTCGATCCATTAGATGGTGGTATAAGTTTACCAGATGGTGGAGATGGTATTACAAGATATCCTCAAGATGGTGGTGGTGGTGTTATTTCACCGGAACAGATGCCAGACTATGAAGAACCAGAAAAAGAAGGAAATTAATTATGAGTAGAGAATTTGTAGATGCTATTGTATCAGGAAATAATATAGGTGCAGAAGAAGTATTTAGTTCTGTTGTAGGTACAAAGGTTGGTGATACTTTAGAAATAAAGAGGAAAGAATTAGCAAATACTTTTGTTAAATCTATGTCAATAGAACCAGAGGGAAACGATGACTCAGAAGTTTAGTAAAGTGTATTCATCCGTAATTGAGAAGGATGAGCATAAGAAATCTAAAGAATATAAGAAACTTTCACCAAAAATGAGAGATGCTATTGATATTATATTTCAAAAGATGGATTCTAAACCTTCCGATTTCCTAAATAGTTTTGAAAAAAGTATAAAAGAAGTATCGAAAAAATTTAAAGTATCTGAAAAAGAACTTTTGAATTATTTTGAGAAAGAAATGTTATCAATTTAAGGGGTTAGAGTATGGCTTTTACTACAAGAACACTAAGAGATACGGTTGTTAATGCTCCGGGCGCTGGTGGAACAGTTACGGTTAAGGTTGATATCGAAGATGATACTACTGCCAATAATGCTATTCTAGATGCAAGTGCTTTATCTGGTCATGCAAACGGTGCAAAATTACACATCTCTAGGCTTTGGTGGGCATTGACTCAAGGTAGTGCTGATGATGATACTGGGCATATTGAACTTCAAGAAGTATCTTCTGGAACTGATATTGTTCAGATTAGACTTGCTGGAACTGGACACTATGATGGTACTGCTGGTCTTATCAAAGGAACATGTACAAACGCAACTGCAACTTCTGGTGATCATGAATTAACTTGTTTTGGTACATCTGGATTTCTTATAATTGAATTTAAAAAAGATGAAAATTACACAGCTTAAGGATCATTAAAATGAACACAGTAAAATTATTTTCAGAGTCAGTAGAAGAAGTAGAGTACATCTGTGAAGCAAAAGATGATGGTTCTAAGAGCTACAAAATTCGCGGTATTTTTATGCAAGCTGACATAAAGAATCGCAACGGACGGGTATATCCTATGGAGATACTTAAAAACGAAGTTGGAAAGTACAATAAAAATTTTATTAAGGAAAATCGGGCATTTGGGGAACTAGGTCATCCAGAAGGGCCAACGGTCAATCTGGAAAGAGTATCACATATGATTACATCTTTGACGCCTGAGGGAAAGAATTTTATTGGTGAAGCTAAAATAATGGACACACCTATGGGTAAGATAGTTAAAAATTTAATGGATGAGGGTGCAAAACTAGGTGTTTCTTCTAGAGGTATGGGAAGTTTGGAATCAAAAGGCGGCGCCAATTACGTGAGAGATGATTTTTATCTTGCAACAGCTGCAGACATCGTAGCAGACCCATCTGCTCCTAATGCTTTCGTAGAAGGTATTATGGAGGGAAAAGAGTGGGTTTGGAATAATGGATCACTTATTGAAGCAGAGTTACAAGGTATGAAAAAGAAATTTGATGTTAAAAAGCATCAAAGACAAGCAAAGGTGGAAGCACTGGAGTTTGCAAAATTCCTCAAGATGTTATAACTTATAAATATTAATTACAAAACAAGGAGACACCCTAATGTCCGAATTAGAAAAAACAATTGAAGAACTTGAAGCAGAAGTTCTAGCAGAGCTTGAAGAAGCTGAAGACCCTACGAAAAAGGGTGCTGCTCCTGCTGAAAAGTCTAAGATGAAAAACGATGCTGAAGACACAGGAAAACCTGTTGTTGATCCAGAGCAAAAAGATGCACCAGCAAAGAAAGTTGCTGCAAAAGCAAAAGAAGTTTCTAGTGATCCATCGCAAAAAGGCGAAGGTAAACCAATGAAACCAGAAAAACTTGCTGCTAGTCACATTCCAGAGGAAGGTGAAGAGTTGGAAGAAGCTCGTATGACTAAAGAAGTTATGAAAGCAGAAATGATGAAGAAAATGGAAAATATGAACGCCATGGACTTAAAAGCTGCATACGAAGCAATGTATAACGAAAACGAAGATGATATGGAAAGTGAAGAAGAAGTTTCTGCTGAAAAGAAAGAAGCTATTGACGCTCGCATTAAAGACCTTGACGTTAAAGAAGATGTTGATGCTCTTATGACTGGCGAAGACCTTTCTGAAGAATTTAAGACAAAAGCAGCAACTGTTTTTGAAGCTGCAATTAAATCAAAGTTACGTTCAGAAATTGATCGTATTCATGAAGAAGTATCTAGTGAAAAAGAAACAGAACAAGAAACCTTCAAAGAAGAGTTAACTGAGAAGGTTGATACATATCTCAACTACGTTGTAGAGGAATGGACTAAGGAAAATGAGTTAGCAATCGAACGTGGCCTTAAAGGCGAGATTGCAGAAGACTTTATTTCTGGACTGAAACAGTTGTTTGAAGATCACTATATTGACGTTCCAAACGAAAAGTATGACGTTTTGGAAGCACAATCTGAAAAAATTGCAGAATTAGAAGAGAAGTTGAATGAGTCAATTCAGAAAAATGTTGAAATGACTGAAGATAATTCTCTATTAGTTCGTGAGCAAGTCTTTATTGAGGTTTCAGAAGATTTGGCTCAAACAGAGATTGAGAAGTTCAAAGGTCTTGTAGAAGATGTTGACTTTACTGGTGAGGAGTCTTTCCGTGAAAAACTCTCCACTCTAAAGGAAAGTTATTTTCCTAAAGTTAAACCTACTACAGGCACAAGAGCAATAGATGATGAAGATGGTGGCACCGCGCAGGACGTTGATACGACAGATAGTATGCGAAAGTATATGTCTGCTATCAGTCGTGATCAAAAGGCGAGTGCATAAGTTAATATAATTAAAAGATGTAAAAAAAAGGAGAAACAAATGTTTCAAACAGAACATCTACAAGAAAAGTGGCAGCCAGTCCTAGAACACCCTGATCTGGGAAAGATTGAGGATTCTTACAAGCGGGCAGTTACTACTCTCATTTTAGAGAACCAAGAAAAAGCAATGCGAGAAGATTCTAATTTTCTTTCAGAAGCTGCACCAACTAACAGCACTGGTGGAGAAGTATCAAATTGGGATCCAATCCTAATTTCTCTAGTTCGCCGCGCAATGCCAAACCTCATTGCTTATGATGTTTGTGGTGTTCAGCCAATGACAGGCCCAACGGGTCTTATCTTTGCAATGCGTGCTAAAGCTGCATCTTCAGACGGTGCAGAATTGTTGGTAGACGAGCCAGACACAGGACTTTCCAACGATGACGCTGCTGGTGATTTAACATCATCTGCAATGACGGGTTCTAACCCAAAACTACTAAACGATAGTCCAGTTGGTATCTACTTGTCACCAACTGGTATGACTACAGCTCAAGGTGAAGCCCTTGGTGATGCTTCTGCAAACTCTTTCGCAGAGATGGCATTTAGTATTGAGAAAACAACAGTTACTGCTGTTTCTCGCGCACTTAAAGCTGAGTACACAATGGAACTTGCTCAAGACCTTAAAGCAATTCATGGTTTAGACGCAGAAACAGAATTGGCCAATATGTTGTCAACTGAAATTCTTGCTGAAATCAACCGTGAAGTTGTTCGTTCACTTTACATCACGGCCGTGCCGGGTGCTCAAGTTAACACAACAACTGCTGGTACTTTTGATCTTGACACCGACTCTAATGGTCGTTGGTCAGTTGAGAAGTTTAAAGGTTTGATGTTCCAAATCGAGCGTGATGCTAATGCGATTGGTCAACAGACTCGTCGTGGAAAAGGTAACATGATTATCTGTTCAGCTGATGTTGCTTCTGCACTTCAGATGGCTGGTGTTCTTGATTACACTCCTGCTCTTAACAACAACTTGAATGTTGATGATACATCCACCACATTTGCTGGTGTTATGAATGGTCGCTTCAAGGTTTATGTTGATCCATATTCTGCAAACGTAGCTGCTAATCAGTACTATGTTGCTGGATATAAAGGTACTTCACCTTACGATGCTGGTTTCTTCTACTGCCCATACGTTCCATTACAGATGGTTCGTGCAGTTGGTGAAAACACATTCCAACCAAAAATTGGATTTAAGACACGTTACGGAATGGCCGCTAACCCATTTGCAGCTGCTGGTGCAGCTTCTGCTGGTTTCCCTGCTTCTGGTCTTAACTCTGATGCATCTATTGATGCTAACGTGAACTCCTACTATCGTCGCGTTAAAGTTAACAACCTTATGTAAGATAAGGAAGACTATAAAACTGGGGGAGCTTTCGAGCTCCCCTTTTTTTTGTTATAAATAGTATTAGAGGTAAATATATGGCATCAGTAAAACGGCAACCAGATAAACTAGATTATGCTAGTCCTACTCAGTTTAAGTTTGGTATTCACCAGTTACCAAAAGTGGAGTTCTTTTCAACTGCCGCTACTATACCTGCTATTGCTTTATCTGATGTAATAGTACCAACTCCATTCAAATCAATTCCAATGATGGGTGATCAACTTACATATGACAACCTTTCAGTATCCTTTATTGTTGATGAATACCTTGAAAACTATTTAAGTATTCACGAATGGATGACTGCCATTGGTTTTCCTAAAAACAGAACACAGTTTAGCGAATTTAAATCTAATACATCTAACACACCTTCAGCTAATGCTGTTAAATCTAACGATATTGGTGATGTTCAAAAGCCAACTTCTACAAATGCATTATTTTCTGATGCAACACTTACTATTTTATCAAACAAAAATAATCCAATCGTAAATGTATTTTTCAGAGACATATATCCAATTGCAATGACAGGGTTATCTTACAATCAAGCTGCAACAGATGTTGAATATTTAACAGCAGAAATTACATTTGCATATCAACTTTTTGAAATTGAAACAATTAGTTGATATAAATAACTACGAGCAGAGATTTGATATGCTAGAGTATATTATCAAATCTTAGACTTAATGATCTAGTGAATACTCGTTGCAACTCACTAGGGTCAATATAATCAAAAGAGAGTAATCAAACTCTGCTCAATTTTTTTAAGAAAGTATATAATGACATTAGACGAATTGAAGACACAAGCATCCACAGACCTACCTATTACTGATCAAGAACATTTAGATCAAGAATCCTACAGAAACCAAGAACTTAAATCAAAATGGCTAGACTATAAAACGCGATATGAACTTTTGCTCGTAAGAAATAAAGGTGACTATCAAAAATTATATAGAGCTAAGTGGGAGTACTATGGTGGTAAATCAGATGCAAAAATTTATGCAACAAAACCATTTGATTTAAAAGTTCTTAAAACTGATCTTGCAATGTACATAAACTCAGACGATGATATTATAGCTCTTGGTGCAAAAATAAGTTATCTAGAAATTGTTATAAAATTTATTGATGGTGTTATTAAGTCTATCGATAATCGTGGGTGGGATGTTAGTCACGCTATTGGATGGAAGAAGTTTGAAGCTGGAATGGTGTAAGATGAGAATATGATTCATTATACTAATATTAGTAAAAGCTTTTCTGTTCCTGATATATTGGAAGATGGTGTTATCACTGAAGAAAGTGGTAAGGTAAAAAGAAACTCAAAAATATTTTTTATTAAAGATACTGAAACCTGTAAAGAAATATTCAACCTTATTAATAAGACAACAGTAATTCAGCTAACTGATATAGAACCATTACAATATTCAGAGTATGGTGTTGGTGGTGAATACGGTTGGCACAGAGATATTCATGATAACCCATACCCAAACGGATTGATTAGAAAAGTATCTTTTTCCACTATTCTGAATGATGATTTTGAAGGTGGTGAATTTGACATTGAAACAAAAAATCCAGCCGACAAGAAACGATATGATACATTTGATAATAAAAAACAAAACACTATAATATTTCCATCTCATATGTGGCATAGAGTAAGACCAGTAAAATCTGGTGTTAGAAAATCTATAGTGGGTTGGGTACTAGGGCCTCCGTAATGAAAATATCAAAGAAGAACGAAGTTTACTTAATTATAGAAGACTTAGAACCTCATGAAAAAGAAGAGCTTAATACCTTCTTTACCTTTGAAGTGCCTGGCGCAAAGTTTATGCCCATGTATCGTAATCGAATATGGGATGGGAAGATACGTTTATTCTCTACAGACACAGGTGAGATTTATGTAGGATTATTACCATATGTAAAGAAATTTTGTCATAGTAATAAGATTTTATATATAATAGAAAAAGGAGTAGAAAATGAGCGGAATGTTGTTCGTAAGGACGTTGGAGCTTACATCGAAAGCCTCAAACCGAAATCACAAGGAAAATTTCTCAAAATCCGTGATTACCAAGTTGATGCTGTCCACCATGCTTTGGCAAGAAATCGTGCTCTTCTTGTTTCTCCTACTGCTAGTGGCAAGTCATTAATAATATATTCTCTGGTTCGTTACTACCAAATGAAGGGTTTAAAAACTCTTATACTTGTTCCTACCACTTCATTAGTAGAGCAGATGTACACAGACTTTAAAGATTATGGTTGGGACTCTGATAAACATTGTCAAAAGATATATCAAGGATACACAACAAAGATTGAAAAAGATGTTGTAATATCAACATGGCAATCTATCTACAAAATGCCAAGAAAGTATTTTGATCAATTTGGGTGTGTAATCGGTGATGAAGCTCATATGTTTAAAGCAAAATCACTTACAGGTATTATGACTAAGTTAAACCAATGTAAGTATAGATTCGGTCTTACAGGGACGCTAGACGGTACACAGACACACCAATTAGTATTAGAGGGACTATTTGGTGCAGTTAAAAAAGTAGTTACAACAAAAGAACTTATTGATAAAAATACTCTTGCTAATTTAAAAATTAAGTGTGTTATACTTAAACATGATAGTATTAGAGAGAAAATGACTTATGCTGAAGAACTGGAATATCTTGTTACTAATGAAAAAAGAACTGATTTTGTAGTTAATCTATTACGCCATCTTAACGGTAATACTTTATGTCTTTATCAGCTAGTAGAAAAACATGGTAAAATATTGAATGATAAAATGAAAGATTGTGAAAATGTATATTTTGTTTATGGGGGAACTGATACAAGCGAAAGGGAAAAGATACGAGGGTTGGTTGAGAAACAAACTAAGTCTACGACTATCGCATCATATGGAACTTTTAGTACTGGTATTAACATTCGTAATATTCACAACATCGTGCTTGCAAGTCCATCTAAATCAAAAATACGTGTCTTGCAATCCATCGGCAGAGGGCTGCGTACATCATCAAATAAAGATTCTGTTTTAGTTTATGATATTGCAGATGATATAAGCTATAATGAAAGAAGAAACTTTACTTTAAATCACTTTACAGAACGACTAAATATATATAATGAAGAACAATTTGACTATGATATAAGTAAGGTAAAATTATGAGTGATGAAAAATCAGAAGATTTTGAAGTAAGTATCAGAGTGTTGGGTAATGAAATGTTGGCTTTAAAAATGGCAACAACTCAAACATCTAATAAATGGATGTTTGCATCTATATTAACACTAGGTTTATTAATATGGGGAGTTTCAATATTTGGGCCTTCTATAATAACATTTATGAAAGGTGTAGGAGTTTAATATGCACAATTCTAAAAGAAATGATATTTCTTATAAAGTTATTAAATTAACTAACGGTGAAACTATTATTGCATCTTTAACAGATGATAATGATAAAGATATAGAAATACAAAATCCTTTACTT
>Ga0209815_1001359_pt1 | contig 16160 bp, 20 predicted proteins | sample CoawatmetaG00DNA_FD_187507 | JGI IMG/M metagenome (GOLD analysis project Ga0209815, IMG submission 187507) | Marine microbial communities from the West Antarctic Peninsula - Coastal water metaG002-DNA (SPAdes) (version 2) | ecosystem: Environmental > Aquatic > Marine > Coastal ...
ACTAGACGCTGCGAGCGTGGTCGAATCGAGAGAGAAAGTTTCCCAGTATGTCGCAAAGCTTGCGTCGGCAGGGCAGAATGATCGTCGTCGGCTCATCGTTTTTGCGAGGGCTTATTTGAAAGAGCTACATCAGGGGCCGGATCGACGGTTTACCGGCTGTTGAAGGAGTTCGGCTTCGCCGGCGGCTTGTCCCGTTCACCCAAACCTCCGTTCGGCGCGTTAGAATTAGGTCAGTCGTATTAACTTAGCGGTGCTGTGGCATTGTTTCGCGCGAGTGAAACGTCGCATTCTCAGACGTTCGCTCGGCGTTGTAGGATCAACGATTATTGGCGATGGTAGGTTTGGATTGCCGCCGCAAATGCCGGACCCTGCTTTGTCAGTTGTGATTGAACGTTGTTCAAGGAGCTAGCCATGCGCGTTCATGCTTCAATCGGATTAGGCGCTTGTTTGATTGCTTTGAATGTTGGTGCGGCCTTCGGGCAGGGCAGCGGTCCGGGAGTCAATGCTGAGACGCCTGGTGCAGCTACAGGGTCCTCGCCGATGACGAATCAAGCTCCGCCGCCCATGGCGCCCTTGGGTGTTCAAGGGGTAGCTGCAGAACCCGCTCCCTCGCCAAACGGACTGGCGAAGCCGACTGCCGATGGTATCGGGACCATAATTGTACCAGCACGTCCCTGCGGCGTCGCGGCTCATGAAACTGACGGGACAACTACCTGCGTGGGAATCTACCGTCGGTAGCCTCGCCAGCTGAAGGTCCCCATAGGCCGAAAGCGTCGGTCACGCTTGCTTGCGCTGTCACAACGGCTCTAACCGGTCAGCGGCTACCGGCCGCGACCTGTGATTCAAGCACTATTTGGCCCAATTTTGCGAAGCAGCATCCGGCAAGGCTTCCCGCTACCTTCATCGCCGCATCGACAAGGTGACCGTGTCGCTCCGGAGTTAGATGTTGCAGACCCTCAAGTCCCAATGCCGCAATAGCGATAAGAACTACGACCTTGATGAAATGTTGAGGGTAAGCCAAAACAAATAGCGCTCCTAGGAGAGCGTAGGCTGCAAAGCGATCAAATCCTGCAGAACCCGTTTCTGGACGAAGCCCGAGCGGCGACAATGTCACAAAACAGACAAAGCCAAACGTTGACCACGCACACAATATGAAGAGCTTACGAACCATTGCATCCACGATAGTGTCGGCCGTTGCGTTGCGCAAGTTCGCATTTGTTGCGTTCTTACGCGCGCGACGACAAATGCGAACGCGCTAGACTGCTCGGGATTTCAAAAGGATTTGCTTCGGCCGCTTGCGTTACCAGTGGAGCGACATTCTAGCGCAGCACATGACGCGATGCTTTTGCGAGGATCGACCAAGCATCGAGCATCACGCATCTATCAAAGAAAGTCGTACTGGAGTTGCGGTCAGCGCAGGATTTGGCTCGGCACATCTTCTGCCCGTGGTGTATTGATGCCAGGAGTTTAGCGCGATGATTGGAAAGGTTTTGGCTGCTGTAGTCGGCCTGATGGCTTCAGTAGGACTTGCGTTTGCAGCAGCACGGGGCTTCGACGACGAGACGGCATGTGCGGCAACAGCATTTAAGCAATACCTTACATCGAGTGAGAAATTTAAGCACAATAAGAAGGTGAGCGATCAAATCGAACAACGTCGCTTACAGGAGAAGTTTTGTTTGCGTTTTGCGGAATGCGTTGTTCGCGGGAAAAAATCCAGAGAAGATTCCGAATTTTCTAATCAGTTTGCCGATTGCCTGAAAGAGGAGGCGGTTGAGCTCTATAAGCTGTTCCAGGAATAGTCTTGAGCGCTGATTGGGGCTGTGCTGCTTTGCCGTGCGAATCACTACAGAATGCCAAGGACGGAGGCTGACAAACGACACGCCGACAGCTAGCAAATGTAGGTTTGAGGATTCTAACAAGAACGAGCGCTGCAATTCGGAAACCCAACCGCTAGCGCATCGAGGATACGCAAGTCCAAGTCCAGCAACCGTTATTGCGCAGGAGAGGCACTCAAGCCCTGCTAAATTCGAGGCCACGCTGAGCGATGGTTCGGACAAGTGAGAAAATCGCGACAATCAAACACAGAGCGAGAGCCTGGCGTGGCCGCCCATATCTTTGTGGTGCCGAAGGCCAGACAAGATAACCCTGCAGCAAGATCGCGGCGGCTGCAGCCAGCACTTCGGGCTGTGTCATTTTCGTATGGTTGGCAATAACGATGGAAAGCGCATCAAGGTGAGCGCGGAATAAGCAGAACCCCGAGGGACTTCACAGATTGAGGTCGGCGCATAAGACAAGGTTTAACTCCCTATCCTGCACCGCAATGCGGGTTAAGCGCTCGTAGTCGTCGCGGTTTGAAAAGTTGCATCGCGGCAGCTTCTACAACTTTCAACCGCAGGCCGGCATAGTTTAGATTGCGAACATCCGTTCGCCCTCGATAGTCAAAAGCGTCAAGATTCCACTGGCATACGCGCCAGTATCAATATTTATGCGGTTTGCGCGAATATCCGGCTGCGCGACCGGTGTGTGACCGTGAACCACGTACTTACCGAAGTTCCGCTCGCTTTCCAAAAACTCGTCTCTGATCCAAAGCAGGTCTTCTTCACGCTGTTCCTGCAATGAAATTCCGGGCTTTACGCCGGCATGAGCAAAGAAAAAATCGCCGCACGTGAAACTTGGTTGTAGCTTGGCAAGTAAGCGATGATGGTCAGGCGGCATGCGAGCGTACAAATCTCTGACCAATTGGTCCCTTTCGTCTGGGCCAGGCCTCATCGACGGTGTCAGGCCATAGGAAAGCAATGTCTGGAATCCACCAAAATCTTTCCACGCTTCGATTCGGTTCGCGTCCTGCAAGACGTCTAACAAGAAGGCTTCATGGTTTCCCTTAAGAAAGATAGCCTCGTGTCGTCGGCTCCTCTCGACTAGAAGGTCTAGCGTTTCGGACGAGTTTGGGCCTCGATCGATATAGTCTCCCAAGAAGACATGCAACGCTCGCGCCGGTCCTGAGCGCCTTAGATGAAGATCTATGGCCGCAAATACGCCCCGGAGCAAATCGGCTCTGCCGTGGATATCGCCGATCGCATAAATTCGGATTCCGTCGGGCAGCCGTGGCTTGATACCGGATGCGGCCTTGATTTTGTGTCCTCTAGTTATAACCATAGATCGTTGTGCGCCAGTTCCTTATGGTCGATACGGCGGTCTGATAGTTAAGCTGGGCCGCAAGTTCAAGGCAATGCTCCGACTACGGCAAGATGACGCCTGCGCCGGAGCGTAGGCTGTCGGTGACGGCCGATCTTCATTTTGGCAGGTGAGCCAATGCTTGGTGCTCAGCCTGCGCGCGGAATGTGGCGATCCCTTCAAGGACCCGTTATTAGGCTAGCTTAGTGTCCGGGGGGCCGTCTTCAACTACAGCCGCTGTGGCAATAGCGCGACATATTTCCGTACCGACGAGTTGGCGCTCGGGCCTGTTCGCAGTTTTTCGTTCACATGCTGGCGAGCCAGCGCAGGCCGCTGTTCAGTAGCTCCGCTAATTTCTTTGCCTGGAACAACGAGCTAAGTGGGCGAGGGCATCACTGCAGACGACCTGCAGTCGGAAGGAGGCGAAATAAAAATTTTTGGTCGGGAACAACTTGATCTGAGGCGCAGTAGGAGGGTTAACAGCCTTAACGTGTAAAATCGAAGTTGAGGACCAAGCGAACAGCAGAACATCTTTTATCGAATCACACCGAGATTTCGATTGCCATAGTTCAGCTCGAGGCTAAAATTTGAACTAGTTCCGTCGGAATTGCTTAAATCGCGGCATTGGTATCAAAGTCGCGGGAGGCCGGAATTAACTATTGAACCTGCTGTTTTTGAATCGCTTATTCCCACGGGCGTGGTTTCGATGAACGATGTGCACTATTTCGCTCCGCACAATTTTTGAAGTTGCGTTGCACAGGTCTTAGGGTTAAAAAATAACCAAAGCAGCGTGCAACCTGTGAGGGTTGTGGCGGTCGAAGAATTTAAATGAGGTCGACTTGCATGAGGCCTTCACAATTGGATGTGCGCCGTCGTGAAGGCGCGTCGATGCTGTTTGCGGGACTTTCGTCGGGATTGATATTGATCGGAGGGGGGCGGTATGGCGCTTCTTGCTGATCGTCGTGCAGGTCAATCAATACGCTTTCCGGATCAAGCGCTGCCCTCGGCAGGCGACGTGACCGAGACGCAGGCGAGCGAAACCGTTCGGAATGTCGACACAGAACGAACGGTTTCTGAAGGTGGCTCCCGGCTTGGCGGTCAGCTTCGGGTTGCTAACGACGATTTTCAGTCGCGCCAATCAGTTCAAATTCCGTGCGGAGCGGTTGGCTTCATCTTTGCTGGAGCGGACGCGATTGCTATCGTCGCTGCAAGCTTGTTTGGAGCTGCCGGCTATCAACGGTTGCTTTTGGACGGACCGTTTAACCTGAATTTCCATGTTGGAGCGGGCCTTGCCGGAGCAACGCTCTATATCTTGATTGGGCGCTCATCAGGGTTTTATCAGGTAGACGCGCTTTTTTCGCTCAGACGCAATACGAGCGATATTATTTGGCACTGGTTCCTCACGAGCCTTCTGCTGGCGTTTCTCGCCTTCTTGTTCCGCATTGGCGTGGAGTTTTCGCGAGGCTCCATTCTATGTTTCGCGCTGCTCGCTTTGCCGCTCCTGTTTGGCTCGCGTGACTTGATGAAAACGGCGCTCATCGCAGCTGTTCGACGTCAGCGGGTTCAGGGACGGCGCGTTGTGACGGCGGGGCTGCGTAACGAGCTGCCGGCGGTTGATCCGCTTGATCTTCTTCGTCGCTTCGGTTTGACCGAGGTCGGCCGTGTTGAGCTTCCCAATAGTGGTAGTTGGTCTCTCGGCGGCAACCAAAGCGCTCTGACGTCCTTGGATCGCGTCCTGGATATTGCTCGGGAGCAGGGCGCTGAGGAGATTGTTTTGGCGGTGTCGTGGAACGACTCGCGAATAATCGATCTCATGCGAGATAGGTTTCGTAATTCTCCGCTGCCGGTTCAACTCCTTCCGGATCATCGAATCCGGCATCTGGTCAACAATCCCGCTTTCACGGTTCGGCGCTCCTTTGCCATCGAGGTGCAGCGCGCGCCCTTGTCGCGACTAGAGCAAGTTGCTAAGCGCGCTCTTGACATTGTCGGCGCGGGATTTGGGCTCATCATGCTGTCTCCGCTGATGCTGATGACGGCGCTTGCGATTAAGCTCGATACCAAAGGGCCTGTATTCTTTTTGCAGAAACGGACTGGTTTCAACTCGAAGCAATTTACGATTTTTAAGTTCCGAACCATGAGCGTCATGGAGGATGGCGCTAAGGTGGTGCAAGCGGAGCGCGACGACCCGCGTGTTAGCACCTTGGGTAGTATTTTGCGCGCAACGAGTATCGACGAGCTGCCACAGCTATTCAACGTGATGCTTGGCAACATGTCATTGGTCGGGCCTCGCCCACACGCAGTAGCGCATGATTCCTACTATGGCAGTCAACTTTCGGACTACGCGTTTCGCCACCATGTAAAGCCGGGCATTACGGGATGGGCACAAATTCATGGTTGCCGTGGTGGGACCGCTGAGGTCGAGTCGATGAAGAGGCGGCTTGATTTTGACCTGTGGTACATCAGCAATTGGAGTTTTGCGCTTGATCTTCAGATCCTCTTCCGGACGGTTACGGAAGTGGTGCGCCGCAGAAACGCCTATTAGCACCGACATTCTGGATCCCGATTACTTGCAAAGTTGGCGATTAACCCGTCGAAGTATTTCGGCGGGCAATAGTTTGCCGCTAACAACTCGCCTTGCGTCCAACCTTTGTCCGTCGATTCCGAACATTGGTGATAGGCATAAGCTTTCCGCTTGTCGGACCAATCAGACTTCTCGCATGTTCCCACCATGACAAGGTTGTGTCCTAATGAATTCTAAGCAACCCAACATTGATTGCATAAATCCGCTAGAAGTTGGAGCAGTCATCGCGACTTCCTGGGTTCAGACTTTTGGCCCAAGTCTTGCTGATTTGGAGAGATCACTAGGCAGTTCCAGCGCGTTTTCCATGGTCTCAGAAAAGCCAATAAGACCTTTCGGAATGTGGAAATGAAGATTGAGAAGTTAGAGATCGCTGATGTTCTGCTGCTCACGCCGAGCAAGCACGGTGATCGACGTGGCTTCTTCTCGGAAACATTCCGCGCAGACATCTTTGCCGATTGGGTAGGTCAGACCATCTTTGTGCAGGACAATCATGCCTTTTCAGCGCAGAGAGGCGTTCTTCGAGGTCTACACTTCCAAATCGCACCGCGGGCACAGGGAAAGCTTGTGAGATGCTCACGCGGGGCGATCCTGGACGTGGGCGTCGATATCAGGGTCGGCTCCCCAACCTACGGTCGACATGTTGCGGTCGAACTATCTGCAGCTAATTGGCATCAGCTTTGGATTCCGCCGGGCTTTGCGCACGGATATTTGACGCTCGAGGATGATTGCGAGGTCATTTATAAGGTGACCGACTATTATGCGCCTGAGTGCGATCGTGGGATCGCTTGGGACGACCCCGAGCTGGCGATCGATTGGCGAGTGTCAGCCGATGACGTAATCCTGTCCGACAAGGATGGTAAGCATCCGAGGCTCGCTGGAGCGGGTCCGTTTTTTGAATTTGGTCGGTGAGGAGAATCCAGAGATGCGAGTTCTAGTCACGGGCGGCGCCGGGTTTATAGGTTCGGCGGTGTGCCGTCACTTCATACTTGAGCTCGGTCACAAGGTGACGGTCGTCGATAAATTGACTTACGCGGGCAATCTGGCCTCGCTGGCGCCGGTTGCTAGCCGCCCTCAATTCGCTTTCGAGAAAGAGGACATCTGCGACGCTGATGCGGTTGGTGCCATTTTTGCCAAGCACCAGCCAGACGCTATCGTTCATCTTGCCGCCGAAAGCCATGTCGACCGCTCAATCTCCGGATCCGACGTCTTTGTCCGGACCAATGTGCTTGGTACCTTCACGTTGCTGGAAGCTGCGCGTAAATACATGGCATCGAGCAAGAGGGCGACGGACGATTTTCGTTTCGTTCACGTCTCGACCGACGAGGTCTATGGGTCTCTAGGCGAGCAGGGGCTATTTACGGAAACGACATCCTACGATCCGAGCTCGCCATATTCGGCGACGAAGGCTGCTTCCGACCATCTCGCCAAAGCATGGCAACGAACCTATGGGTTGCCGGTGATGGTTTCAAACTGTTCTAACAATTACGGCCCCTACCATTTCCCGGAAAAGTTAATCCCGCTGATGATACTGAATGCTTTGGATCGCAAGCGGTTACCGGTTTATGGCGATGGGTCGAATATCCGTGACTGGCTTTTTGTAGAAGATCACGCGCGTGCGTTGGGCATCATTCTCGCGAAAGGCAAGCCAGGACACACATACAACGTTGGCGGTCGGAACGAGCGGGCCAATATTGATGTTGTTCGCCAAATCTGCTCATGGATGGACCGCCTTCGCCCGTCAGACAAATCCTGCCATGAGCTTATCGAATTTGTGGCCGACCGGCCGGGTCACGATCAGCGTTACGCGATCGATGCGACCAAACTCGAGACTGATCTAGGGTGGCGCGCGCTCGAAACGTTCGAGACCGGTATTGAGAAGACGGTGCGCTGGTATCTTGACCGCCGCGACTGGTGGGCCCCGTTGCGCGACAAAGTCTATGGAGGTGAGCGGCTCGGGCTGGTGAAGGCTTGAGGGCGTATCATGCGTCTCTATGTCATCGGGTCGAACGGGCAGGTTGCCAGGTCACTGCGGGAGGTCGCTGAGGCTCAAAGCGACGTCGTCTGCGGCTTTGCTCAGCGGCCTGAAGTTGACTTACTGCGTCCGGCCTCCATCGAACGGGCGTTGGCAGAATTCCGTCCCGACATTGTTGTCAATCCCGCCGCCTATACGGCGGTCGATCGAGCCGAATCGGAGCCAGAATTGGCATTCGCCCTCAACCGCGACGGAGCTGGAGCGGTGGCAGCGGCCGCCGCAAAGCATGATGCTCCCATCATCCATTTGTCGACCGACTATGTCTTCGATGGAAAGAAGGAGGGGGCGTATGTTGAAGACGACCCCCTCAATCCGCAAAGCATCTATGGGCGGTCAAAGCGAGACGGCGAGCTGGCGGTCGCTGCGGCGAATCCCCGACACATCATTCTGAGAACCTCGTGGGTGTATGCACCATTTGGCGTGAATTTCACGAGGACGATGCTCCGTCTCGCGGCCGAACGGGACAGCTTGCGTGTCGTCGATGATCAGATTGGCTGTCCAACCTATGCGCCGGACATTGCCGCTGCCATTTTTGCTGTAGCGAGAAGGGCCCTTGGCGAGGGGTGGCAAGCCAAATACGGCGGCGTTACACACATGGCCGGCCCAGACGCGGTCACGTGGTTCAAATTTGCCGAGCTTATCGTCGCGGGGGCTGCGCTTCGAGGAGGGCGTTCGGTTCCGGTCAGTCCAATCTCCACGGCGGAATATCCGACGCCGGCGGTTCGGCCAGCTAATTCGCATCTATCCAGTGCGAAGCTGGCATCGGTTTTCGATTTACGCTTGCCGCCGCTATCAAATTCGTTGGCGAGCTGTCTCGATCGTCTGCTCAAGACTTGAGGGGAGAGTGACTTTGAAAGGCATCATTCTGGCTGGCGGAAGCGGCACACGGCTTTATCCGATGACGTTGGTTACTTCTAAGCAGCTGCTGCCGGTCTATGACAAGCCGATGATCTACTACCCGTTGACCACGCTGATGTTGGCGGGGATCCGGGACATTCTGGTTATTTCGACACCGCAAGATTTGCCGCTGTTTCAGGCGCTGCTGGGCGACGGCAACCGCTGGGGAATCTCCTTATCCTACGCCGTGCAGCCAAAGCCGGAGGGATTGGCCCAGGCTTTCATCATAGGCGCGCCGTTCGTCGAAGGCGGGCCTTCCGCACTCGTTCTCGGCGACAATATTTTTTACGGGCACGGCCTGCCGGAGCTGCTAGGCAATGCGGTCAAGCGCACGTCCGGGGCTACAGTCTTTGCCTATCATGTTGCTGATCCCGAGCGTTACGGCGTGGTCGGGTTCAACCAGGATGGTATTGCGACATCGATTGAGGAAAAGCCTTTGCAGCCAAAATCGAATTTTGCGGTGACCGGGCTTTACTTCTATGATCAGCACGTTTCGGAGATTGCTGCAGGAATCAAGCCCTCGGCGCGCGGCGAGCTAGAAATTACTGACCTCAACCGGGTCTATCTCGAACGGGGGCAGTTGGCGGTCGAACTGATGGGACGCGGCTTTGCGTGGCTCGATACCGGCACTCCCGATAGTCTGATTGAAGCAGCCGACTTTGTAGCAACGCTTGAGCGCCGACAAGGATTTCGGATCGCCTGTCCGGAGGAGATCGCCTTTAACCAAGGTTACATCGACCGTGGTCAGCTGGAAAAACTGGGCGTAGCGCTGGGGAAGAGTTCCTACGGTCGCTATATATCCGATCTTGCTAGATCGGGTTGAGTATCTTCGAGGAGTTTTTTCGGAGCGAGAATTGATGGCCGCTAAACGAGCACATAAGCGACGCGGTTCGAAGCGTCGCGGAAAAGTGAGAGCCTTGCAGGTTCGGGCCTATTGGCTAAGAGAACGGGCGGTGACAGCGGGCATGGCGGGAATTTTGAACTCTCGCGGCGGGCGGGCTCGGTCTGGCTTCGACGTTGGGCTCCCTCCGCCGCTGGGCGGCGAAACCGATTATCTCGAGCTGCTGAGAGGGTAGCTCAGTAGACAAAGCCGACCGGACGCGCGCCCCCAAATCGCGCCGTAGCGGGCGGCGGCTTTGCGGTGGTCACCGGCAGTTCTCCGGTAGGATCGGGTTTCGACACGCCAATGCGAACGAGGAACCACCGATGACCACACGTTGAACCTGCGCACGCTCATGCAGAAGACCCCTGATGCCGATCTGTTGCGCGAGATGATCGGCTTTGCGGCCCAGCGCCTGATGGAGCTGGAGGTCGAACGCCAAACCGGAGGTGCCTATGGCGATAAGACCCCCAAGCGTCTGGTCCAGCGCAATGGCTACCGCGACCGGACCTGGGAGACCCGCGCCGGCACGGTCTATTAGAGATCTAATTTAGCTGCGCATCCCAGAGCTGCGCAAGGGATCGTACTTCCCCGGCTCCCTGGAGCCGTGCCGGATGGCCGAGAAGGCGCTCACGGCCATGGTGTGGGAAGCCTATGTGCAGGGCGTCTTGACCCGCTCGGTCGACGACCTGGTCCAGTGGCATGAGCGGCATCTCCAAGAGCCAGGTCCCGCGGCTGTGCGCGGAGATCGATGACAAGGTGAAGGCGTTCCTCGCTCACCCGATCGAGGGCGATTGGCCCTATCTGTGGATCGACGCTATCTTCGTGAAGGTGCGCCAGCAGGGGCGCATCGTGTCGGTCGCGGTGATCGTCGCGGTCGGCGTCAACAGCGACGGCCGGCGCGGGGTTCTCGGCATGGATATCGGCCCCTCAGAGGCCGAGACATTCTGGACGGCGTTCCTGCGCAAGCTCGCCCGCCGCGGCTTGCGCGGCGTCAAGCTGGTCGTCTCCGACGCCCCCGAGGGCATCAAGGCGACCGTCGCCAAGGTGCTCAACGCCAGTTGGCAACGTCGCCGCGTGCACTTCATGCGCAACGCGCTGGCCCATGCCGGCAAAAAGGGGACGGTGTGTCGTCTCCGCCTTCCTCGCCACTGCGTTGCCCGGGTCGATGCCGAGGCCGCACGAGCGCAATGGCGGAAGGTCGCCGATCAGCTCCGTCCCAAGCTACCCTAGCTCGCCGGCTTCCTCGACGATGCCGAGACCGACGTGCTGGCCTATATGACGTTCCCGCCGCGGCGACGCACCAAGCCGCACTCGACCAACCAGATCGAGCGCCTCAACGGCGAGATCAAGCCCAGGACCAAGGTCGTCGGCATCTTCCCCGATGAGCGAGCCATTGTCCGTCTCATCGGCGCGATCCTGCTCGAACAGAACGATGAAAGGGCCGTCCAGCGGGCCCGCTACATGACGCTGGAAACCAGCGCGCCGTTGAGCGATGATCCAACCGTCAGCCTTCAGCCTATCGCAAGCTGATCAGCCCGGCCTATGCCGGCGAACGCGGTAAGCAGCCGCCAGCCATATCACGCTAGGAGCACGATCTTTGTCATAAAATTGGCGGCGCGGCAAAAAAAATAATCGTTGTGTTCATAGCCCATTCCAGATCGGCTGCTCTCGAGGTTATCTTCAATCGAAAGTAATCGTACCCTAGAATGGTTCGCTCAGTAATTTTGGCGGTCACTTTGAGCCTATCCTCGCAGAGTAGTGAGACGAAACCAATTGCGGGCGTCTCTTCCAGTTTCGGCATCCTGTTGATTCTCATTGCTGGGGCGCCAGTCCTCGCTATGAGCAATGGTGGGGTAGGCCCGCACCTCTTTATGCTGCTCGTCGCTCTTATGATGGTCGGTCTGCCGCAGGCACCTCGAGAAGAAGTGCGGCGGGCTTTTTCAATTTTCCAGGGCATTGCGTTTGCGGCGGCATTTCCGCTCTTTTGGGTGCTTTTGCAGGTCTTACCACTTTCGATCGATGGCGTAGAACAGCCGATTTGGCGTGATGCCGCTGCGGCCCTCGGAGAGCCTTTGGCCGGCCATATCACCATCGATTTAGGGACGAGTGTTCGTTCGTTATTTGGTTACGTAACATTGCTTTGCCTCTGCTTCGCAACTGCTGTCCTTTCGCAGAATCGGGATCGGGCAAAGACAGTGTTGTTCGCATTATGCGCAATAACGTCATTCACAGCGATCGAGTTTGCCTTATTTCCGAATCTTGCCTCAATTAGGCCGAGCGATGTCTATTCCGACCCGCTGGTTGCCTTCGTGGCGCTCGGCTCAATTTTGAATGCGGTATTTGTCATTCGCATCGTTGAGCGCCACCGGACGCGACGCCCCCGTCAGGATTTGCGCCTGTATGTTGCGAAGCTGCTCGCAGGCACCGCAGGCGTCAGCATCTGCGTAGCTTCTCTAATCTTCGCGGCCGCGCTGAATATCTTATTTGCAGTGGGCTTTGGCTTCGCTACAGTCGCCGTCTTTATTTCGATCCATAGGCTTGGCCTTCAGCGCTGGACGGCGGTCGTCGTGGGGATCGGCGTATTGACAATCTGCCTTGGCGTAATCGCGGTGCGCTTCGAGTCTTCTCCGGCCATCAATCCGGTTGTTCGTTTCGCCGGCGTCGATCTTGCTAAGGCCAGTGCTACTGCTCGCATGTTATCCGACGCAACCTGGTTCGGATCAGGAGTGGGAAGCTTTCCAGCGTTGTCGCTAGTTTATCGCGACATTGATGGATTGCCTCATTCCAGCGCTCTCAATACCATTGTGTCGGGATTGCTGGGTTGGGGAATTTTAGGGTTTCTGTTTGCATCAATTTGTCTGGTATGGCTCTTTGTCGTTCTCTTCCGAGGGGCGATAACCCGACGTCGGGACGCGTTTTATGCTGTCGGCGCGGCCGCCTGCCTCGTCACCGGTTTTAGTGAAGCCTTTTGCGATGCAAGCTTTACCGATCCCTCTGTTCAAATGCTCTTGGCTATTATCCTTGGCCTGGGGCTCGCGCAGACTGTTAGCCACCAGGCCAAATAAAGACTGAGCGATTGCAAGCTGATGACTATTCGAAATTTAGTTGATTGGTCCTGGCTTTGCTGAAGCAGATTCAGTTTGTATCGTTCTAAACACGTCGTGCATGGTCACACTCCTGTCGCTAAACCCGATACCCGGCCGTATCGCACCAATATCGACATTGGGGTATATGCCACAGGTATTCTGGCTTTGCTGACCATCTAGAGCGATCGCGTTTTTGCGATCTTAATTTGGCTTGAGAGACTACTGCTGATGAATTATCTGCCAAGCTTCCGCCTCACCACCCTCGCAATGGCGTTGTTGCTGGGCTGGTATTCGATCGCAACACTGTTTGCGGAGATATCGACGCCCAAAGTTCGAACTTATTCTTTCGATTTAGGCCCCCAAAACCAAGAGCTTGATGTGTCACCATTCTCAGACTGGGCGTCACAGGCGGCGCCTTTTCGCGCGGACTTGCTTGCAAACATGGCATTCGCGCATTCCGGCCCGGTAATCGGCCTGTTCAATGCGCAGACGTCTCAACAAAAAGTCGCAAGGCGTGAGCGCGCGCTATCTTTAGCGAGACATTCGCTAAGCGACGCTCCCCACGCGGCCGATGTCTGGCTTTTGCTGGCTGCGCTACAGCGAAACCAAGCGAGCGGAAAATCGGCAACGGCCGAAGCTTTAAAAATGTCCTATCTCACCGCGCCAGGAAATGCGTCCTTGTTTCCTGCGCGCCTGCTGATCCTTTCAGACCCAGGTATGATCAGCGATCCTGATTTGCGAGATTTGGGGCGGGGCGACATTCGCATCATCCTCACTCGTCGGCCTGATTTAAAACCTGCCATCACGCGCGCCTACCAAAGCGCTGGAGCGGAGACCAAGAAATATCTACAGGAAGTCGTCAAATCCTTTGATGAAGGCTTTGCGGCATCACTGCTCTGAAACCTTGGCCTCAAAGTTGCTTTTGCGATACAGCTTTACGCGCGGTAATGATGTCCTACGTTGTTGGTATGGCCGCATCGAAATTTACCCACGGACAGCACCATCAATCAGCCGCCTTTTGCGTCCAGGTTATGAGCGCAGGAATTTCACCCTTGGGCGGGGCCGCGCGATCGGCTAAACAGCTCAAGTAGGCGGTGTAAAGCGGCGAATTTTAGTCGGTGGACAGGGTCGGCATGCACAAGTCAGCCACGATCTGGTTGGATCATTCGCACATGGGCCGTCGGGCTAGCGGAATCGAACGAATAACCGCCGAATTATTCAATGCCCGTGCCTTAGCGCCATTCTCGTCAAAAGCATACCCCGCGGGTACCGGTAAATTGGGTGTCATGGCAGCCCAAATGATTGGTCTTCCCTGGGCCGGTATTCGAAATCGCCGGGATGTATTCGTTTTTCCGGGATTTCCGCCGTCGCCATATTTCTCCCTAATTCCGGAGCGGTCGGTGCTTTACGTACACGATCTCTTTCTCTTAAGTCGCCGAGATCAGCTAAACAGGGCCGGAAAATACTATATGGCGCCGCTTTTTCGGATCGCGATTCAGCATTTTCAGAACTTTCTCACGAATTCGGAAGATACGGCGACGAAGCTGAGGGCCTATTGCGATCCGCGTGCATCCATCATTCCGTACCGGCCTGTCATCCGCAACGTGTTGGGGCTTGCGGTTGGCGACCGTGGCGATCGACCCGCCCGTCCCCAGCCGTTGAAGGTGGTTGCCATTGGCACGATTGAACCGAGAAAGAACTTTATCGCGGCGGCGGAGTTATGCGAAAATTTATCCGGCCTTATGGGTTGCCCTATCGAGTTGCACATCATCGGCCGCAGCGGGTGGGGTGACGATGTCCGGATTCTTTCCACCCGGCCGGGGGTCACTCTGCATGGCTTTCTCAGAGATCGTGAAGCGGGCGAAATCTTGAGTTCGTCCGATCTTTATTTGTGCACCTCGCATGAGGAAGGGCTTGGTCTGCCGCTGCTCGAGGCACAATATGGCGGATTACCAATCATTGCCCCAGACGCTGCGATATTTCGGGAAGTGTTGGGATCGTCTGGAATATATATTGACCCAGCCGATCCCCGACGGTCATGCGAGCTAGTCAGGCAGATGCTCGACAAAGCACAATGGCGTCGGCTTCATTCAAATGCTTCAATCGCAAATATCGAACGTTGGAACCGATTGGCAGAAGCGGATCGACATCACGTCCTGGAGTTTTTTGACCGCTTGATTTCGGACACTCGGGGCGTTCCAACGCAGCGCCAAGTCGCCTAGCTGATGAGAAACAGGTTGGAATAGATGTCGATTAACGACATGTCTGCTGCGAATGTCACCGCCGATGTGACGGCGTTAATTGCTCCTCTTCCGCCCTTGGCGGTTGTGGATGGGCAATGCGTCAATGTATCGGGGATTTCAGATGCTGTCGCCCGGATTGAGCAGCGACTTAGCCTGCCTCAATCATTCATGGTGTGTACCGTAAATCTGGATCATCTTGTGAAACGCAGGCAGGACCCCGGCTTTTTGAAGGCATATCAGAAGGCCGAAATCGCCAGCGCAGACGGATTTCCGATTGCTGCGCTTGCGCGCCTTGATGGCTTTCCGATTGAAAGAGCTCCAGGGGCCGATCTTGTGCTGCCTTTGTGCGAGAGAGCTGCGGCTGCAAAGATTCCCGTTTTTCTGGTCGGCCCAACCTTGCGTACGTTGTGTTTGAGCGCCAAGCGCCTTGTATCGAGCTGCCCAGATCTCGAGATTTGCGGCGTCTATGCGCCGCCGCCGGATTTTGACAGCCAGTCGGAAGCTGCGAGTGAAATGATCTCAATCATCGGGGAATCGGGCGCCAAAATCTGCTTTGTGGCCTTGGGCGCTCCACGGCAGGAGCTGTTTGCCGCGCGCGCGATCGAGGAAACAAGCAATATTGCATTTATTGGGGTCGGAGGCGGGCTAGATTTTATTGCCGGCACCCAGATTCGCTGCCCGCCTTTCGTGAGACGGCTCTATCTGGAATGGGCTTGGCGTCTTATTCTCAATCCGCGACGTTTGGCAATTCGCTATTTTCGTTGCGCGATTTTGCTTCTCACCTTGTTCGCGCGGACGGCCGTCCATCGTCGGCCGCTGGCAACGGGTTGAGCGAGCTGAGTCGAGCAGGAGTAAGAAAGTGACATATCAAATCTGTCTCATTCATCCGATGGATCCGCGCGGTTCTAAGGTTGGCGGTATTGAAACGCATGTTCGGCAGATGCTGCGATATCCGCCACCAGATTGCCGAATGCTGTTTGTGGGTGTCGACAGCCGTGGCGACTGCAAGCTTGGCCAAGTGACGACGGCAGACATCGATGGTCAGTCGTTTGATTTTTTGCCTGTGAGCTTTTTCCCCGCAGACCAGATTCATAGCGCAGCCAAATCGCTGGGTCAGTCCTTGACATTTAGATTTGGCATTGGGCTTGTCCGCTATTTGCGCAGTATCCGCAGAGTTACGCGAAACGTGACCGGAAGCATCGAACTGCAGCGTTTCGAATTTGCCCTGTTCCCGCGGTTGCTCGGAAAGCCGGCAATCCAGATC
>Ga0209815_1001362_pt1 | contig 16139 bp, 10 predicted proteins | sample CoawatmetaG00DNA_FD_187507 | JGI IMG/M metagenome (GOLD analysis project Ga0209815, IMG submission 187507) | Marine microbial communities from the West Antarctic Peninsula - Coastal water metaG002-DNA (SPAdes) (version 2) | ecosystem: Environmental > Aquatic > Marine > Coastal ...
AAACTAATGATGTATCTGATTTTGGTTTAAGCGATGCTGAGAAGGAACAACTTTTGGCCGCTGTAGAAGATGTTGCGAATGATGTTCAAAAACATTCAGATAACATAACAGAAAAATCAGATAATTTGTTTGGAGATTAGATATGTTACCTGGATATAGAAAACGAATAAAATCTAATAGCGGAAATGACAGACCTGGTGGCGCACCTCCAAGCATGAATCAAGTGGTTACAAAAATTAAAGATATGACTCAGAATTCTGAAGAATTTTATGAAATAGAACCTGCTAAGGTTGTAAGAGTATTTACAGACCCATTAGAACCAAATTTTCCTAAAATAAAAGGAAATCCTGATTTAACTTATTTAGGGGCTGTTATTGTTCAATTAATGGTAAGCCAAAAGAATGGCGGTTCTATTGGAATAAGCAAACCCATAAGACCACTATCACAGCATATAGTTCAGTATCCATTAAAAGGTGAGGTAGTTAATGTCGCTAAATATATCAATAGGGATGACAAGGTTGCTTTATACTATTCAAACCCATTAAACTTAGATGGTAGGGTTATACTGAATCGATTGAATGGTGCGCCAGGAGAAGGATTAGTTCTTCCTGCAAATTTAAAACTTATTAGAAAACTTTTAGTTAAACAAGGTGATACTGTAATTCAAGGTAGATTCGGTCAATCGATTCATTTTAGCAGCGATAAAAAATATACTAACCCTTCTATAAAAATAACAGTTGGTCAATCAAAAGTTAGTGGTTTGCAAAAAGCTCAGAAAGAAAATAGTGCGCTTGCTCCTCATATAGCTAATATTAATAATGATGATGCTAGTATTTATATAATAACGAATGAGCATATTCCTTTACAAACGGATGCTGAAAGTGAAATGAAAACGCCTTATTTAGGAGTAGCTCCTGATGGTAAGGATGCTGATGGGAAGGAGAAAACAAGACCAAAACCCACAATTGTTATGAATGCTGATTCAATAGTGTTCAATACCAAAAATAACGGTGATATAAATGCTTACTCTTCAAGACATATATCATTAGCAGCAAGAACAAGTATAAACTTAGAGAGTGAATTTGGTGAAATTAATTTAGGTAGTGTACAGACTGTCAATCCTGTAGTTAAGGGTGAACAGCTAAAAACTTACTTATTTGATGTATTAGCACTATTTAAACTATATAACAAAAATTTAAAGGCACATCTATCATCTAATAAAACTGATGCAATAGTAAAAGCTGTAAATCTGTTTGCTAAACCATTCGAGGTAGCATTAGAAGATCTTGTGGAAAGATTAAAAATAGAGGGTGGCGATGTGGAGTTTCTTAGTAAAAAAGTTTTTGTAGCCGATGACAAAGATACACCAGAAGGCGAGTTACCAAGCTTAGACTCTATGTTCTCAGATACTAAATGGGAAGAAATGGCAGAGGTTACTACCAAAGAGTATGAAGTTGAAAAAGTAACTAATTCAGCAGGAGTTCGCGGATAATGGGTATAGGTGACGCAATACGAAAGCAAATTACAAATTTGGTAAATAGTCCTTCTAGAGTATTAGGAGAAAGGGCTAACTTAATAATTAAGGGCATTGGCGCAGGCGGCCAAGCACTTGAAGAAGCTGAAAAATTATTAAAAGATTTAAATGACTTAGAGAAAAAAAGAGAGACTTTAGAAGCTGCTGACCAGCAACTTGGTAATATAGTTAATACTGTTTCAGCTACTAAAAAAACCGCTGTTGCTTTAAAAGAAGCTAATACAATAGGATCAGCTTTGAATCCAGCAGCTGCTGCTATATCAGTCGTTCAAGAAAAATTACAAAAAAAAATAGAAGAAGAAATTGAAGATGTAAAAGCTGCTAAGGATGCTATAGGACCAGCAGTAGATAGCTTGAGAGATTTCATTGGAGATACTAAGAAAAAATTATCTAAAGCTATAGCTGATAAGAAAAAGAGAGAACAGCTTAAAAAAGACAGAGAAGAAGCTTTAAGAAATTAGATTTAAATTAAAAATGTTATATTTATATAAAATAGGAGTTAGTAATGGCAAAGACAAGTAAAATAATCTCATTAATAAAAGAAATTGTCAGGCAAGAAGTTAAAAAAGAAGTCCAGCAGATATTTATTAGTGAGGGTATAAAATCCATGACCAATGGTGTTCCACTTAAAGAAGAGAGGGCTATGGAAGTTTTACCAGAAAGAAAAGTTGAGCCCAAAGAAAAAGTTCAATATACTAAGAATCCCGTATTAAATAATATCTTAAATGAAACTGCTGGTGGAGAAACGGACGAGTATCCAACTATGGGCGGTAATACATTTGATAGTTCCAAAATGGCAGAGGCTATGGGGTATGGTGGTATGATGGGTAGTGCTGAAGAAAAAAGAAAGGTGTCAGCCATACAAACAGCACAAGCAGCAGGTGCTGATACATCAAATAAAGCAGTTCAAGATGTGATGACTGACTTAACAAAGGATTATAGGGGTGTGATGAAAGCTTTAGATAAGAAAGATGGAAAAATATAATGTCATCACTTGAAAAGGATTTAGATCCAAATGTATTTATAGGTGTATCATTACCATTAGGTCATGGAAACGAAGGATTCTTTGCAAAAACAAAAACTACATTAGATCAAGCCCGTCATAATATTAGAAACCTTTTATTAACTATAAAGGGAGAGCGATTAGGTAACCCTACTTTTGGAAGTAATTTGTATAGAGTTTTATTTGAGCCGGATGATGGAAATATTGCAAGTAGTATAGAAGAAGCTATCAGAGAAGCTATGGGTGAATGGTTACCGTATATAGCTATTGAGTCGATAAATGTAACTACAAGTGGCGAATTCGACAATGCAGTAAATGTCGGTATAAACTTTTCAATAAACGTAGATCAAAAAGTTGTTCAGTTAGATTTAAATTTAAAAAAGGGTGATTTAAGTGTAGGGGATGGAGCAACTGGCACTACTGTATTCAACGAAGATACAGGTGAATATGATGATGTCATAGATGATTTTGAAGTTAACCCATTCTATGACTTTTAACGGAGATAATAAATGCCTTATTCAGTTTCTAAAAAATCAGTAAAAGAAGTTAGATATTTAAATAAAGATTTTTCTTCATTTAAAGCAAATCTAATTGAGTTTGCTAAAGTTTATTTTCCAAATACATATAATGATTTTAATGAGTCATCTCCTGGTATGATGTTTATAGAAATGGCATCTTATGTTGGCGATGTTCTATCTTACTATATAGATAATCAATTTAAAGAAAGTTTATTGGCTTTTGCTGAAGAAAAGAAAACTGTGTATAATATGGCACAATCCTTCGGGTATAAACCGAAAGTTTCTTCTCCATCTTTAGGTGTAGTAGAAGTATTTCAAACTGTGCCCGCTGTATCATCGGGAACAGGAGCTAACTATAAAACAAATCCTGATTTAAGATATGCTTTGAAAATCAATGCAGGTGGAACTATGGGCTCAAATACAGGAATTAACTTTAGGACGGTAGAAGATATAAATTTTAAATTTTCAAGCTCTTATGATCCAATGGAAGTTTCCGTATATGAAAGTGCTAATAATGTTCCCGCAACTTATTTGCTTAAAAAATCAGTTAGAATTGAAAGCGGAAATCTGGCTACTGAATATTTTAGTTTTAATGCTGCTGAAAAATATTCAAGAATTAAATTATCCAACGCTGGAGTTACAGAAGTTATTTCTTGTACAGATGACGATGGTAATAATTGGCACGAGGTTGGCTTTTTAGCACAAGATACTGTATTTCAAGATATGGAGAATACGGAACTTAATGATCCTGAACTATCTTCTTATGCTGATCAGTCTCCATATTTAATGAAGTTATTAAAAACTTCTAGAAGATTTATTACTTTTGTAGCAACCGATAACAGAACCGAAATAAGATTTGGAGCTGGTATATCAGATTCTCCAGATGAGGAAGTTGTTCCTAACCCGAACAATGTAGGCTCTAGTTTGCCAGGATCACCTTCGTATTTAAATACCGCGTTTGATCCTGCTAGCTTCTTAAATACAAAAACCTACGGACAAGCTCCGTCAAACACAACATTAACAATTGTGTATCGTTATGGTGGAGGAGTAGATAATAATGTTCCAGCAAATACTATACAGAGTCTAACTTCTTTTAGTATTACTCTTGACGAAGTTGGGCTAAATGCTGGATTAGTTTCTACAACAAAGAATTCTATAGCAGTTAATAATCCTGATCCTACTTCCGGCGGTAAAGGTGCTGAGAGTGTAATTGAAGTTAAACATAATACATTAGCTTATTTCCAAGCACAACAGAGAGCCGTTACTAAGGCTGACTATATAACAAGAGTGTATGCTATGCCACCAAAGTATGGTAATATAGCAAAGGCCTATATAGTGCAGGATTCTCAAATTGATCCTTCTGCTGGCACAATAGGAAATACAGGAGTTGCAGCTGGAAGAATTGAAAATCCATTAGCTCTTAACTTATATATTTTAGGATTTGATGCTAATAAAAGCTTAGTCGCTGTCAATAAAGCAGTAAAATCAAATATACAAACTTACTTAACTCAATTTAGAATGATTACAGATGCTGTCAATATAAAAGATGCTTATGTTATTAATGTAGGGGTTAAATTTAATTTACTTACAAAAACAGGATATAATAAAGAACAAGTAGTTTTACAGGCTATTGAAAGAGTTAAAGAGTTTTTTGATGTGGACAAGTGGCAAATCGGACAGCCTATAGTATTAGCTGACCTAGCTTATCAAATTTCTTTAGTAGATGGTGTTTCAGCAGTCGTTCCGCCTGAAGATGTAGATCCGTTTTCAAGCACTAATGACAGACCACCAGTTACAATTATAAATAAATTTGCTAAATCTGCTGGTTACTCTGGTAACTTATATGACATAAAAACGGCTACAAAAGAAGGGGTTATTTATCCTTCTATGGACCCAAGCTGTTTTCAATTAAAATTTCCAACTACCGATATCGAAGGTAAAGTAGTTGGTGACTCAGCGGGAGGTTAATAATGCATTACTTTATTTATCCAGAATCAGATACGACATTATATTCTACATCGGGAAGTATGAATACTGGTTTAGATGAGATATTAGAAATAAGAAAAGATGTTGATGATAGCGGAGTTAAGACTAAGGTTTCGAGAATATTAATGAAATTTGATTTAGCTTATATATCACAGTCAATGCACAGAGGATTGATTACCAATCCAAAATTTTACTTGAATTTATATGATGCTAATCCAACTGATTTGTCTATTAGCCAATCAATATGGGCCCATCCTGTAAGTCAAAGTTGGGATGTCGGAGAGGGATTTAGATTTGATAATCCAGGAACAACAGATGGGGCAAGTTGGAATTATAAAACTAGTGCTACTGTCGAAGATTGGTGGGTAGAAGCTTCTGCTAGTTTATCAGGCTCTGTTGCACAAGGTGGAACTTTTTATAATAATGTATACGCTTCACAATCATTTAGTTATGGTTCTCAAGATATGAGAATGGATGTAACTCCTATTGTGAATAAATGGATAACAGGCGCAGCAGCATCAAGATATACTAATGAAGGATTTATTTTAAAAAGGTCTGGTAGTTTAGGAAACGGAGCTAATTTGTTAGGAACTGGCGAAGAAGGAAATAAGAAAAAATATGGCAACTTTTCTTTCTTTTCAAGACAAACCAATACAATTTATCCACCAAAGTTAGAAGTAGAGTGGTTTGATACAAAGTGGTCTACAGGAAGTTTAAGCGCTTTAAATAGTGATGAATTGGATGATTTAGTTTTTTATATGAGTAACATTAGAACTGGCTATAAAGAAAAATCTAAAATTAAGTTTAGAGTAAATGCAAGAGGAAGATATCCAACTAAATCTTTTTCAAATACATCATCAGCCTTTTTGACATCGAAGTATTTACCAAGCGGTAGTGTAGAAACTATTGGTGGTGATGGAGTTTATTACTCTATAATAGATGATAAGACTGCTGATATTATCATTCCATTCGGAACAGGCTCACTTGTAAGTTGTGATTCCAAAGGTAATTATTTCAATGTATGGATGGATGCTTTTCAAGCAGAAAGATATTATAAGTTTGAATTCAAAGTAGTTAGCGGAAGTGGAACTACTGAAGAAACTATTCAGTATTTTGATGATAATTTTACATTTAAAGTTGTGAGGTAAAAGATGCCTTACTCAAAAGAAGAACTTAAAGAGCTATCTTTTTATCAAAACTTAGCTAGTGCTGATGAACAAGAATATTTAGTAAAAAGAGAAGTGATGATGAACAGAATGGAGATGTCTGGTTCTACTTATGATGGTAGCCTCTTAACTAGGAACGACGAGGGAGTAATTCAAGCATTTGAAAATCCTTACACAGGCGAATTATATGAAGATGCAAGCACAGTTCTTTACATTAGTAGAACAGTCGAACAGCTGAAAGATACTGATGAGATTAATGGTATTATCGATAGAGAGTTAAGGGAGTTATAATGTCAAGTCAATTAAATGATGTAGATAAACAGCGATTACTTCGTGGTGTCACCAAAAAGATTGGAGAAAAACCATATGAGAATGGCTTTTGGGGCGAGGGCGGCAATGCAGATAGAGATTATGTTCTTGTAGAGCTACTAGATGATACTGGCAATTTAATAGAATATAAAGATGTTGTAAAATATGACGCTATCGTAGGCATTGATGAAAATTTTATAAAATTAAATCCATCATCTCACCTAAAGTTATTTGGTTACGAAACCGGAAAATTCAAAATTAGATATAGATTTGTAAGAAATTTAGCTGGTAAAGAAGATCCGGTTTTACTTAGAACAAAGCTTGGTTTTGAAAATCAAATATTTCCAATTGAGTATAATGCTGAAAATATATACATAAATGATTTGGGGAAAATATTTAATAAGAGTCAAGCAGAGTATGAAAAAAATCCAGCAAGTGCTGAACAATTATTAATATCAGATTATAAGTATAAAATTGAAACCATATCAAATACAAGAAAAGAAGTTAGGTTATCGGCTAAAAATATTGAAGATAGTTCATTGGGTGGATATAACTATCAAACAGACTTTTTAAAATTACAAGAGTCTGTTAGAGTAGAAAGATTAGATGGACAAATAAGTTTTAAAGGAAACTTAGTTATACAGCCTCCCGGACCAGGCGCTGGCGCAGGAAATCCACCAGAAACGCAAATGGAGTATGATACTGTTCAAATTATAGAAATTACTCCTGAAGATGGTGGTTTTATATTTACAGATAATATGGTTGGTGGAACTATTAAACTTCCAAATGCTTACCTCATCGGCTATCAAAACAGCAAAATTCGTACAGATTTAAATGCTATAAAAAATGCTCAATTAGAAAATGTTACAATAGACACAGTCACAGGCGCACCAGCAATAGTAAATTCTGCATGGGATAGTAGTTTACACAGCGATGGTATTGTATTAGATGATTGGACTACAGGATATTTAAATTATGGCGATCCTCACGCAGGAACTAGTGCTATAGGGTATCATGCTAAAGTTGTAAGAAACGAAGGTAATAGTGGTGGAAATTGTATAAAATTTATAGATCAAAATAATTTATATCAAGACTTCGAAGCTTGGAATGGTGCTGTTGGTCATAGGCTTATGATGATAGGGCAAACTATGCCGTCACTAATTAACTTCGGAGCTTCAATTGGCGATACAATTAACTTTAGATTAGATTTAAAAAGTAGTGTAGCTGGAAAGGGTGTGGAAGTTCAGTTCAAATACCCTACCGAAAGGTTTATTGAAGCAGAGCCAGAAAGTCCGCCGGATGGATATTTTGATCCATTTGGTCCGGAGCCTGCAGAAGTAAAACCCATTGCTGCACCGGATGGATTTGTTGCTAATATAGATGCAAATGCACTATTACAAGAAGATAAGCCGCCTCGAAGGGAAGTGCAACTTATTTCTCATTTTAACATAACATCTTTTCAGGGAGTTCAAGGAGAAACCACCGCTGATTATGGTGGTCTTGGTGCTTGGGTAATTGCAGGATTAATTCCAAATCCCTCCGGTGGAAATGTTAAATATCTTTGGGCTCCAAATCTCGCAAAAGATCCGTATTGGAAAAAAGGAGCAACGAGTGAGGAAGAAGATTGGACTTGGTCAGGTACTCAATGGGTATCGACTATAGCTGGAAATGCACCTAGTGCTCCTGAGAACAGTGTAAGCGCAGAAGAATTTGAAGGTATTAATGTCGTAAATACTCACCCGTACCAAAGTCCTGGAGCAGGAATACCTCATTATGCAAGAACGACAAGACAAGGTGAGAATGGTGGATGGCAGACAGGAACAACGACAGGTCCTGGTGCTTTATTATTTAAAGATGATTTGATATGGTTTGTTGAACAGCCAGAATATACAGTGAACGACAGCAAACTTAAATTAGAAAAATTTGAAGATCGGTTTCCTATAGTATTAAATGAATTTGTAGATCAAGTAGGTCCTGATGGAGAAAGTGTATCTGTTACTATATATGATGACATTTTTAGATATGGTCGCATACAAAGTGTTACTAGGACTAGAAAAACAAATAACGTTAGTGGTGTTAGATCCGATTTCTTTTTGATATTTTATACCAATGGGACAGGTGAAGTAGATCAAAATAGAGCTTTTATGGCCGAAACAGGCAAAACTACATTTACAGCAGGCGGCACCGATGATGGAATAAAATATTGGGAAGATCTTGACCAAAACTTTAATGATATGCTAAATGATGGTATTGGAGAATTTGAGACTTGGTTCTCTCGTGAGAGTACCTTTAAACACTACTTTGCAATAAAAGGTGTCGATTCATATTGGAGAATGACTGATGGAGACGGAGATTATTTCGAATTAGCTCAGAATAACGCAACTGAATTTTTTGATGGCGATTACCCTAAACCATTTACTGTAGGCTTTTCTGAATTACCTGGAGAATACGATGTAGCATTTGCACAGAACTCCGGATTTAGTGATAATTTTACTGGAATTATTAACGATAAGGTATATATAAATAAAAGCCCTGCCTCAAATGGACTTGAGAAAGAACTCAATTTACAGCAATTTTTTTACAATGCTGGTATTAAAGGAACTGAAGGCGATGACATAATATTTGGTAGTAGAAATCCAGGCGCTGATAATTACGATTCATTAGCCTTATATGATGATGGAAGCTCTATATTCAGCTTTGATCCAAACCCAACTAAAGATGGCACTATAAGTATTGGAAACCAATGGATTTGGGATGGGCAAGCAGCTCTTTGGAACTCACAAGACAATGTTGCAATTAGCTATGTATACAAAACTATTAGTGAGCCATTATACACACCTAGCGCCGGAGGATGGAATTCATTAGAAGTTACATTGGATATCCCATCTGATTGGTTTACAACTGCAGAATTTTTTCTACAGATAAGAGGTGATAATACTTGGGACACTAACAAAGGATTAACAGCTGATAACTCATATGGGATAACGTGGGCTGACAATGTGTTTATGGATTTTACATTAAATTCACAAGAAACAAATGCTCCGATATACGCAGATTATGAGGCTAATATAGTTCAGATACAAGCAGAAGGAAGTCAAATAATGGTTGATAAGCATTGGAAAAATGTTGGCAGTGAATTAGTCGCTACCAATCCTGATGTAATTGATTATGAAGATGATAGTAATCCTGTAAATTTTCCTAACTTTTCAGTTTCTTATCTTGTATATAATCCATATGATATGAGAACCTATCTAAAATTTGGAAATAGGATGTTTTTAACTACTAATTTTAAAAAAGATTTTGTAACAATGCCCTATCCATATTCAGTCGTGTATAAGTTATATGAGCCATTACCAACTGACATCGAAAGATTAGACGAAGTAGTCGTTGTAAAAGAAATGGCTGAAGTAATCGAAGAAAACATTGAAATTATAGACTTCGTTGATACAGAAATTGGCGATGTAGTTTTAAAATCTCCGGATATGATGAATGCTGAAAGTCCTATACAAAGAAGAACTACTGACTATACTTCTCAAACTGAAATTTTAAGTGAAGATGCTACTGTATCTGGTTTGCTAAGAGATGAATTTTTAAGTCAGAGTATGGATAGTGTAGAGATAAATGTAGACTACAGCCACTTTAGGAACTTTATAAACTTTAGTTCGGTAACAAAAAGAATTCAAAATTTTAAATATAAGTTAAGAGAAATAGAAAAATACACAGCAACTAGCGCATCCTACAATGGCGTCAGCGGTTCAACCGTTGATGTTAAAAAAGCACTATCTTCTATTGATGAATTAAAAAATAATTTCGATGGGTTTGAAAAGTATATGTATTTTGAATCTTCGTCTTATGTTTCGAGTTCTCTCGGTGAATATTTTTCTAATGCGTGGCCTAAGGTTTCGGGAACAGGAACAGTAGGGGATGATTATATCTTAGCTCATTCCACATCATCTCAAGCATTATCTTGGTATGATATACAAAATAAAAGTGGCTCTCTATTTGATGAGGACAGTTTTAATAGATTAAGTAATATAATACCACAGCACATAAAATTTGACAGTAAAAATCAAACTTATGTAGATTTAGTGAATATGGTAGCTCATCATTTTGATAATATATGGATTTATATTAAAGCTATGGGTGACATACACGATAGAAGAGAAAAATTATCCGAAGGTATGTCTAAAGACTTATTTATGGATGTTGCTAAATCATTGGGATGGCAATTAACTGATGGTAAAGACACAATTTCTCTTGCTAGATTCGCATTGGGTAAAGAGGTTACTGGTTCTTCATTTTCAAACTTGTCAAGTGTGCCAGAAAGAGATGTTTCAAGAGAAATAATGAGTCGTATTGTTAATAACATGCCATACTACTTAAAAAACAAAGGAAATGTTAGAGCAATTAAAGGATTGATAAACGCATATGGTATCCCATCTACTATTTTAAGAGTTAAAGAGTATGGTGGACCTGATTTGCCAGACAATGCCGCTCCTCAATTTGAAATAGGTAGAAAATTTACAAAGGCTTTAGATTTCAGAGGAGCTCAAAACGTTAAAACTACGTGGGTTAATGACTCTTCAACGGGAAGAAAGCCTGATACCATCGAATTTAGATTTAGAACTCCTACAGGTTCAAATCAAATATTAGTTGAAAAGGCTCCAACTGAACCTAATTTATCTTCTAGCTTTTTTATTAGATTAAAAGATAATAATTCAATAGATAATTATGGGTACGTGGCTTTTCAGATAAGTGGCTCTGATGGGTTGAAGGAAATATCATCTTCTAATTTTCCTGTATATGATGAAGATTTCTTTTCTGTAATGGTTAGGAGAACTTCTGGAAGCGATGATCCAAATGTATCCCAATCATTTGAACTGCATGTAAGTAAGTATGATGCTAGTAGAAGTAAAATAAATTTATATTCTAAATCCACATTGGTAACAGATATAGCTTCTTCAGCTTCTTACAATCAAAATTGGGCAACCGATGGTGATATTTTCATTGGTGGAAGCGAAGATAACGCTTTAGTAGGAGATCAATTTAGTGGATCATTAATGGAGTATAGACATTGGACAGAGGTATTAAATACCGGCTCTTTTAGAAATCACATAGGAAATCCAAAGGCTTATAATGGAAACTCATTATCTTCATCATATGAAAATTTAGTTTTAAGATATTCCTTTGACGATAATACTGATTTAAGCACAGATACAGATGGTATCAGAGATGTTAGTGCGAATTCAACAAATGCTTATTCAGGATCTCATAGCGGATTTACAGGAAACTTTTTCAGCAATGTTGTAGATGAAACAAGAAGTAATGTTCCAAGCATCGGCGCTTTGAGAAGAACTACTAATAAAATAAGAATTGAGCCAAATCCAATAAAAGCTGGATTTAATTTGAATGCTAAACATAGAGCTACAGTAAGTGCATATGATACTGCTCCTAATGATTCTAATAAAGTAGGTGTGTTCTTTGCTCCAACTGATGTAATTAATACAGATATAATAGAATCCGTAGCTGATTTAAATTTTGATAATTTCTTAGGTGATCCTAGAGATTTACAAGAATTAGAATATCGTGGTTTAAAACATGCATCTGATAACTATTGGAAAAAATATAAATCTCCTAATAACTTCTGGGATTATATTAGATTAATAAAATTTTATGACCAATCTTTATTTGGTCAGATAAGAAAAATGATTCCTGCTAGAGCTAAAGCAAATTTGGGTATTTTGGTAGAACCAAATTTATTTGAAAGAAATAAAGTGGTAATAGGTAAACCACCTAAGTTTGAAAACTTTTATTTTAGTTCATCTATAGATATAGGAATAGATTTAGTTAAAGTATCAGCTTCATACAATCATGATAATAGATATACAATAACAGACTTTTCTGCATATGATGCAAAAATAGATATGTATAGTTATGATTCCGGATCTTCTGTCTATAACATAACAGGATCATTTCCTACTTTTGAAGGATCATCCTCGCAATTTTTAGATGACAGTTACAATTTGTCTATGTGGCAGAGATTGAACAGACCTGATGAATTCTACGCTACTGCATCTATTACTTATGGTGATACAAAATACTTTGAAACTTTACAGCCGGTGATTTCAGGATCGGTTATAAGAGGCAATAATCAAAAAATGGAGAAATATTATACAACTATTGATAGTGCTTCTATTGGTAAATTTTTCTCTTCATCTTTCTATAACGTTGATACTGATTACCTATTGAATGACAGCGAAGCTAGAATACGCTCTTATTTTGAAGGCGTGAAGAACACTCTACTAACAACTGTCGATGGAGGTCCTCCAATTGAGATTACACTTACATCTCCTACAAGACTTGTAAAGAAAGCTAGCGGAGAATCATCATTGGATACAGGAGAAGGAACAGTTGCTAAATTCAAACCGAAAAGGCGTAGAAAGAGAAAAAAGATAAGAATAGGAAGAAACACCAATAAAAGAAAGCCAGCAAGCGCTGAAATAGCTGTACAGCAAGCAGTAGAAGAAAAGGGTGGTTTTGCTTTAAATGCAAGCGAACTACAGCAGGCAATAGATTTTTTCAAAACAGCTTCCAATACTGGAAAAAAGAAAAGGGGTAAACGTAGGAAAAAGAAAAAGAAAACAAAACTTTCAAATGGAGCTAGAAATCGTAGTTCCAATAATGATCCAAATGCAGCCACAGGGGCAGGAGCGGCGAACGGACCACCTGCTGGTTTTGGTGAGTGACATGCACAATAGAAGAGAAAAAAAATACTAAATAGAATTTTAATTAATAAAAATTTGATTATGTTATATTTATATATGAATCAAATTATTAAAATCCAAAAACATATATTAGGAGTTATCTTATGGGATTTCTAAACAACACCACAGTAACCGTTGATGCTATTCTTACCAAAAAAGGTAGAGAGTTATTAGCACAAGGTACTAATGCTTTTAACATAACAAAATTTGCTCTAGCAGATGATGAAGTTGATTATCGTCTATATGATGTATCTCACCCAAATGGATCGGATTTTTATGGCGCAGTCATTGAAAATATGCCGCTATTAGAAGCTTTTCCTGATGAGAATCATATAATGAGATATAAGCTGGTAACACTACCGAAAAGCACAAGAAAAATGCCTATTATTAGTGTTCAACCAGATAGTGTAACGTTTAATGCTGGCGGCGGTTTAAATCAACCTGCTACAGTAATTACGCCTACAACTGCTAATGTCTCTGATACATCTTATACCTTTATTTTACACAACCAATCGGTGGCTACAATGACAGTTGTTAACGCTGCGGGTGCTGGTGGTGCAGGAGCAACCACGCCATTCTTCTTAGGTGACGATGATGTTCCAAATAGTAAAACTATAGTTGCTGGTTCTGTTAGAATCGGTGTTATACCACAATCAGTAGGTTCAACACAAACAGGCAAAACAACACAATTAACGATAATCGGTAACGATACAGGTGCTACAATATCTATTACAGTTACTAATAAAGTAGTATTATCCGCTGGCTTTAGTGCTGGTTCATTTGGTTAAAGGAGTAATTTATGTCAATATTTAAAGATTTTAATATAGTTTCAGCTGCAAGTCCTGAATCGGGTGATGTGGTCACTAATGCCAAAGATATAGTTTCTTCGGGTATGTGGGCAAATGGAGCAGCTTCAATAACTGCTTATTACACATCATCTACTCAATCAGGTAGCTCAGGTGATCACTACTTAGATGTTTATTCAGAACATCCAGTTACAGTGCCCACCGCTAAAGCTCAATTTTCTATTGCCTATGCTCATTTTAATGGGAGTGGTTCTTTAGGAAAAGCTGGAGTTGCTGGAAACAGAGCATCAGCCGCTATTTATAGACAATTATCTCAAACTCTCTTAGGTCCAAATATCAGCCAATTTACATTTGCTGGTACAGGAGCTCATATAAAACCAAAATTTGTTTATGCTATATCAATTGCTAGACAACAACTTCGTGAGAAGATGGATCCAGGTAATTGGGAATTAGAATTAAGTGGTAGTGATCTTCTGTTGGGCTCACTTGATGCTAGAATCAAATTAATTGATGACAGTGGAGCTACAGCAAATCCAACTGTAAATCAAGGTGGTAGAGTATTCAATGTTATTAGTGGCTCTATTGTAAGTGGGGTTGCAGTTACTAATACAACTGCTGCTAATCAACCAGGAGGTTCATATGGATTATTTTATCCCGACTTAGGTATTATAATTTTAAATGGTCCTGTATTAAATGCTTCTGCTTCATTAGGAACTACTCTCGCATCTAATGATTTAGGTGGAAATAATGATAAGTTTTTTAAAAAATTTGTTGGTGGTTCTAAATTTCAAGCAAGAAGAGAAGAAGTAATTACATCACAACATTACTTCTGTAGAATACCAAATAAAGAATTTAATTTTAGTTCTAATCCTACATTTGCTACTGCATCTGACGGATCATTAACTCAACCAACATTCTTTAAAAACCCAAAAACATTTATAACACAAGTTGGTTTATATAATGATGATGGCGAGTTACTTGCAATTGCTAAATTGAGTAAACCATTATTGAAATCTTATTCGAGAGAAGCGATTATCAAAGTTAAATTAGACTTCTAACATTGGGAGACAAAGGTCATGTTTAAAAGGCTAGACCCAACAGATGTAGATAAAACGCCGTTTAAAGTATATAAGCAATTCTCTATAACAGAAGCTGACAGCGGAAGTTATGTATATAACTTCAGAGCTATAAGTGGAAGTCATAGATCATTCTTAACTTCGACTGGCGCAAAAACTTCATTTCACACAGAAACTGAAACGCCTCAGCACTTTTATCACATACCTAGCTGGCATATGGTTAATAATAGATATTATAGGCAGTATGGTGCTGGTTTAAGAAGAGATTTTTCTACTATAAATCCATTTAATAACTTCGCTTCCAATCAGCCAGATCAATATAGGTTATTGCATAAATCAGCATCTATAATATCTGTACCTCAAGATTTATATGGTGAGAGAATAAAGCCAAGATCAGTTGAATTGAAAGATGACAGCACATCAGCTACAGTCACAATAGTAGATGATGGTAGAGGTAATTTATATGATAATAGTCTTTCTTCCAGCTTTGCATTATTTGCTTCGGGTGGATTTATTGACGCTGATAAAAGCCACGCTACCACTAGTTTTGCAGGTAATATATTTTATGAGGAAGGAGTATTGGTATTTACAAATACAGGCTCTAATTTTGTAAATGTTGGAACTGGAAAGGGCTCTGATGGTTTTTCAATGAAGTATAAGGCTCAAGTTACGTTAAATGAATACTCTTACACTTGCATATCAGGAGAAAATGAATTTAATTCATCAACTAACATCTCAACTACATTTGAAAGAAGTGGTAGTATAACTTCAACTGGCGATGAGTCTTGGAAATTCTTTCCAATTGGCGATGCTGTTACAAAATCAGGCTCATATGGTAGCTCATTTAATTCTGCTACTAAATATGAAGCATTTGTAACTCATTCTGACTTTGCACCTTATGTTACCAAAGTTGGCTTGTATAACGACTTTGATGAACTATTAGCAGTAGGACAATTATCTGCTCCTATTAAGAATGA
>Ga0209815_1001363_pt1 | contig 16138 bp, 8 predicted proteins | sample CoawatmetaG00DNA_FD_187507 | JGI IMG/M metagenome (GOLD analysis project Ga0209815, IMG submission 187507) | Marine microbial communities from the West Antarctic Peninsula - Coastal water metaG002-DNA (SPAdes) (version 2) | ecosystem: Environmental > Aquatic > Marine > Coastal ...
TTTATTTTTATTAATTATTATTATATTATATCATGGCAAAAAAACAAACAAAGAAAGTTGAGGTAGAACCTCAAATCGAAACAATGGAAGAAGTAGTTACAGAATTTTTTGAAGAAACTGTAGTTGCGGAACCAAAAATTAAAAAACCGGTTGTAGAAATTACAAAGCCAAAAAAAAATACTTGGGAGGTAAAAGACCGAACATATGTATTAAAAAACAATGCAACACCATTAAGTAAATCAATACGAAGTGCAAATATTTATTATTTTGACGAAGAGTTGGGTTATGAAAGAGAGTTAAAACACACGTCTAATCAAAGAAGTGTGTTTGTTGACGAAATGAAGGGAGACCAAAGGTTAGCTCATATTATATTTAGAAAAGGAGTTTTAGTTGTTCCTAAAAACAAAGTAACTTTACAAAAGTTATTATCGTTATACCACCCTTATAGAGATAAAATTTACTCTGAGTTAAAGCCAGAGGTTAACGCAGCTAACGAGATTGATTGGTTAGAATTAGAAATAGAAGCTTTGAATGCGGCAATGAACTTAGATATAGACATGGCAGAAGCTGTTATGCGTGTAGAGAAGGGATCTAAAGTGTCAGACATGAGTTCTAAGGAGCTTAAAAGAGATTTACTATTATATGCTAAAAGAAACCCAGGTTTGTTCTTAGACTTAGTGAATGATGAAAATGTTATGCTTAGAAACTTCGGTATTAAAGCAACTGAAATGGGGATATTAAAATTATCTTCTGATCAAAGAACTTTTACTTGGGGATCTAATGATAGAAAACTAATGAACGTTCCGTTTGATGAGCATCCTTATTCAGCTTTAGCCGCTTGGTTTAAAACTGACGAAGGCATGGAGATTTACTCCAATATTGAAAAAAGGTTAAATTAATCTAACTGTAGATGCGGTCGCTCTACGGAGCGATCGTAAACTACAAACTAAAAAAAAATTATGGCGGTAAGTATAGATAAAGTATATCAAAAAGTTTTAGCATTTGCTAACAAAGAGCAAAGAGGTTATATAACACCTCAAGAGTTTAACTTATTTGCCCACCAAGCACAAATGGAAATATTTGAACAATATTTTTATGATTTAAACCAATTTAAAAGATTACCTAGTAACAATGGTGATTACTCTGATGTTGTATCTATAATAAAAGATAAAATATCAATTTTTGAAGAATTTGCCGCGTCAGACAATGTTACTGTTAGAAATAAACACGGTGATATTCATTTAAACACAGATATACTTGATCTATATAGGTTAGGTGAAGTTTCTGTGAGCTATGGTGGTAAAGGCCACGTGGTTTGCGAGCGATTAACGCTAAAAGAATTTTCTTTATACCAGGCAAGTAAATTAACTAAAACAAACGAAAGTAGACCCGTTACAATTAAATATTCAGATACTGGCAATACTAACCGCCTTAAAATATTTCCACACCCACGTAATATTGATGGAACAGAAGTAGATAACGCGAGTAATAGCACGGCTAGTGTTAGAGCTGACTATGTAAGAGAACCTAAAAAACCTAATTGGAGTTACGTAGTTGTAAATAATAAAGCTCTTTACAACTCAACAACCTCGCAGGATTTTGAGTTACACTCATCCGAACAATCTGAATTAGTATATAGAATACTAGTATTTGCTGGGATATCAATGCAAAAGTCTAACTTAACACAAGTAGCCGCTGGACTAGAAGCTGCTAAAGTTCAACAAGAAAAACAATAAATAAATGGGATTACTAGACGAAACTACACACAAGGATTATTATCAAGGTAATGATTTAGGTAATTATCAATTTACTTCTTTAGACGATGTAATAAGCCAGTTTACAGTTGCTTATGTTGGTGAAGATAAATTAATATCTAAAGTTAAAAGAGCAGACGTGGCTTTTCATGCCCAAAGAGCGTTGCAAGAATTTTCTTTTGACATGTTCAAATCTATAAAATCTCAACAAATAGAATTACCACCAGCATTAGTTATGGCACTACCGCACGATTATGTTAACTACACTAAGTTATCCTGCGTAGATTCAGCGGGCATAAAACACCCTTTATACCCTACAAGTATTACTTCAAATCCATTTCAAATAAAACAAGAAGATAGTGGTGATTATTCTTTTCCAGAAGACAACGAAGAAGTTAAGAACGGTGATTTTAGTTCAGGAGCTATATCGCCTCATTGGTCTAAAAACGATGATGTAACTGTAGTTTTTGGTCAGCCAAAAATTAAAAGTGAAATTACTGATGGTAAACTAACTTTTTCTCATAGAACAAGAGCTGGTTATGGAGCAGTACCAGCTAATTTTGGTCATGTTTTGTGCGTTTGGCAAAAGTTAGATGTTAGTGATCAATATTCCGTGCAGTTAAGCGGCGACGGTCAATCGGTTGACGTTTTAGGGGCGCCTGGTATATTAAGGCTAGGCCTCAGCACTACTGTTCCAGACTCCAGATCACATAACTACTTATCATCCTCAGTTGCTAGGAATATCCGAACAACAAACTACAAAACAGATATGTTTGACCTACCAACCGGCCTCGAGGCAGGAAGTTATATAGAGTGGAATACAGCAGACAACACTGAAAGCAAAGAGCTTTTAGGCATAGATGTTAGTGGGCATGATACAGTTTACGTTGTTGTGGTTTCTTATAACGAGTTTTACACTGGAGATGCTTTTGAAACTTTAACAGCAACTAATAATATAGACAATATAAGTGTTCAAAACACTGATGCTAGCACATACTTATCAGAAAGTCCAGGTAGCGAAGGTGAGTCTTCAACTTGGAAAAACTTTAAATCACACACTTCTAATGCTAACAACCAAGATGACTATGAAGATGATACTTACTGGCCAATAGATGGTGGCAAATATGGATTAGACCCACAGCACGCTCAGTCAAATGGATCATTTTATATAGACCAAAGACTGGGAAGGATACATTTTAGCTCTAATGTTTCGGGAAAAACTGTGATCTTAGATTATATAAGCGATAGCCTTGGTACGGACGGAGAAATGCAAGTACACAAGTTTGCTGAAGAGGCGATGTACAAGTGGATAGCTTACGCAATTTTATCTACATCATCAAACCAATTACATCAACAATTAGCCCCTAGATTTAAAAAAGAAAGATTTGCAGCTATTAGAACTGCAAAATTAAGATTATCAAATATTAAACTAGAAGAACTTACTCAAGTTTTAAGAGGTAAATCGAAACAAATAAAACACTAGTACATGCCAGAAATTAAGCATAACTTCATAAAGGGAAAGATGAACAAAGATCTTGATGAAAGACTTGTTCCCAATGGAGAATATAGAGACGCATTGAATATACAAGTGTCAACTTCAGAGGGATCTGATGTTGGTGCGGTGCAAAACATATTAGGTAATTCTTTAATCACAGGGCAAGATTTTATAGGTACAAACGCTGTTTGCGTGGGATCAATCGCTGATGAGAAAAATGATAAGTTATATTATTTTGTAACCCCAAGCTCAATTGAGTATAATGGTTTTAACGCTAGTGGCCCGAGCACGGGTTGGACCGGAGAAGGTGGTGTAGTAGCCACGTATAGCGGAAATACATATGAGTGGATAGATATATATCTTGGTGTGCTTACGGCAGGTGTAAAATATAAAATAAGCTTCACTAATACAACAGATGTTGGTAATCCAATTGAGGTGCAGTTAGGAGGTAACCATCTTTTTATATTAACAGAGGGACCACAAGTCATATATATAACAGCTGGCGGCGCTTCAAGTGATACTTCTGACAGTATTAGGTTTTACTCGGGTGCAAGTAATGCAAATGCTAATGCTAGGTGGAATGGAACTATTAGTAATGTAGTTGTTACCCCGCAAACCGGTTCGTATATAATAGAATATGATTCTAAAACCAACTCTACAACTCCAGTTTTAGTTGATGTTGATAGTAACGTTTTAAACTTTGATTCAAACAATATAATTACTGGTATTAATATAATTGACAATATACTGCTTTGGACTGACAATGTTAATGAGCCTAAAAAAATAAATATTGATAGAAGTAAAGCTGGTACTGATATAAGCGGTTTAATACAGACAAACTTAATTGTTGAAGGTAACAACAAAGGTCCTATAAAAGAAGAGCACATAACAGTTATCAAAAAATCTCCATCTAACCCGCCAAGAATAAGACGTGCAATAGGTAAACGTGGTGGTAACACTTCAGGCAATTTTAAACAAGTAAATTATTTTCATAATAGTGAACCTAACGAGGGATTTGAAGTAGAAAATGGTGACGAGTTGTGGATAGGTATAACACACGAAGCAAATGTAAAAGCTAACCCTCCTAACATTAAGGTTGGAGATGTTCTTAGAGTTTACCAAGCATATGACGGGCCTATAGACGGAGAACTACCGGTTGCTAGGTTAATAATTAAAGAAGTTAAAAATCAAGTGCTTGATCCTTCTTATTACGGAATGTCAATCGCGCAACAGCAGAATCAGTTCATAGATTCTACGATTGGAAGTAGCGCTGAAACAAGTATAAAAGTATCTATAACCGACTTTGTCAAGCACGAATCCGACCACAGGGGTATTTCTGGCCCTAATGTCTATAAAGAGTATTGGTTTGAATTAGAAGAAGATATAGATACTATATTTGAAAAAAAGTTTCCTAGATTTGCCTGTAGATATAAATACCAAGACAATGAGTATTCTACGGTAGGGCCGTTCTCAGAAGTAGTTTTTATTCCTAGCGAATTCAAGTACCATCCAACAGAAGCTTATAACCAGGGTATGATTAATACTTTGAAGGAGTTAACCTTAACGGATTTTGCGCTAAACATTCCTCAAGATGTCGTGGCTGTTGATTTATTATATAAAAACGAATTTTCACCAAACATATATGTTATTGAAAGCGTAAAAAGAAATGATTGGGGGAGTGGTAATGGATCTTACAATATAACCACGGAAAATATATACACTCAACTACCATCTAATCAACTAATAAGACCTTGGGATAATGTACCAAAAACCGCATTAGCACAAGAAGTCACTGGTAACAGGGTTGTTTACGCTAATTACACTCAAGGTTACGAGCTCACCGATATTAACGGGGACTTAATAACACCTAATATTGAAGCTACGCTTGACCAGCGTTTACGCAATGAAGGCCAACATGATATTGGTACTCCTTTGCCTTCGTTGAAATCAAGTAGAACATATAACTTTGGAATTGTTTATGGAGATAAATACGGTAGAGAAACGCCTGTATTTACTAGTGATAATGCCAATCAGATTATTACAAAATCATCTAGCACCGCGGCAAACGCGATAATAACAAGTATAAACAATGAACACCCTAGTTGGGCTGATTATTATAAAGTGTTTGTAAAGGAAACATCTAATGAATATTATAATTTAGCTATGGGCCGAGTGTATGATGCTGAAGATAATAATGTTTGGATCTCGTTTCCTTCAATAGATAGAAACAAAATAGATGAAGATACTTATTTAATATTAAAGAAAGGAGTTGGAAAAGATATTAAACTTTTGGAGGCTCTTGTAGAGAACGAAATTACTAGTAGAGGTAGATATAAAGTTGTAGCTATTGAAAACGAAGCTCCGGAATATATAAAAACAGAGTACACGTTACTAGCAGAGATAAAAAAACTAAAAATCCATGGTGGGGTTATAGGTTTTGGAGGAGGGCGAGCGGTACTGTCTTCTAGTGCTGATTGTTTAATTCAAGAACCTGCAGAGGGGCCTTACCCCGGAAAAAATAGTTTTACATTAAACAAAGAAGATTGGTTGGAAGCAGGGGATGACCTTGGTGATGTTGCGTCCCGCCAAGACAGGCAACATGGGCTACCGCCTTTAACGAATGACGAAGGAACTGGTCTTTGGGATACTAGACTTGATTCAGATATATATGTGTCATTCTCTAACAAAAGAGGAAATTTTGGGATTATTGTTCCTACACCAGATTGGGATAATACACCGATTGAGATGTCTAAAAAGTATAGGGTAACTGGTGTGGAGATTATTCCTGGTACCGCTGCTAATTTGGGATATTATGGTGGGGACTTATATAGAGTAACGTTAGCAGAGACTATTCCACAATCAGATTCTTGGCTTACGGATTATCTTGCATTAGGAGGTTCCTCCGGTCGCTGGAACTCCACAAGGGGAGAGGGAGGATTATTACGCCCTCATTTCTACAAAAAAGAAGTTAAAAATAAACCGGAGTTTGACGGTAGGTTTTTTGTAAAAATAATTGATGATGATCTAGTTAAGGCTTCGTTAAGGGCTTCACAGATTGTTAATGAGAAAGGTTTTAGGCAAGTTGCGGCTATTGAAAAGTTATTTCACTTAAAAGACGGTACAGGTAGTGGAACAACTGGGCAAGTGGCTAGCATCACCCGTGATCATTGGAGAGCTAATTTAAACTACAACCTTTTTAGGACTCGTAGTAATAGTAGGTGGTTTATAGATGCAACGGCATTTGCTGGCGTACAACCTTCTACTTCAAATCACCCAAAAGAAAGTATTGTCCTTAATGATAATGTAGATTTATGTGATGTAAGTTCTCCTACTACTTATGCGAATATTAAAGATCGATATACTGATAGCCCAGAGCTTCAGGTAAAAATTCGAAATTGGGGAACTGGTGGTGGTAGTGGCCTTAAGAAGCTTTTGGGGGCACACACCGCAACATATACTGCTGCTGGATTAGAAGATGAGACATTAAGCGGTATAGATGCTGCAGGAGGTAACGACAAGACTTATTTATCATTATCATATTCTGGTATTAATCCGTCACCAAACCCTCCTGGAATGTACATTGGGAGTTTTTTTGGTTTTGGGGGCAATGCCCAGGCAGGCACAGATCATTGGCATGTTAACTACTATAGAGATTCTTATTGGAATTCGCATAATGATGTAAAAAACTGGAATGTTGGAGAAAGTGAAGGTGGGCCAAACCCAGCAACTAAAGATCAGATTGATGTTGTTTCACGGCTCACGCCTAATTCATTGTTTCGGATCGCTGGAGACACTACTATGTACAGGATTACAGGAGTAACAAAAAGAAAGTTATATAATTTTATAGGCAGTATTCGCTGGGATGATCAGTATGTAATTAACAGTATTGATCCAAGTGAGTGGTGGGATGAGTCGCCTAGTAATAATCCTTATGGCTATTTTGATGAGGATGAACAAAAAAAGCTACTACATGGACTTGGTGGTTTTGTTTCTACTTATAATGATAGTTACCCTTACGAAAGATTGAGTACTAGATGGGTTGATGGTAGCGATACTTCTGGAGACGTTCCTGCAGCGGTGCTAAACACGGTAGATCCAGAAAACTTATTAGATCTTGTTAAATTATATAATATAGATACACTTCATCTGGCTGGCGATGAGGGTACGCTTTATTCCACTGCTAGGCATATACAACACAAAAATATTACTTCGCCAGAAAATTGTAGATTAAATTACCTTATAAAATACGACGTAATACCAGGCACACAACCGAACGGCACCGCTGTAAGTAGCCCCGAAGTCATCACGGACAATTTGCACTTTAATGCCATGGATAAGGATAATCATAGAAGGTTAGAATTTATGGAGGAGTTTAGCACTGAACAAAGTGTATTAACTAGATTTCCCGCTATATTTGAAACAGAGCCAAAAGAAGATTCTGACTTAGATATATATTACGAGGCAACTGGTAAAAACCCTACTAACTTGTCCATGCAAAACATGCATCGTTTAATTCAAATAGGAGCTATCATGAAAGTTACAACACCTGGTGGTGAAATAACTAATTCAGGTGTTTTTGTAACCAATATAACCAAGTCGGTTACTTATGCTAATGGCTATGAAATATTGTTATCAGCAGTTAACCGAACGGATTATTATGGCGAAGTGTCACCTACAGGTACAGAGATTAGGTTTTATAATGATGACGGTAGTTTTGCAATAACAAATCTGCTACATGTACAGGAGCCTTATCAAGCAATTGGGGCTAATGATGCTGCAATCTTCCAAAACAGGCCAGTAAATAATACCCCGGAAGCATCACTATCCAACATTGTAATAGTAGAAATTTCTACAAAAAAAATAGGTTTAGGTTGGTTTAATTGTTGGTCGTTTGGTAATGGAGTCGAATCTAATCGTATTGGAGATACTTACAACAAACCTTTTATAACAAACGGAGTTAAAGCTTCAACAACGCTATTAGACTACTACGGAGAGGAACGCAGGGAATATGGGTTGATATACTCAGGAATATACAACTCAACTAGTGGCGTGAATAATTTAAACCAATTTATTGCTGCTGAAAAAATTACAAAAGATATAAACCCAATATATGGTAGTATTCAAAAACTACACTCTAGATCTACGGCTGATGGTGACTTAATAGCTTTGTGCGAAGATAGAGTTTTAAAAATTCTAGCCAATAAAGATGCTTTATTTAATGCAGACGGAAATCCACAGTTAACGGCTACAAATAAAGTGCTCGGTCAAGCAATGCCTTTTAGTGGTGGTTTTGGTATATCTAAAAACCCAGAATCATTTGCATCAGAATCATATAGAATTTACTTTACAGATAAGGTTAGAGGAACTGTTATGAGGTTGTCTAAAGACGGTTTAACGCCAATATCAAATCACGGAATGAAAGATTGGTTTAAAGATAATTTAAAATTATCAACTAAACTTATTGGTAGTTATGATAATAATAAAAACGAATACAACATTACGCTTGCGGATAGAAAAGTTTTAGGAGAGGAATTAGTTTTAAATGGAAGCTTTGACGATGCAGATGCCAATTGGACTTTTGCTGATGGTGCGAGTGCCGCGAGTGGCGTTGCAACAAACTCAAGTACAGAATTTTATTGGTTGCAACAATCAGACTTAAATATAATACCGGGTAAAAAATATAGAATTACTTTTGTAAGCACTAAATTAGCTGGACATGCACTGTTAGCTGTATTAGGAGGATCGAGAAGTCCGCTTACAACTACCAGTGGATTACAATCAGCGGATTTAGTAGCGGGAACTTCTGATTCACACTTAAAATTAGCTGCAGGAATGGCAGGTGGTATAAGGTGGACTGGAACTGTAGATAAAATATCTGTAAGAGAAATTATATCTGATCCTACAACAGTATCTTTTAAAGAAAACGTTAAAGGTTGGGTTAGTTTTAAATCTTTTTTTCCTGAAAATGCTTTGAGTGTGGCTAATGATTATTATTCAATTTTTGGCAGTAAGTTGTATCAACATCATGTTGAAACCACTTATAGAAATAATTTTTATGGAGTTGATTATAATTCAAGTGTAAATGTTATATTCAACGAAAGCCCTGCAAGCGTGAAATCTTTTCATACTTTAGCCTACGAAGGAAGTCAATCAAAAATAAAAGCATTTAGCATAGACACTACCACGGGTTTATCAGACGCTCAGCCATACAACTTAGTACCTCAAGATGGTTGGTATGTTAGTGGTATTGAGACAGACAAACAAGTAGGTAATTTAAGTGAATTTATAGAGAAAGAAGGAAAATGGTTCAATTACATTAAAGGCGTAGATTCTGATATAACATCAGAAACTGATTTTGGAGCTTTTGATATTCAAGGTATTGGAATGTTATCTAGTATAAGTCCAGATGTATTAACTTTTGGTAATGATATTAATGCGTCGTTGCAAGTTGGAGATACTATATATTTCCAAACCCTTACGTCAAATGGAGCTTTTGACACTATAGATTCTAGTGGTATAACTAAATATGGAGATGTTACCGCTGTAACAGAAAGTACAATAACGGTTAACCCTACTGGTTCCGCACCCGTAGTAGATGATTATATTATGTTTGCTAAAAACCATGTGGCTAATACGTCTAGTTTACTTGGATATTTTGCAGATGTAAAATTTGAAAACAACTCTAAGGTTAAAGCTGAAATTTTCTCAGTGGGCTCTGAAGTAACAGAAAGTAGTAAATAAATAAATAAACTATGTCATATCACTACACATCTACATCCGCTAGGCAATCCGCAGCAAACAGGCAAAGCCGAATAGCGCCAGCTGGATATCATTACATGCCTAATGGTGCCTTAATGCTTGATTCGGATATGCAGGAATACACAAGAAGCGAAGAATCATTGTTAAATGACATTTTAATAACAGGATTTGAAATGGATTTATCACCTATAGTTGCCGCTGGAGAAAGTAGATCGTTTACTATAACTGGTGATATTGGTGCGATTTTTGAGTTAGTTATTAAAAATGAAGATGCTTACTATTATAATTTTTACACAAAAGTATTTCAAGTAGAAAAAAGTTTTTTACGCAAAACGATTATAAGTAAAGCGGCGTTTGTAGGATCAGTACAATTTCCAGTGGTAACTGACGATGATCAGTATGATATATCTATAACAGCAGTTGGAGAAACAAAACATTATAATTATAACGAGGTTAGATTTGCTGATGGTAGTTTAGATATAAACCTTAGTACAGGGTCTAATTCGCTTTTAATTACAAAAGTAATTTATCAATATGTAGATTTAGTATTAACTATAACCGCTCTTTCTCCTACTAGTGCTATTACTAGCACGATTGTTGCTGACACTATAGCTGTATCATCAGGCGTTGGGTTGACGCAACAGATAGAGTTTGAAACAACTGTTACTGTAGCTAATGACAAAGCCCTGCAAATCATAAAACAACCTACACACCTTGACATGCTTGCATTTGTTTCGCCAGTAATTGGAGCCGCTCCCATAAATATACCAGGAGAAAACATTTATCCTGCCATATCTGATACAGACACAGTTGATGGTGTTATTGCGGGTGGTGGCAGTGTAATTAAAGTAGTGATGGATAACAATGTGGCTACTAATTTAGTTGTTGGTGATAAAATAACAGCGGCTACAAGCACTAGCACTGTCAACGGGGCTGTTAGCAGTGGTGTTAATGTAAATATGGATCACACCGTTACAACTATAATGGCAGTTGGAGATCAAGTAACAGCACCTACTTTTGAATCCCCTATAAACTCAAAGTTAGTTACTGTTGCGGCTTTAAGTGTTGGTGGTGATACTGCTGTTTTTGCTTTATCAGAAGCAATTGCTCTTGGTGATGGAATTGCTTTAATATTTAGCCCAAAATGTAACAGAAGTTTAACAACAGTAGCAGCTTTAAATCCAGATACAGACAACGTTAAAGAGTTTTCAATGTCTCAAAACATTGGACTTGTTGATGGCGTTACGTTAAGCTTTAGCAACCAAATGAACTATCGATGGCCAATAACAAACTTTGCACACAAATTAGCGGCTGACAATATAATTGTACCAACCACTAACCTAACAGCTAACTCGGTGTTGGCTGATTATCAAGATACTACCACGGTTTTTACTGGCACAGAACAAGAAAGGATTTTAATTAATTACGAAGCCCCGGCGGTAAGTACTTTATTTTTAACTCCGGTTGTTGCAAAGGGCGAAATAACAACTCAAGCTGGTGCTATTACTTTTGACAGACAACAAGTTCTAGCCTTGGCTGGTGACACATTGAAAGCTGGTGGGTACGGGCAAGATGAAATATTCAATACTCTTGGTTATGATTTGGTTTTTAACGACTTACAAGTTAGTTTAACGCAAGTGTCTACAACTACAACTGCAGCCGTTATTAACAGTACTACTGTTCCAGTAACATCTAGGAACGGTATACTCGATGATGTTAGCACTGTTAGTGGTATAGGGATAAATTCAACTGTGGCGGATCCAACAGTTGATACTGGAGCAGGCGCGGTAACCGGAGCAGGCGCACTAGTACTTACAGCCGCCCAAAACATAGAAAATGGAGCCACGTTAACCTTTGCTAACGCAGGTTTAGTAGCTACAATAACTGGAACCGTAGAGGTTATAAGGGCAGGAACAGCTAGTGTAAGTGTCTTTATTGATATAGAAAAACTTCTTTCTATAACGTAATAGTAAAAAAACAGGTAAAACTGTAACTATTATAGATATAAATTAAATCAAATGATAGACAATATTAACTTTAGATCTTTTAAAAAAGGCGACTACGAGGTTTGTTGCAATTGGTGGGAATGGTGGTGGAAACGTGGAGGTAGAGATCCGGTAGGTAGGGCTTTTTTACCAAAAAATGAAAGGTGTTTTGTTATAGAAAAAAATGGAGTTGCAGTAGCTTGTTACTTTTTATTTATAATGGAACCACGCATAGTTGGTTGGACAACTTATTTAGTATCTAACCCTGAGTATAAAGAAAAAGATAGAAGAGAACTAATAAAACGCTTAATACTAAGTGTAGAAAAAGAAGCAGAAAAAATAGGGATAATGCAGTTGTTTACTATTTGTGGAAATAAACAAATGTCAAGTATACATGAAAGTATAGATTGGATGTTAATACCAGTACAAAACGAAGGTTTTAAATATCTAACAAACAACTTTATAAAAAAATAAAACACAATGGGAGATTTTACCGGAAAAAGATCGAAAAAAAAACAAACGCAAACCATGAATCAAATGAACGAAATGATTCAAAAGCAGACTGAGGAGTTTAAAGGCCAACAGCAAGCAGCGCAGGGTAGAGCAGATAAAACTAGACAGCAATACGAAGATTTTGAGTTTTCAAATCCGTTTGAAAATATGGAAAATCGTTTTGAAGATATGACGGTTGATATGCGAGCTGCTGAATTCCAAACCCAACAAGGCCAACAACAAAGAGCAAACATACTGCAAGGCTTAAAAGGAGCTGCTGGTTCAAGTGGGGTAGCTGGCTTAGCACAAGCACTTGCTAATCAAGGTCAAGAGCAAACACAAGCAATTGCTGCCGGCATCGGTCAGCAAGAACAGTTAAACCAAAAGCTTGCTATGCAAGAGGGTTCTAGAATAGATCAAATGGAAAGAGAAGGTCAAGCTGCTGTTCAAGCTGCTGAGGCTGGAAAGCAATCAACTCTTTTAGGTATGGATTACGGAGCTTTAGCTGGTGCAAACCAAGCTTATCAAGGTTCTTTAGCAAATCAAATGTCTGGCATGGGTATGAAGGCAGATATGTATGGAGCGCAATCACAAAACAACATGTTTAATACACTGTCTAGTGCGGCCGCAACCTACGTAGGTGCTGGTGGTGGCTTTTAAGTAAAATAAAAAAACTAAAAATATGGCAATAAATTTAAACCCAGGAGCAGACGCAACTTTAGTAAACGCAGCTTATAGAGCCGCGATGGCAAATACGCCTGGAGATTATAGTGATACGTTAGAGAAAGCCGCTGAAAGCTATGGTAAAACAATGGAGGCTTCTAGTGAGATGTGGGGTAACGTAGCTAAGGTTGGAGCAAAACTTGGAGGGGAGATGGTGGCAAATGCTAATGAAAGAGCTGCTATGGCCGCTAAAGCTAACACTTTAAATGCTAAAGACGCAGAGTTTTTATTAAACGGATTGTACGAGAATAAAGACGCTCAAAGAGAATTAGGTTTGTTACCGGGTATTTTTGGTGACAGAAAAACTAAAAAGGATTTGGCAGTATTAAAAATGGACCAACAAAAGATTTTTACTGAAATAGATTCAGCAGCAGCAAGTCTTAAGGCTGGTACGGACGCTGTTGCGTCTGGAACGTTTGATACTAAATTATCTATGGATGATGGCGAGATGGTAAACGCTATTATTAAAAGTGGTTTAAAAAATAACGTTACAGATAATAAAAATATAACTAAATTAAGTCGTAACGAGTATGGCGAGTTAATGTACACGCTATATAACACTGAAAACAATCCTGATGGAGAAGTTTTAACAGATGAGAATGGTAAGCCGCGTACAATGACTATTAAACAATTTAACGAAGCTATAGCAACCAATGTAGACGATAAAGGAGCAATGGCATTAGGTTGGGACACATATAACAATAAAGTAGTTACAAACCGTGGATTTAAAAGTAGAACTGGTGTTTATGATGAACAAATGAGAGCGGTGGATTCAAATTGGATAGATACTCAACTGGGAGACAAACCTGTTAATTTAAAAAGAGCCATGCATATGAAGTTTGGGTACATGGAAACTTCTTTTTTTGACGATATAACTAAAAACCAAAACCAGTATTCAGCTGAATTGTACGCGGATTTGCTTAAAGCAGCTGGTGGTGATGCATTAACTGGTAGTATAGTTGATGGTATTGAAGATGTTGGTGAGCCTGGAATAAACGAAGTAGAACTTAAAAACTCAAGAAACTACCAACTTTTAACCGCAAACTTATTAGGTATGAAAGATCCAGAGGTTACTAAAGCGTACTTTAAAGATTACGTTTTAAAAGAGTTTGAAGGGGCTAATAACTATGGGCATGGCAATAAAGCACCTGTTGCTGGAAAGACAGATGAAACTGATGCGGCAAGTTTAAATCCATTTTCTAAAGGTGGTGGTAGTAGAATTACTAATAATGATGGAAAAAGTATATACGTAGCTAATACAGAAAGAAATAATAGAAGAAGATCTGTAATGGATATTGTAGATAATAAATCTGGGGCTGGAACTCGCTTTGTAGGTACTTTAGGTGATTACAATTGGGATAAAGAAACTGGGCTTTGGATGTCTGGAGACAATACATATGAAACGGTTGATCTTATGAGAGACGAAAGGCTTTATTTTGCTGGAGGAAAATTTGAAGGTGGTTTAGGAACTAGCACCACAGAACAGGTAGTGGTAAAAGGAACTGAAAGTAGCTTTGCGTCTACTATAAACATGAGTTTTATGGATAAAGACGATAATGACATTGCCACAAGCTTACAGAGCATGATGCCTAGCGCTTTTAGCGGTGAAAACCCTAATGGATATCAATTTAAAAACCTAAGATCAATACTAGTGGATGACTTTACAGCTGAAGCTGTAGGTTTGTACGATGACGATGAAAACATAGTTAGGTACCCAGAAGGTCACCCTAAAGAAGGAGATAAAGTTATTATTTATACTGGTGGAAACAAAGAAAGAAGAATGACGGCTATTTCTACTTTAGATGATATCCTTAACACTGAGCAATTTAAAATCAAAAGCTTTGGTAGTGACACGGAGGGAAAAGCAGACGCATTAATAAATCAATACAAACCAAGATAATATGGATGAATTAAAAATTATAGTTCAGCGTATGATCGACGCTGGTGAGCCTGAGGAAAATATTAAATTAGTAATAGAAAATTACAAGGGAAAAGCACAAGACTCGACGGTAGATCCGACGATGAGTCAAAGCGATATGGGATCACAATCGGTGGATGGTTTATCGGAATCACCAGACGATAATGTAAACTGGTTTGATCAAACTTGGTTTGGAAGAGGTGTAGCTGCTGCTAGTACAACTGGTGAGGCTACGGACTTAATGTCTCAAGACTTTTCTAATATAGACATGGAGAGTATACAGGAGTTTATGAAGGCTAAAGAAAGTGAAGCTAAAGCTCACGTTCCGTCTGAACGCATGGGTAAATTCCAAAAGAAATATGTTGAAGAAGGTAAAACCTGGTCTGCGTTTTTTAGAGGCGTAAGGGATCAACCCGGTTTATTACCTGAATTATTTGTACAATCTTTAGGTACTCAAGTTGGTACTTTAATTGATTCTCCTGGAGCTTCATTAGCTGCCGCTGGAACTGGAGCTGGTGTGGGAGCTGCTGTAGGAGCCGTACCCGGTGCTGTTGCTGGTTTTATGGGTGGTTTAGCAACTTCAATGGAAGCTGCGTTAACTTTTGGTGAGTTAATAGAAACTGAACTTAAAGAAGAAGGTAAAGAATTTACAGACGAAAATATCAAATCATTATTAGAAGGGCCAAAAGGAAACTCTATAAGAAATAGAGCTATTGGTAGAGGTCTAACTATTGGCGCTGTAGAAGGCTTGTCTGGTGGTATTGCTGGTAAAGCAGGTTTAGCTACTAAAAGAGCTGTTACCACCGTTAGAAGTGGTAGATTAGGAAAAACAGGATTATTAGCAACTACCGCTTCAGGTGTTGGTGTTGAAGCTGTTGGTGGTGCGACTGGGGAAATAGCCGGTAGAGCTGTGGCTGGTCAAGAAATGGATGCGGCTGAAATTGGTTTTGAAGCTATAACAGGTACGGTAACAGCACCAATAAACGTTTTAACCGCGTTAAACTCCGCAAAA
>Ga0209815_1001364_pt1 | contig 16128 bp, 18 predicted proteins | sample CoawatmetaG00DNA_FD_187507 | JGI IMG/M metagenome (GOLD analysis project Ga0209815, IMG submission 187507) | Marine microbial communities from the West Antarctic Peninsula - Coastal water metaG002-DNA (SPAdes) (version 2) | ecosystem: Environmental > Aquatic > Marine > Coastal ...
CCAGGCTGCCATTGGTGTCTATGAGGGGGGAGGGGGAAATGCTAAAAGAGAACTATAAAGCCCATGTAGCGGTTAATCGGTTTGATCTAAGAACCTTGCCCGCTTGTGGGGCCAAAACTCGCACAGGCGACCTGTGCAAGCATAAAGGCAACGTCCGTAATGGTCGATGCAAACGCCACGGTGGAGCCTCTACAGGGCCAAGGAGCCAGGCCTTTGGAAAAAACCACCACCGCTATATTCATGGACTAAGAACTAAAGAAACCATCATCATGCGAAAGCTGGTAGCGGAGATGCATGCATCATTAAAGGATTTGGTTCAGCCGGTCTGATGGTGAGGAGCCTTTCTATTCTTGCATATAAATATCAGATTACTTTAATAATCAGCATTTTCAGACAATAAACCGAAGACTTACAGTCTATGAGTGATCACAGTGATATTTTTTGCTTTGTGACAAGATGATGTAGCCACTAAACAACCTTACCACGCGCCTCTACCTCTGTAAGGTTAAACTGGCCATTTTGATACAACCATACACTGCCTACTAAATTACTGACCACGCAGGCATGGTTAGGAATGATACGTAATTGCTGCCCAACGTGAAAGGGCTGATCCAAAGTCGGCCACACTAAGTGGCCATGTTCTTCACTGAGGCCACTAATGGTGACCTGCGGGTGTCCGATGACATAGCCATGACCTTGTAATCCCAGTAAATCCGACGACAACACTTTAGAGCCTGCGTCAATAATTGCTCTACCATCTGCGTTCGCACTGACGACTGTGGCCACCACTGTCAAGGCGCAGTCTTGCCAACTGCAGGTGCCATATTCAACCAGCGAACGATCGTTGTAAATATAAGTGCCGGGGCGGTATTCATTAATAATATCCAGAGAACACGCTTGCCATAGATCAGGCGTGCCGCCGCTGGTAATTGCTGGGCAAGGAAGCCCAACCTGACTTAAGGCAACTTTGGCGGCAGTCATAAATTGCATTACCTTATCATGGCCCTTTGTTGGCGGGTAAGTCATGAGTCCGGCAAATGCAAGCCCCTGGGACGCCTCTATTTGTTGGGCCAAAGCCACTACTTGATGCGGTTGCTCAACTCCGCATCGGTGTGCACCAGTATCGCACTCGACCCAGACGCTTAAAAGTCCACTAGAGTCTTCAAAAGCTTTAGCCAAACCTTCCACCACAGTGCTATTGTCGGCAACTACTGCCAACTTGGACAGCTTCTGTGACAAATATTTCAAACGCTGTAGCTTAATAACCCCTAATATATTGTACGTAATCAATATATCCTCAACCCCTGCATCGGCCATCACCTCCGCCTCGGAAATTTTTTGACAGGTGATGCCCACCGCACCAGCTTCCAGTTGCCAATGGGCAAATTGCGGTAACTTGTGGGTTTTAATGTGTGGGCGCACAGCCATTCCGTGCTCATCACAATAGGTCTGAAAGGCATCGATATTACGCTTAACCTGTGCGGTATCGATTACCACTGCGGGGGTATCCAGGCTCAACTCTTGCTGAGGTAAACTCATTGTTGCTACTCCATTGGTTCCAGCAAATCGTAAGCTGCCACTATCATGGCCGCGCTGGTGGCGACCTTAGATACAGAATCACCTGCCTCATATAAACTACTACCCAAGCCAAAACCTGCAGCCCCAGCCTTACGCCAGGCTAAAAAATTACTGGGCCCCACACCACCAACCAGAAAGAAGTCCGTTTTGCTGGGCAACACGGCCCTTATGGCCGACAATCCCTGTACGCCTAATAAGGAAGCAGGGAATAATTTTAATGCATCAGCACCATGCTCCAAAGCAGTAAAGCATTCGCTGGGTGTAAGAACGCCTGGGTAGCTGGTAAGGCCTTTGTCCTTGGTGGCCAGAATCACTCTTACATCACAGTTAGGCGAGACGATAAAATGAGCACCTAGATCATGCAAGGCATCCACCTGACCCACTGTCGTTACCGTACCTGCACCGATTTTCGCCAAATGACCAAATTTTTCCACTAATAGCGCAATACTCTTCAATGCGTTTGGCGAGTTGAGGGGCACCTCAATTCTGCTAATGCCAGCTGTAATAATAACCTCACAAATGTCACATACTTCGTGACTTTGCACTCCTCTTAAAATGGCTATGAGTTGACGCTGCACTGATGTTTACCCCTTCCCTTGAATTAATTGGCTGTACGCACAGCTTAAGCCCGCAATAGTGAGACGTTCGTTATCTACGACTTCGGGTCGAACCCCCATAATAATAAGTGCCTGGTGATATAGTTTCGCTAAACTTGAGTTGCCTAGAATTACCACCTCTTTGTGGCGCCAATAACCTTCTGCAGCTTTGAGCTCTAGCCCAATCAACAACCCCGACAAACGGGACCTAGCTTCGGCAGCAGGCAACCCGTCGACAATGGCACCTGCCCGTAAGGAAAACAATTGCGCAGTGATTAAGCTAGGTTCCTTATAGGCCTGTTGTAAACCCCAAGTAAAGGCATCTGAGTGCCTGCCTTGAGCAGCTACCGTGTGTTTCAACACCGAGTGGTTGGTCAACAGATCAAATAGCTCGCCCGTCATAAAGGTGGTGAAGTGCATCAACTGATGGGATTCGATCAGCGCCCATTTCGCGTGGGTGCGTGGTAAGCAAACAACGCCATTAAAGTCGTTCTGATCACTCAAAAATCCGGCGATTTGAGTTTCCTCACCACGCATAATATCGACTGGGTGGGCCTGCATAACGCCCGCCACGATGGTTACCGAGAGGCGCTTATCCTCGCAGTTCACTTTAGTAAATTGAGCAGCCTGAAGAGGATGGCATGGGGTCTCTTGATATGCCGACTCACACCAACCCTGACGCGCACCAACGACCCCACAGGCAACCGCTTGCGTCACTCTACCTTCATCCAGCCAAGGTTCCACTAAGTCGAGTAGAGCGCGCTCAAAGCCATTGTCTTGAATGTTATTGAGTCCCTGCTCGGACCAATCTCGGGCGATTACTTGGTCACTTGAGTTAACGGCCCAGACACGCAAATGAGTACTGCCCCAATCCACCGCGATCCAGCAGGTGCGCTCTGCTAGAGTCTGTGTCACTACGATGGATTTGCCTCATGGGGGCTAGCCACACGCGGCCATATATCCCTATTCAAGTACTTATAGTCATTGGTTGCAGGGTTATTAGGGTACGGGCCGTCAATAGACGCGTAAATAATACGCCCTGCAATAGGAGCAAAAGCATCGTGAAAATGGTTAGTAGACTTAACCACTAGAATTTTTTTGGCCATCGGATCAATACCCAAGTTGGTAAATATATCCGGGTTGAAGACCTGTGACCGTACCGTATTAAGAATCACCTCGATGCCAGCCACCCGAATGACTGCACAATCACCTAAGGGAACTTTACTATCACCAAACGACTGCATAGCGTTACTTACCAACCTAACCACGGTGACCTGGGCATCAATCGGTGCACCAGAATAGGCATCGGTTTTACCGCCAAATCGTAAGGCCAGGCGGCCACCCACACCTGCGGAAAAACACAAGCGCACGGCCATTGGGTCCCAAATGGATGCAAAGGCCAGGTCGTCTACACCTTGGTCCAGCAGGGCTCGAAGCAACAAGGTTGAATCCCCCGCCACCCCACCACCTGGATTGTCCCATACGTCGGCGATAACTGCAGGATAAGACCCTGACTCCTTGGCACGGTCTATAGCAGTTTGTAAATCAACAAAGTCAGGGCTTGTAGTGCCCCGTAATGCAAATAATTCAAGCCCTAGTTGTCGGCTCAATTTAGCCCCTAGCTGTGGGTCATTATCGGTAATCACCAGCACTTTGGCACCCATTTCCGGAACATCACCGGCCATAAATCCGTGGATCAGGGAGATTGACAGAATACCAGGCTCTTGCTCCAAGGACTTAAGACGATCGACATAGCTACGCATTGGCTCTTGACTAGTAGGCATAACGTCAATCATGCGGCAGTCAAATAGTGACAGCACCGGCTGACAACTACCGTGATAGGTCTCCAGAGCCAGTCTGCTCAGCGCTTTGGCACATTCGACAAAATCTGTATGAGGGAACTCTTTAAAGGCTTTTAGTAAATTGGCATTATCCAAGCAGATTTGAGCCAAGTGAGAGTGGGGATCCAAAGTAGCTCCCACCACCACTTTCGGCCCAACTATAGCTCTAACTGCCTGTAACAATTCACCTTCACAATCCTTGCACTCCTGTGACACCATGGCGCCATGTAACCCCAGCAAAACAATATCTATAGGCCCTGCAGCTTTAAGTTCCATCAACACCTTATCACGCAAGTATTCCCAGGTATCTTGATTGACAATACCGCCTGGCTCGGCCCAAGTTGCAGTACCCTCAACTAGTTCAATAACACCCTGGGCCTGCAGCTTGCGACATACAGGAAACACTGCGCTGCATAAAGTTGGCGTTTCTGGGTGATCATAAGGTTCTGCATAGAAACTGTTTTTAAAATCGGTCAGGTCGGTACGTAAGGGAGAAAATGTATTAGTTTCGGTGGCGATGGATGCCACAAACACACGTGGTATTGTAGCCATTACACAGCCTCCATGTATAACTCTGAAGCCAAATGACAACGACTTTGGTGGGACTCGCTTAGCTCCACTAAAGGCGGCGGCCGATTTTGACACTGAGGCTGAGCATAGGTACAGCGGTTGACAAAACTACAACCTGGATGCACTTGCATGGGGCTCAATGGCTCAGCTTGTTTGGTTGGCGCGGTACTATGCTGGGCAGGGTTAATACGAGGGATTGAATCCAGCAATAGTCGGGTATAAGGATGATTGGGGTTGTTGAATATTTCTTCCGTGGGGGCTAGCTCTGCCACTTGCCCAAGGTACATTACGGCCACTCGATCAGCCACATGTCTGACCACACCCAAATCATGGGAAATAAACAGCATGGAAAAGCCTGTATCGCCCTGCAATTTTTTTAGCAAATTAAGCACCTGCGCTTGCACCGACACATCGAGTGCGGAAACAGGCTCATCTGCGATAACCAGTTTAGGGGCTAGAATCATCACCCTGGCGATGCCAATACGCTGCCGCTGGCCGCCAGAGAACTCATATGGATATTTACTCACCACCTGCGGGTCAAGCCCCACTTGCTGAAGCAGCTCTGCCACCCTCTGCGTCGCCTCGGCTTGGCTTGAAACCAAACCATGTACATGGAGTGGTTCAGACAATATTTCGCCTATTCTCATACGCGGGTTCAGCGATGCAAAGGGGTCTTGAAAGATCATTTGAATGGCCCGACGCAAGGGCCTGAACTCGGCTCGAGCCAGGCTCAGAATATCTTGCCCTTCAAAAAGAGCTCTACCTGAGGTAGCCTCTTCCAGCTGAGTTAATGTTCGACCTATGGTTGACTTGCCACAGCCTGACTCTCCCACCAGCGCCAACACTTCGCCTTTTTCAATACTAAAAGTAACTCCATTCACTGCGCGCAACGTCACCGGTTTTGCCAGTGGCCATAGCCCAGCTTTAGGCATACTAAAATGTGTATGCAGTTCTTTAACTTGCAATAGTGGCTGACTCATTATAAAGCTCCTTGCTGAGTGACGTCGATCAACGGGTGGTGACAATAAACAAGGTGATCCGTGCCTAGTTTAGGGACCGCTTTATGTCGACACACATCCGTCGCATACAAGCATCGAGGGTGAAACTGACAGCCCGAGACATGCTCGCCCATCATTGGCACCCGGCCAGGTATGGTAGCCAGCTCATCTACCTTGTGATCTGGATCAGGTATGGACCCTAATAAACCTTGGGTGTACGGGTGGCCTGGGGCAGAAAACAACTGCTGGGTAGCTGCAGCTTCTACCACGGTGCCACGATACATAACGAGCGTATCGCGGGCCATATTGGCAATTGCTCCTAAGTCATGAGAGATAAGAATCAAGGCCATACCTCGTTCTTGCTGCAGGTCTTTAAGCAACTGTAATATCTGCGCCTGAATAGTGACATCCAGTGCCGTAGTCGGCTCATCAGCAATTAGCAACAAGGGCTCACACGATAAGGCCATAGCAATCATCACTCGCTGACGCATGCCTCCTGATAATTGATGAGGATAACTTTGCAGTCGTTTGGCCGCTTCCGGAATACCCACTTGACGTAGTAATTCTTCCGCTTTTTGATATGCAGCTTGGGTAGAACAATTTTGATGCTGCTGAATGGCTTCAACGATCTGCGCACCAATGCGATACACTGGGTTTAAGCTAGTCATAGGCTCTTGGAAGATCATCGCCATGCGATTACCCATCAGCTCACGCCTTTGGGAGGGCGACAGTGTCACCAAATTCTGTCCGTCAAATTCTATACTACCGCCAGTAATACGAATTTGAGTACCTTCAGTGAGCCCCATAAGCACCAACGCCGTGATACTTTTTCCACACCCAGATTCACCCACGATACCCAAGGTTTGGCCTACTTCCAACTGCATAGTGATGCCCTGCACTACAGGTTTTAGGCCATCTTGGGTGGCAATAGCAATACATAGATCCTTTATTTCTAAGAGTGCCATTTATATACCTGCAATGTCGTCTTTAAAGCGCGGATCAATACTGTCACGCAGTAAATCACCTACTAGGTTTATGGAAAATACTGACAGAATAATTAACAGCCCAGGAAAGGTAAGTAACCAAGAGGCCCGAGTAATATAAATCCTTGCTTCAGCCAACATATTGCCCCAACTGGGCACTTCTGGTGGTAGGCCTAAGCCCAAGAAATCTAATGATGCTGCTTGTAACTGAGCGAAGGCAAAAATAAAACTGGCCTGCACTAATAAGGGTGACACAAGATTGGGCAACATGTGCCTTAGTAAAATTCGACTGTGGCTAGCGCCAGTACACAGAGCAGCATCCACAAAGACCTCTCCCTTGAGCTTAAGGCTCATGCCATAAATAATTCTCGCGGTGGTGGTCATATACACCAAACCGATGACCAATACGGTGTTAACGATACTGCGCTCTAATAATGTCATCAAGATCAACGCGAGTAACAGTGCGGGAAAGGCCATCAGCACATCTACACCACGCATCAACACATGTCCAAGACGAGTAAAATACGCCGATAACATGCCTATCAACGTGCCGCCAATCAATGCCACAAATACAGAACCCAGACCAATCACAATAGCCATACGAGCGCCGTATATGCTCCGCGACAATGTATCGCGACCAAAATTGTCAGTGCCAAACAAATGCGCCATATTGGGCTCCATCAATCGGTCCATAGCATTAATATCAAGTGGATCATATGGCGCAATCCAAGGTGCCAATAGAGCCGCAGCAACAATCACTAACAACCAAATCACTGCAACCAAGGTCAACTTGCGACGCCATAAAATACGCCAGTAATTCTGTAAAGGGAGCATTAAAGATAGCCCTAGTGAACTCATTTTAGTGATACCCTCGGATCAAGTCGGGCATAAGCCAAATCGACCAATAAATTAATAGTCATATACAGCACCACAATCACCAATATCACACCTTGTATCACTGGATAGTCTCGTCGTAATATCGACTGCACTACCAAGCGACCAATACCGGGTAAAGAAAATACAGTTTCCGTCACCACTGCCTCGGATATGAGCGCAGCAAAAGTGAAACCAAAGGCTGCAACCACAGCAATTAGAGCATTACGAAACACGTGCTTCACAGCGATACGAGTGGGGTGTAATCCCTTCGCCCTAGCTGTACGGACAAAGTCTTCACGCGCCACGTCCAACATACTTGACCTTACCAAACGTATGATTAAGGCTGCATTCGGAGCAGCTAAGGCCAAGCTGGGCAAGATCAAGTAACGTAGATTAAATACGCCTCCATCATCCGTCAATGAAGGGAATCCAGAACTGGGTAACCAGCCTAAGCCAACGGAAAAAATTAAGATTAAATACAGGCCCAACCAAAAGGTCGGCACCGATGCTGCCATCATGGCCCCGCCACTACACAGTTGATCAACAAAAGTACCATGGCGACTGGCCGCTAAAATACCTAACGGAAGGCCTATTGTAATGATCCATATCATAGTCATCAAAGCCAGTAATATGCTGGTTTCGGCGCCGTCGGCGATCACAGTTGATACAGGAACTTGGAAAAAGATGGAAGTCCCTAAATCACCTTGTAAAACGTGCGAGAGCCAATAGTAATACTGTAAATAGACCGGCTCATCAAGGCCCATTTCTGTTGTTAGCGCCGCCACTTCTTCTGGCGTCGCGAGGTCACCCAGAAGCACTGCCGCTGGGTCTCCTGGAATTAGGTGAACGAATAAAAAGATGAGCATCGATGCCAACAATAAGGTAGGGATCAGACTCAACAAACGTTTGATAATGAATACGGACATGTCAGCCTTTATATGCGGTAGGAGAAAAATAGCGGGTAATACGTCCCTGTATTACCGCATCTTAGATTCAAACGTGGTTATTTACTCACGCCCCAGAAGTGTGGCCAAATCAAGGTCGAAGGAGCCAGGCCTTTAAGCTTGGTCGAAGCAATATTATAGGTATAAATATCGCCTGTCTTCATAGTTGGCACTTGCTCGTAGATCAGACCTTGTAACTTATTCCATGTTACAGCACGCTTAGCCTTGTCTGCAGTACCAGTGAATTCAGCTTTCAATGCTGCCTTTTCAGGAGTACTCCACCATCCAGGGTAATTGTCGTTCATGGCCGATATAAGAATCGGATCTGGAACAAAACCGTGGTGGGTAAAGAACAAATCCCACTGATCAGGTTGGCTACGTTTTTTGATCAAAGTCGCCCAATCATAGACTTGAAGATCTATATTAAAGCCGGCTTGTGCCAATTGCTTGGTATAAACCACCGCTTTGTCATAGTGGAAGGCGTAGTTAGTGGAGACCATAAACTTAATTGGTTCACCAGCGTAACCGGCTGCTGCTGCCATCTCTTTGGCTTTAGCGGCATTGCCTTCACTGAACTTCTCGATACCAGACTTAGAATACCAAACATTGCCTTCGGGCAAGAAAGACCCGTTAGCACGCCATAGCTTTTCAGGGCCAGCAGCTATGCGTAGAGCCGTATCTTTATTCAACGCAGCTTGAATTGCACGACGTAGAGCAAAGTTTTCTTTCAGCGGTCCTGCCTTAGAATTCATAAACACCAAACCAAAGATTGGTCCACCGTTAAGAATAGTACGCACATTTTCGTCCGCGTCTAAGTCGGCAAAAAGGTCACCAGGAATGTTTTCCGCATAGTCATAATCGCCTGCCTTCAAACCGCTTATACGAGTGCCCACATCGGGTACTGGAATGAAACGTAAGGAGTCAAAGTTTGCATCGCGGGCGCCGCCATAACCATCGGCTACACCTTCAGGTGAGTTGTAAGCATCGTGACGAACCAACTCAACATAACGGTTAGCTTTCCATTCGTTGAACTTGTAAGGTCCTGTACCGATATAATCGGAAGGCGCGATAGGTGCTTTACCAGCTGCAGCCGCAATTTCCGATGGATAGATGGCCGGGCCACCGTTGATAAACGCCATGAGGTTCTGCCATGGGCCAAATACAGCGTTAAAACTAAGGGTAACTTCGTAGTCACCTGTCGCTTCAACTGAAGTGATGTTGTCGCTTAACAGCTTACCGCGTGAGCCATGCTCCAACCATCGGTTCAATGAGGCAACCACGTCCACCGCAGTCATTTGCTTGCCATTATGGAAGGTCACATTGTCTCGCAGACTAATGACAATGGTTTTTCCATCACCACTGACGCTCTCATCTGCAGCCAAAAGCCCAACTGGGGCATTATTTGCGTTGAAGGTATAAAGTCCTTCAAACATATGATGGGCAATAGTGGTCGCGAGGTCGGAGGTGACCACCTGCTGGTCTAAACTGGGTGGCTCGCCTACGGTAGCATAGCGTAGAGTGCCTTCGGCCAGCACGGAGCCTGCCACTGACATGGAGGTCACAATGACCGCCGTCTTAAGATATGATTTTATTTTCATTTTACTTCTCCTAAAGGTTAGTCAATTGAGACCGATAATTTATATCTGTCATAACTGAGTAAAAGACAATTACATAAAACTCATTTACACGCAAGTTTATTTCATATAAAAATATAATATACCAACTCGTGAAAGTTTATTTCATGCGTGATATGATCAGGACACACTTACATCATCGGTCATTAATGTTAATGACTTCCATTAAATTCGGGGATAACCCCCTTCCTATAAGGAAAAAGCACATGAGTGAAGCTACTGGAATCCACCGTTATGAAATAGTACCACCGGGAGCGGGGGGTCAAAAATTACCTTTCTCGAAGGCCGTTAGAGCGGGCGATTTTGTATACGTATCAGGCCAAGTCGCCATGCAAGACGGCGAAATAATTGACGGTGGAATTGTCAAGCAAACCCATAAAACTTTGCAAAATGTGATAGCCATATTAGCCGAAGCAGGCTGCGGCATCGAGCACGTCGTTAAGGTAAATTGCTGGTTAGACGATCCCAGAGACTTCTGGAGCTTTAACGGTGTATTCGAACAATATTTTCATGAACACCCTCCGGCCCGATCTACTGTACAATCTGCCATTATGGTAGACGCCAAGGTAGAAGTGGACGTTATCGCCTATAAGCCCCTAACCAGTACTTAGCCACTTTGTGTGGATTGTATATTAGCCGCAGGACGCCCTATGCCCGAAGTCATCGACCTAATCTCTCAGCTGTATAAACTCAACGGTAGTTTTCATCGCAGTGAGCAACAGGTAGCCGACTATGTGTTAGCCAACATTGACACAGTAGCTCACAGGACTATACGGGAGATCGCCGAAGAAGTAGACGTATCTGACGCCACAGTCAACCGCTTTTGTCGTAGCTTAGGCTGTAAAGGCTTTAAAGATTTTAAAATAAATTGGGCGCAAAATGTAGCTGTTAGCTTACAATACATGGCTGATTCTTATGATTCAGGAACGGCTACTGAGCGCTTAGTGAGTCAAGTATTTAACACCTTAGTAGACACTCTCAATATTGCTCAGCGACAACTGATTCCTGAGGACCTCGAGCGGGCCATTGCTCTAATCAGTGATTGCAAAAGACTAGTTTTTATCGGTGTTGGTGGCGGCTCGTCAACAGTGGCAAAGGAAGGTGCTAACCGGTTTTTCCGCTTAGGGATACCTACTGAATCTAGCTCCGACGGTTATTATCAACGCATGATAGCCTCGACCCTGGGCAAAGGTGACCTGCTATTCGCTATTTCAGCCACTGGTGAAGTACGAGAACTAATAGACAGCGTGAACATTGCCAACCAATATGGTGCCAGCACACTTAGCCTTACTACCAGAGGTTCAGCTTTGGCCCAAGCCTCGGACCTAGCCTTAGAGGTAAACCTACCTGAGGACCAGGACATTTTCAAACCCTCCGCAGCGCGCCTCATCAACATGGCGATAGTTGATGTACTTGCCGCTGGTGTTGCCCACAGGCATCAAGATGTAACCAAGCTCAACTTACGCCGCATTCGCACTTCGTTAATGTGGGCACAAAAGGATACTGGCCCCAAACCTATCGGTGACTAACATGCTTGACTTAATTTGTTTTGGCGAACCTATGGTGGAATTGCTGGCTCAGCCTGGGCAGCCACCCTCATACGCCCAAGGCTTTGGTGGGGACACCTCGAACACCGCCATTGCCGCAGCTCGCCAAGGTGCTAAAGTAGGCTATCTGTGTTCTGTCGGGTGTGACTTATTTGGCGACGCGCTGCTCAAGCTTTGGGAGCACGAAAAAGTAGATACCAGCGCAGTATTACGCCAGCTAGACGCCAGTACTGGAATATATTTCGTGCAGCCTCATGAAGACCAACGCCACTTTAGCTATTACCGCAAGGGGTCTGCGGCCAGCTTATTTAATTGTGCACAACTGCCACACGAATATTTATGTTCCACCAAAATATTACACGTTTCGGCAATCTCACAAGCAATCAGTACCAGTATGCGAGAGGCTGTTACTGAAGCCTTAATATATGCCCGCAGCCAAGGCGTTATTACCAGCTACGATACAAATTTACGCCTGCAGCTCTGGTCCAAAGAACTGGCTAAAAAAACTATATTTGCTGCCTTGCTAAACACCGACATAGTGTTTCCAAGTATTGATGAAGTGACTCTGCTCACTGACCTGACCGACAAGGATGAAATAGTTGATTTCTTCCTTGCCAAAGGACCACACACGGTAGTACTCAAATTGGGTGCGCAAGGTGCCTATATCGCAGACGCTCAGCAGCGCCACATAATACCCCCAGTAACCACAACAGCCGTCGACTCTACCGGAGCGGGTGACGCCTTTGCAGGCGCGTTTTTGGCTGCCTACAGCCAGGATCTTAACCTCGCTGACTGTGGCGCTAGAGCAGCCTACGTAGCCGCGATGACTATTTCTGGTTATGGTGCAATCGGCCCGATCCCACACTTGAATACGCCTGCAATGGTTAAGCAAACCTAGCACCGCATAAGCAGCAAGAGCAAAGTTCACAGGCTAGTTACTAACTTTTCAAGCCATAATCGTTCGTAAGCTTATCGCTCAAAAAAACTTAGTCTAGCTGTAGCCAATTACATTCCAACCCTATTTCGGAGCAGATTAATTAATCTTGTCGAGATGCAGGTTTGACGGTGTAGAGTCTATTAGATGGAACCAAATATGGAACCAGATACCAACAAGTGGCGTCACTCAAGCAGCGGTGTAATTATATGTAATTGATTTTATAGATATTAAATGGCGCGCCAGGAGGGAGTCGAACCCCCGACCAACAGGATCGGAATCTCCTAATTAGGTAGTTTTAGCTGTACTCTTTCTCTTCTAACTCCGCAATCAATGATTTAGAACGCTCCAGGTCATCAAGGTACTTGAGGAATAACATCCATGACGTTTGTTCAACGTAATCTAATTCACTGGAGCAGCCAGCATCTTTGTGCAGCGTATCGTCTATGTTTTTAAAGGTTTGTTCAAACATCGATGTTAATCTTCCATAATTACTTTATTAATAAAATTTAAATTAGTCTTTGTCTGCAGAGGCTGAGAGCTTCTCAGACATCAAAATGCGTTCTGCTGGAGCCACGACTTCCGTCACTAGCTCGTACTGGCCCTGTATCATTTCCGAGGTTAGTTGATCCACCGAGTGGTTCTTCAAAAGACTGACTATTCCTTCCTCGATTAGTTGTTCTTGTCTCGGCAAGAGATCCTCCAACTGATCCTGTGTCAGTGCTATTCCAATCTTTTCGATCAAAGTTGCGCGTTGCGCCTTGTCTAAGTTCATCAGAACCCCTCCACTTCATTACGACTATATCAGGATAGCCATCAGATTCATTCCAGCCATTATCAGGTTTTATTAAATCCAAATCTTGAAAGATCAATTTTATCTAACTGGCCTGATGATAATTCTGATGATGTATATATTAGCTTTGCCACAAGCGCTGCCCCAACCACGACATTAATACCAGGCACACTAAGCAAGCCCATGATGACACCAAATTTAATAACTTTTTTACCAGCACTTAGTCCAGCCAAAATTTTAAAACGTCGATAAGTAATTTCACCATTTTTATATCTTCGCCACAATTCCCATATGATCATGGCAACTGATGCCAAAGCTAGCATTGGAAAATATGATGCCAGTGATGCTGGGCTATCATGGTCTATCAACTTGTCTACAAAGGATTCGACCTGTGTAGTTAATTCCGAATTTTCTATTCCTGAACTATCCAGATTCATCTTCACTGACAGCTCTTCAGTGACAATTATTTCGCCATTTGGATGTTGTTCAATCCACTGATTCACATAGGATTCACTATCTGTTGCTTTAAGCTGAACATCCCAATAGGCCCCAGTGTCCTCATCGAAAAGCTGCACGTCATATCCTGGATGACTTGTATCAGAATAGAGGCTTGCATATATAGAATCCCCATCCTCATTTTCTATTTTTACAAACTCCATTTCATGAGCTATACCTTTTACATTGCTGACTAGACCTTCAATCTGGCTATCGCTATATGAGGCTAAACGACCCCCTATCTCTTCAACGCTTGAATATTTAAACTCTTCAGAGGAGCGCCTTAAGGCTGAGAGTATGGTTTGATTGTCTTCAGTCATCTCAAAACTATCAGAAAATGCTACATCTGCTAGGCATGCAAGAATCGCTATTTCATCAAAATTCTTTTTTAAATATCGCAGAACTGGGCTAGTCATTACTTAATCCCTCAGCCTTCGCTTTCTTCTTGTACTCCTTACCTTTTGCCCTACCTTCTTTTTTAAACTGGCTCCACTTCTTTCTAATCTCATCTGGACTTAGTTTCTTACCCTTGGACCTTTCTATAAATAGGTAATCGAGCACTTTACCGATTGCATAAGTCAATCCATAAACTAGTGGAATAGTGGTAAAGCCAGCGAGAAATGGTAGTCCCACTTTGTAAAGCCCAAGGGCCACTTGCTGAGCCACCATGCCTAGACCTATAACTTTTGCTAGGTCAGTAATTAACTCAGTTGCAGTCCCTTTATCAATAGGAACACCTCGAACAGCAGCAAGGCGCTCAGCCATATATGCTTGCATGGGAGTCAATATAAAAGCATCTGCAAAGGGAATTGGTTGGACAGCCATACCCGCGCATGCAGCAGAGAAGATATGAATTATTCGATCCGACTTTTCGTCAACGGATAGGTCATCTCTTGACTCAATATCCGTAAGGTTGCGGCTAACTTTCTCTTTCCATTTGGATAACAAAGCTAGTTTTCTATCATCATTAGACATACTTATTCCTTTAAAATGTCACCAGCGCTTATATCAATACAGGTCCTACCTTAGAATAGCACTTAGCAGTGGACGTCACTATAAGTTGCTAGCCCTCAATACTAGTTAGGCTGGAGACTATTCAGACTTAGGCCCATGGTTATCCAAATTTTTATAGCTCACTATCACACCCCTGTTACATAATTATGCGTGCCCATTAAGTGAGAGTTTATTGAACATTTGTAATGCTCACCTTAGATACTACTAATATGAGATCGTTATAGATATAGGAAGAATTCTGAAAGCTATTGCGTTGATCATTTGCTGGGCGTATAGTTTTGATGTGAATCATTAAAAATCACAAGCACCGATTTGATCCAGATTGCGGGGTGCTATATAAATTACTGCTAAACCGGCCCTTTCTAGAGACCCGATTTAGCTTCCGCTGAGTTGGGTTTTTTGTTGGCTATTCCAACACATGGCATTTGATCACCAGATTGTGCGCCAGACATTCCGTCAAAGCACTAAAGAGGTTGTATAGTATGAAAGTTCCGTCAATCCCAATGTCACCTAATGACCTACCACAACAGCGTCTTGTTGAAGTAGTTGATCTACCCCCCTGCCCTGAACGTATCGAGGTTTATATGGGTATGGTATGCCAACGCAAAATGCCAAGACTTCCATCACGCCAATCTAAGCACCTGTGCCAAGTTGAATGGGCTTGGAGCCCCATGCATAGCCGTATTACTAGCTACTACCTTCATCGAGGGCACACTTACTGGATATTATGGGACCGCCTACTTAAGCAGGATTGGGGCTCCACGATTTGGGATATTGCCGCATCAGTGCCACTTAAAGACTGCACTGAGCATCAAGCATCAGTCCATCTTTTAAGAGCAATCTGGGAAAGTGAGTGCGCTGAAAGTAGCCTTGATGAGTTCCATTGGATCAATGACACTGACTTGCTCTCAGTGGCAGATTTAGCGGCTATATCGAGGGAGGTATGGCGATAAATTGGCCCACAGATGCAATCGTTCTGCACATCCCTCATGCCTCAACAGTCCTGCCTAGTGAGGAAGAGTTCCTGCTGGGGCCCGAGGCATTGGCCTATGAGGTGGATGCCATGACTGATCATCATACCGACCGGTTATTTGACTTGCCAGGGGCACGTCGCTGTGTGTTTCCGATAAGCCGTTTAGTGGTCGACCCTGAGCGATTCATTGATGACCCTATGGAATCTGTTGGCATGGGAGTCGTCTACACTCATACCTCAAATGGGGAGACTCTCAGAGCTATATCTGAAATAGACCGCCTAGCCCTTATCAATAGCTACTACCACCCCCATCACACTGCTTTAACGCGTATGGCTGATGAATGCCTTGAGA
>Ga0209815_1001365_pt1 | contig 16112 bp, 21 predicted proteins | sample CoawatmetaG00DNA_FD_187507 | JGI IMG/M metagenome (GOLD analysis project Ga0209815, IMG submission 187507) | Marine microbial communities from the West Antarctic Peninsula - Coastal water metaG002-DNA (SPAdes) (version 2) | ecosystem: Environmental > Aquatic > Marine > Coastal ...
TGATTCCTTGCGTCTGGCCATAGCGAGGTTAATCTTTAACTCCTCCTTCAGATGGCTAATGCCGATCGCTAAACAATCTACATAATCATCGTGCTTTATACTGCCCTTGACGGGCGTTAGGTTACAGCGCGAATATTCCGACCAACACGCCTACGACAAACCAAATAATACTAGCAACGTGCTTTGCGCCAAAGTCCTTAATGTAATCCTTAAACATAGACAGCAGTTTAGTGCGGTCTTAGCTGTTGTCAAGAACATAAGGAAGGCGAGCCTAGCCCAGCGTTTGTGAAATTATTAACCGAACCCATATTGGTTAAGGTAATGCTTCGCGTTTTTAAGGGCTAGACTCTGTGGGGTTTTGCAACCTCTGCTCTATTATTTCACAATACTCAGCGTTCATCTCTACGCCTACCGCAGCTTTGCCGCAATGTTTAGCAGCAAGCAGAGTAGTGCCGCTACCACCGAAAGGCTCTAGCACTCTATCACAAGGAGTAATGCCAACGACGCGCTTCATGACCTCAACAGGCATCTGGCAAGGGTGCGCCGTCTTCTCTGCGCTAACATTCTTTACGAGGTTTATTTCCCACCAATCGTACAGCCTAGCCTCATGACCTTCTGCTATGCGCTTCGCTACACGTTTATCGGTAGGATTCTTATAAGGTTGCCCCACTTTTGTAAAGTCTGGCGTTACGCCGAACCAAGCAACCATCCTGTGCTGGCGTGGCGTGTTAGAAGGATATACCCAACTGACGCATTTCGTAGGAGTCATGCCTATCCGCGCAGCGAACTCAAACATCATCTCTGGGTAAAGTATCATAACGCAAGGTGGCGCACATACTTCCGCTAGTAAATCCAACCATTCCTTCTTAGGCAAGTTGTCCTTGTAGCCTTCGTAGTGGTACTTTATGTTAAAAGGCGGATCGCTTATTACAACGTCGCCTTCTCGCCTATCAAAGTCCTTAAAGAAATCCCTAGAGTCAGCATTGTGTATCTCAACCTTCGTTTCATTTTTATCCATGCCCTATTGTACTACGGCATAGGCAGTCCGTCATCATCCGTTCCATGGAAACTTTCACAGTTCGCTAAAAGGTTACCGAGGTCTACACACCCAGTAGCGCAAGGCTTTACCGCTAACAGCTGTTCCTCGTCATCGCCTACAGCATGGGCGGTTACAACCATAAGCTGATGGCACTCGCTGCAATAGATACTATACTTTACTTCGTTGTCTCCCATAATCTAATTGTACTACAGCGCGGTGTCTTTTACCACATCTTCTGGTACTCGCATCAGCCATTCAACAAAGTGGCGGTTCTCTAACAATAGGCAGAACAAAGCTTGAGACAAGGAGTAAATATCCTTGTGCTTTACGTTGTCTAAGCCGAGGTAATCTTGAAACACATGGAGTATTTCGTGGAGCAGGGTAACACGTTGATGAAGATGTGATGAAAGCTTGTCCAGCTCTATTAAAGAATTATATGAATCGTATTGTCCGAACACTTGGTCATCTGCATCTTCTGTAAACTCAACGAGATTGACTTCTATAGGAAGTCCTAATATGCGAAGCATGAATAGAAGCTCTCCTCTGTTAGTCATACTAGTATTAAACCACCGCTTTTAGCCAAGTCAATAACAAAGAATGTGGATAACTGTACTAGTATTTGCCGATTATATATCTATAGTAGGAGTAACAACTTATGAAAACACTAGTCGTACCAGATGTCCATGTGCCTTTCCATTGCAAGGAGGCCGAAAGAATGCTGCATAAACTGATAAAGGAACACAAGCCTGAGAAGATTGTCTTTCTAGGAGATGTTGCCGACATTCACGCTTTAACTACGCACCCTAAGATTGCACATTGGCGCGATCGGCTAGAAGATGAGCTACTACAGACGCACGAATACTTGGCTAAGGTTAGAAAGACTGCTGGCGACAAGACAAAGATTACCTACCTTAGAGGTAACCATGAGTTTAGGTGGGAGCGGATGGTGGACAAGTGCGTTCCTCATCTAAGTGTTACTAGAGGATTGCTTCCTCACTTCCTAGGCTTAAAGGATTTAGGCATCAAGTGGGTTGAAGACGCTGGGCGAACGCCGATACGGACGACAACAGGTAGAGGCAAGGTACGCTTCCTTCATGGGCATGAGGTTAAAGGCGGTTCAGCTTTCCCAGCCAGACACGCTCTTAAATGTGGCAAGGTGTTAGGCGAGTCCGTTCATATCGGACACACGCATAGGTTCGGAGTCATGGGGTTTACCATTCCGCAGCAAGGTGAGTTCTTTGCTATAGAGGCTGGGTTCGTCGCAGATAAGTCGTCAGAGGGAATGAGTTACGCTTATCCGCAAACCGATTGGCTTCGTGCTTATTCTATCTATGATGATAAAGACAAGTCATCTCCACTCCCTAACTTCTACTGGGTATGAGCGCTCCTAAACGAATGGAAGACTTGAAGTGTAAAAGCTGGTCGCCTTTAACCGAGGACGAGCTTACCAATCTAAACCCTATGGGGCTGAAAGGTGGCGACGTTGAAGTAGATAGATACTTACTTGCCAAGCTACTGAGTGAGCGCGACCGCCTTCATTGCGTACTAGAGGCAAGCCTGTGGCTGATAGAAGAGTTCATACAAGCTGGCTTTATCGAAGCGGAGCATCTTACCGAAGAAGAGCCTGACCAATTAGAGCGTTCTATTTATGCTCTGCGCAACGCTATCCGTAGCTGTAGAAAGTAAGACGATGGCTAGGGCGAAGGGTGTGAGGAAAATAAATGAATAAAACCCCGTCTCGCTTCACGACCGTTAGGAGTTCAGCCCCACCGTCTTGCTAGTATTGTAGTGCTGCCGACTTAATGGCAACAGCTTCTTCCGTTATTTATTTAGTAAACGAGTTCTGGTAAAGAGACTTCGTGAAGTCAGCCACCTCGTCGCCACCGTAATCTCTGATGACATACCTGTGGAACGGATACAGCTTCTTTAACGTGCGCCCCAAGTCCACCATAGCGTAGCAGTCGTAGCCACCTAGGTAGTCCACCTGTGAGGTCATGCCCAGCAGATCGCTACAAGCGTCTATCCAGTAATGGATGTTATCTTCTTCATGCTCTGCGTGATAGGTTATGACACAAAGCGGTTTCCCGAATAGCATCATGTGTATTAGTGATTTGATGTATCTCATTATTCTTTACCCCATTGTGTTGCGATTGCGTTTGCTATGCCCGGAAAAGTCTTGCTCCTAGCCTTGCCCCTTTCTTTTGCTGACAACCTAAACGTATCGTGATGCCACTTGCTCATTGCTTTGCCACTCTTGAAGTGTACCACCTCGCCCTTGCCTACTACATTCGTATGCTCTAGCTTTGGGAGATTCTTTAACCACAAGCAAGTAGTCTTGGTAGCCTCATCTCCGAAGTGGTAAGGCTGTATGATTTGGTCAGGCTTCCTTATCTGTGAAGAAATAACGCTAACAGGATTCTCAATAGCTATCTTAGGAATAGGCGCATCCATCAACGCTTGCACGAAGTCCAAGCCCTCGCGCTGATACTGCCTCCTATTTGGGTGCATCGGGTGCGGTCTTCTCTCGCTAGTAGGCAAATGCTTATCATCTGTGTGGTACATCCAACGCGCTCCACTAACTGACAAGAATGTGCATGGTGGATGAGCGATCATCATATCCCATTCCCAACCTATTTGTCTAATGCGGTGTTCGTCGTACTCGTACTCATTGTCGCCAGAACAGACATCGAGCTTTAAGGCGAAGCTGTCGCTTGTCGTAACTTCGCTGCAATCAAACCAACCATCCGCTACCTTCAACGCATCGTCTTGGAAGTGCCACTCCGGGTGGCCTCCGCTACAAGGCTGTAGGTCGCAGCTGTAGGCTTCATGGCCAAGTTCTCGGAACGCCTTAGTGATGGCTTGACTTTCTTCGCAAGCTACTAATATCCTCATTCCCCTAACCTCGCTTTACCCTTAGCCGTTAGCTTAACGCACCAAACGCTGTCGCCTCTGGGCTGGGTAACGATGTAGCCGTTAAGCATTAAGCTGGCGTGTTCAGGTCTGCTGACTCTGCTCCACCACCGCGTTACAGGCATGGGGCAAAGCTCTAAAATGCTCATGTGCATTAACGCTTTAGATGTGTATGGAAATGTTTTCATTGTTTGTTTTCATCTCTATCTTTATCATAGTAAGGTTCATCATCGTTAATTAGACTCATAGCTTTATCAGTAGCCGAGTGTAAATCCCTAATAACAGCTTCGAGTTCTTCAATCTTATCTTCTAGCCTAGCTATCTCTAAGTCTTTCTCAAGGGATAGAAACATTAGGTACTCGAAGCTGCTGTCTTTATCGCTCACAGCTTCCGCCCCCACTCTGCAATATGACAAGCATCTGCAAAGCCATCGGACGTTCTCTTAGGAGTATCGAAGACCACCAGCGTTCCATGACGCATCTGCGCTAAACGTATAGAGCGTTCCTTGCTCCAGTTCTCATCGCTTTCCTCAATCAAGTCGCCAAACAAACCCCTCTGCCAAGTCTTAGGCGCTACCGTTGTGAACCTACCATCGCTGTTATCCAGCCACAGCGTACATAAGCCTTGAAGCCTTCCGCTGTTGTAGCCCGAAGTGTAAGCGCTGGTAACGCCCATTCCATAACTCGGAGACTCTTCGACGACGATACGCTCGATGTCTGTGAAGCATTGAAACCATTTGTCCAAGGCCAATACGTCAAGCGCCGATCGCGTCTTGTCTGCTCTATAGCATGGCACTTCTTTAATGTGAGGCAATGCAATCATGCCCATTAGTTCGCCGTACTCGTCAAGAGCAACAGCAGCACCGTTGATGCCTGTGTCTATTCCTATGAAGCAGCTAGTCATTTAAGCGCTCCATAGTCTGGCGTGATTCCTCGTCTATCTTTCTACGAGAGGCAGCTATAGCAGCTTCCGCTTCATCAAGGTGCTTACGCGCTAGGCGGTAAGACAAGTATGTTTGCTCAAAGTATTTCTCGGCTAACTCAAAAGCAAGGACGGCATCTTCTAGTTGTTTAATCATGTTACTCATTTTCTTATCCCCAAGTTGTTTAACGCTTCGAGTGATTCCTCGAACATCTCATCAAGCGCATTTGATTTAGCGACCAGCTGTGGCTTGTTCAAGTAGTGTTCCATCGTCTTGCCCAATCGCTTAGCAATCTCGTACAGCTCATAAGGACGCACCTTGCGTGTGCCTATCTCTATGCGCTTCATCGCGTCTGGTGTCATGTAGCATTGCTTTGCAAACGCAGCGCGTTCTAGCCCAGCCTTGTTGCGCTCTATGTAAATCATGTGGCCTATGTTGAAGTCGCTTTGCATTACAGAAACCTCAACGTAGTTTTAGTTATCAACGCTGCGCCAGCAATCTCTTTGCCTTCTTGCAACGCCTTCTTAATAGCCTTCTTATCAGGAGCTTTCGTTACCTTGACGCGAACAAACTCGTCAGCAAGTAGATCCTCTGCGCCTTCGATAAGCTCTACAGACGGTGGGCATTTAGCTATCTTCACCTTCCACTCTGGGCATTCAATCTCAAAGATTTTATTGTCCATCATGTTAGCAAGTAGGTATTCCCTCATGCGCTCCTTAGCGTTCTCTAAAGACTTGCGTCGTTGAGCTATACGCTTCTCGGCTTCCTTCAACTGCTCTATCTCAGACTCTTGGTTCAAGATAAACGCGGTTACGTTGTGAGACTTCTGGAGGATAGTCAGCTCGAAAGCTTCAATCGTATCGGTAGCTTCATCAAGCGGTATCGTGCCGTCTTCAAGGAGATTCTTTAACGCCTCGAAGTCGCGTGTCATTTCATATAAGGATTTACCCATTAGTCAATGCTCCATGCGTCTTGCTCTAACGCCTTCTTGCTGCGCTTGCGGTCTTTGATTGTGTCCTTCGCCCATTGTAAACAGTAAGCGATGATGAAGAAGATACCTACCCAAGATAGGATACCCACGAAGATAAGTGCGCCAGTTACGGCCATGTGTTCTAGTAGTTGCATTTTTTAGTCCTCCGACTGAATTAAGATTTTGATTGTACGGTGTCGAGCGCCATCCCTACGGATAACCCCCTTGGCCTCAAGCGTTCGTAAGCATGAGTATATAGCTGGTTGCGTAACCCCTAGCACCCTCGATAGCTCGAACTGGCTTGGGTTCTGTCGCAATGCTTGAAAGCCCTCGATGGCCCTTAGAAGCTTCTGTTGTGGTTTAGTTAATCGCATTTTCGTTCCCATACTGTTTGCTTGCGCCCATGCGCAGAGGCGTGGCGGCTCTTGATTCTCTGACCTGTCTCAACTATCAGCCCTCTATTACTAGCGATACGGAAGGCAGCACCAAGAGCGTTAGGGTGGATAACCTTAAGGATGTCAGGGCAGTTGGCAGTCAAGCGATCACGTAAGTCGTCAGCGGTAAAGCCAAACGGTTGTAGGCGGTAGCACATCTTTAGCTCTTTCCACAGCGCAGCCTTAGCCTTCTCTGGCGTAGCCTCTAGCACCTTAGCGCTTCCCATGTCGGCAAGCATATCGCCCAACTGTGCGCCGTCCATCTTGTCAGCGTGTCCACTATTGACCATCTCAGTCATAGTGTCTTGGCTGGCGTTTGATTCCCCCATAGTACAAGGGCAGTATTCACGATGCGTACTGTCAGCATCATGTGTCTCAATTATGTAGCCATCGCCGTAGCAGATAAGGCAAGTCTCTTTAATTTCTGTAATCATTTTTTGTTCTCCGTTGGTATGGCGTAATTGCCATGTTAGTATTATCGTCTATTCTTTATAAGGTTCAACGATTATCTTATATTTATTTAGAATAACAGAGGCTTCCACCGCAATTCATCCACAAAAAGGATGAAAACCCCCATTAAACGCTATAAATTAAAAAGGAATATCGTCTGGTGTAAACGTCGGTGTCGGCGCTACAGGAGGTGCTACCCCTTGTCCGGCTACAGGTTGTGGCTCAAGCTGCGGCTGTTGGTCGTGGCGTAGGATTTGCTCAATCTGAACTCCACCGTTGCCATTTGGAACGCTGATTTCAACCGATCCATTCTGCTCAAGTGCGTCCAAAGTCTCACGAACAATCTTGTAAATCTTGAAAGCGAACTTAGCCTTGCTCTTAGTCTCGCCACCAAAGGTGTTCACATCGAATACGATTTGGTTGAAGCCACCATACTTAGTTGATGGAAACCATGTAGCCCCATCATCCTTCTGGAACAGCCCGCCGTTATCTATCAGCTTCACTTCCCACTTAGAACGGTCTTGTCTAGTCAGTTCGCATAAGCGACCCATCTGATTAGCCCAATCTTGTGGCAGTTTCTCCGCATTCGTGAACCAACCTATAGTGCCTTCTGGTGGGATATTCATTGCCTCACCTTCAACGTAGGCTTGCCCTGTAGGGCTAACCGTCTGAGCTACAGCCTGTTGAGGTGCGCCACTCGTAGTAATAGCTGCCTGTCCATGCTGCTTGTACTCAGCCGTCAGCTCATCTACGCCGTAAATGCCTTGTGATGGCGCAGTTAGAGCGATTACGCCACGAACTATGAGACGCTTGAACGCCATCTCTGGGCTGTGTGTACGCTCAGGGTTTTGATTCTTGCCATCCCAACGACAGCTTCCTATCTCATGGACGGTGTTGCCAGCCTTGTCTGAGAACGTAGCGGTGAAGGCGATTGCTACCGAGGTTACGATCGGCTGAGGCATTGTGAAGGTAATACCTTCGGCGGCCTTTATCTTCTCAGCGCCTTTCTTGGACAGACACATCGTAGAATGTAGCTTATAGTAGTCGTTTGTTTTGCCTTCTTCCAAACCGTATTTGGTAGCGAGGACTTGAATTGCGTTTTCTGCTGACATTTTTTTACTCCTTTAGAGATTTCTTTAAGAACCAGCGACACTTGCCGTTGGCGTGAGGGTATAGCTTATTAGAGCGAATATAACCCTGTCAAGAAGTTTTATCATAAAAATACTTTCAAGTTTATCCTTGACATCATTTACCACCGTATTAAGATTACGCTTACAGCGGTTATAAGAACGCAATAAATTGCTTTTCTAAAACGCGCTATAAAATTAACGCTTTAACTATATCGCCTTTTCTAAAAACGCTTTTCGCTTTGCTTAAATCGCTTTAACAAAAGGCTACTATAGGGATCTATGGAATCGGACTACGAAGAAGACAAGACACCTGTTGTAAGTAAGGCTTTATTGGCCTATTTAGAAAAGGTAATTCCTTCTGTAGACCATAAACCTATAGATGCTTTGTCAGACATTATGTTTAATGCAGGTAAACGAGAAGTAGTTAACTTTCTTAAACAATTACATTTAACACAAAAGAGATAATATTATGGCAGCAGCAGCATGGGCAGCATGGACAGCAGTAGCTTTATCAGCAGAATCAGGACGCAAAACATACGTTGGCGGCAAGATAGCGGAAAAGGTGCAAAAGAAAGAGGTTGAAAAGGCCGAGGCTAAGGCAAAAGCGCAAGAGGCTAAGAACACTATGGTTAGTCAGGAGGCCGCTAAGAAAGCTAAGCTGACTCAGAAGGAAGCTGTTACTAAGAGTCCTTTTGCTAATAAGAAGAAAGGTAACCTACGTTCTCAGTTTACTGTTGGCGGTGGTGGTTCTGACTCTGGTGTCAATTACTAGAACTTATGGGAAAGAAGCGTTACAATCAGCTCAAGGATGAACGTGAGAACTTTCTTCTTCGCGCTAGGCGTTGCTCCGAGCTAACGCTGCCTTTAGTCGTTAGGGATCAACACAACAACAAAGATACAGGCGACATATCCTTCAACACGCCTTGGCAAAGCTTAGGCGCTCGTGGCGTTAATAACCTCAGCTCAAACTTGATGCTGTCGTTGTTTCCTACCAACTTGAAGTTCTTTAGGCTTCTGGTTAGCGACAACGCTTTTGAGGAGTACGGCGACGAGGCTGAGCAGATAAAGACGGAAGTAGATGCTTCTTTGGCTACGATAGAGCAGACAGTCTTTGAGGAAATCGAGGACAAGAACCTACGGCCTGTCATCTTTGAGGCACTAAAGAACCTTATCATTGCTGGTAACTCGCTACTCTACGTTCAGCCAGACGGTAACATCCGTAACTATGCGCTAGAGGACTATGTTTGCCACCGCGACATTGAAGGCAATTTGACTAGCATTGTAGTTCGTGAGCAGATTTCTAAGACTGTGGCGGAGAACCTCGGCATTGACACCGACTTGCCTAGTGATGACGGCTTTAAGGATAACGACAAGAACATCGACATCTATACTTGCGTTGAGCTAACAGACAAGAACGAATACTACATCTACCAAGAAGTTGGTGGCAAGGTAATCAAGGACACAGAGGAGTACGTTCCTATTGATAAGCTACCTTTCTTGGCTCTACGGATGAGCAAGGTAACAGGCGAAAGCTATGGACGTTCTTACGTTGAAGGATTGTATGGAGACTTGCGATCGCTCGAAGGACTAACGAAGGCTATGGTTGAGGCAGCAGCTATCTCAGCGAAGATTGTCTTTATGGTAAACCCAGCTTCTACGACTAGAGCGCGGTCTATTGCTCAAGCAGAGAACGGCGATGTCATCAATGGCAATGCGTCGGACGTTACCACCCTTCAAGCGAGTAAGGGCGCTGACATGAATGTTGCCTTCCAAGCAGCAACGAACATTGAGAAACGCTTAGCGTTTGCGTTTAATCTACTAGACAATGCACTTCCGGCTGGAGGGCGCACAACAGCTACAGAGATTAACGCACTTATTAACAGTTTAGAGAAGGTGTTGGCTGGAACTTATGCCATGCTTTCAAGTGAGTTTATGCGTCCATTGGTGCGTGTAATTATTAACCGTCTTACAGAAGAGAAGAAGATCCCAGAGATACCTAAAGAGGTTAAGCTAATTATTAGCACAGGTGTCAGCAGTCTCGGCAGAGCATCAGACTTAGACCGCTTACAGCAATTTGTTGCTATGGCATCTCAGATGAGTCCAGAGGCTTACGGCCAAGTTGTAGACCAACGAGCTTTAATGCAAGCATTGGTCAGGGCAGTTGGTGTAGACAAGAACATATTGAAATCGGATGAGCAGCTTCAGCAGGAGCAACAGCAAGCTATGATGGCTCAACAACAGCAACAACAACAAGAACAAGCCATGATGGAAAAACAGCAGACTGGTCGCGTGATTGAGAAAGTTGCTCCACAAATAGTTCAGCAAATGCAACAACCCCAAGAGGAACAATAGATGAGTGATAACTTTAATGAGCATACAGGTTCGGTAACAGTAACCGACAATCCAGAGACAACAGCTTTTAGCGAAGCCGATGTTAAGTACCTCGATGAGCAGAACGCTGCTAATGAGCCTAAAGATGAGAAAATCTTAGGCAAGTTTAATAACCAATCCGACCTAGAAAACGCTTACAAAGAGCTGGAGAAGAAACTACATGAGCCATCTGACAATCAAGTTCAAGCTGACGATGATACGACTCCAGAATTACCTAGCGACGAAGTTAGCGAGTCTAGTGATGGAGAGGACGTTGCCAGCGATGAGGCTGACGTTAGCGATCCCCCGAGTAACGATTCGAGAGAAGGCATTGCTGCTGCTTTTGAAGCTCTGCAAGAGAATGGCAAAGTAGACGATAGCGTTTATGAGAAGTTCGCTGAGGCTGGAATACCTAAAGAATTGGTAGAACACGTCCAAGAGCTTTCGCAGTACAAGCAAGCTAATGAGTTGAAGGAAGTTACCTCTGAGGTAGCCGATTACCCAGCACTACAGAAGTGGGCTGGCGATAACTTATCTGAATCAGAGATAGGCATCTTCGATAATATCGTCGAGAACGGAACGCTAGACGAGATGCGTTTCGCTGTGAATAACTTGAACGGACGTATGCAAGGAAACACAGCACCAAGGCAATCTAGGCTAATTAAGGCTGACGCGATTGCACAGGCGGAGGGCGGTTATGAATCGCAAGCGCAGATGCTTGCTGACATGGGCGACCCACGCTACAAGAAAGACGAGGCGTATCGAGCAGCAGTTGCTCGCAAGGCTTCTAAATCAAACATCTAAATCAATGAATACCAATGCAAGCCTCTACCTAGCCGTTACGACGGCCAGCGTGTTGAGACAACTTCAACTGTGTGTTCACTTGTTTTTTAATTTCGAGTTGGGTAAAACCAATCTCACACCTTGTCCTTCTAAGAGGGGCATTACTGTCTAACAACGGAGTTTATTATGGCAGACATCACAGTACAATCGCACAGTAACTTTCTTACCGTCTATGGCGGCGAGGTAGTTCTCGCGTACAACGAAGCATCAAAGCTAAAAGACCGCTTGATGAATCGCACAATCTCATCGGGCAAGAGCGCAAGCTTCCCTACATACGCTATTGAAACAGCGAAGATGCACACACCTGGCGAGGACATCCTTGGCTCAGTAACAGGAGATAACGCATCAAGCGCTACTTCTGGAGAAAAGACTATCGTAATTGATAAGCTTATCTATGCAGCACAACTTGTCGATGACCTCGATGAGATGAAAGCTCACTATGATATTCGCGGCTCACTAGCTTCGCAATCAGGCGCAGCACTTGCTATTCAGCATGATGCTTTCCTGTTAGCTGCTATGACTAAGGATGCAACAACTACAGAGACTCTGGCTGCTACCGCTGCTTTCAGCGCATCAGCTCAGTTTGCTACTGATGCAGAATTGCTAACAACAATCGAAAACTGTGCAACTAAGTTTGATAACTTGGCTGTTCCAGCTAACGAGCGTTGCTTGGTTCTTCGTCCTTACGAGTTCTATCAACTACTAAATACTGACGCAGCTCTTGGGCGCGACTTTAATACAAGTGGCGATCGCGCTAAAGGTCAACAGTCTTTCAATTACCTAGGCTTCGAGATTATCTCAATGAAGACTATGGCTGATTATGCTGGCGACAACGTTGCTGCACAGAAAGGTTCTGGTGGCGGTCTTGACTTCGGTGGCGTAGACCCTGGGACTGACCACTCTTTCGATGGTTCACTTTGGTGGGCTACAGCATTCCACAAAGGAACAGCTGGAACAGTAACATTGAAAGGTGTATCAGCAGAGGCTAACTACATCCCAGAGCGCAACGCGACTCTGTTAAATACAAAGATGGCAATCGGCGTGGATTCAATCCGTCCTGATGGCTGTATTAAAATTGTAGCTAACGACTAAGTTGGTTTAACTATTTGGGTGGGGTGCTTCGGCGCTCTGCCCTTCCCTAACAAACAATAAATTATGGCCGCCTCAACCACATCAGTAACTAAAACTATAACAGGAACAATTCCTTATCCCCCAACCATCCTAAATAGGATGGGCGACGAGCGCACCCCTACCCCTGAAACCTACACTAAGGCTATTTACTACACGCTTAATGTAACGGCTAGTGGCGACAGCTTAACTATAGATACACAGGGAGCGATTGGCGTCTCCTATGTAACGAATAAAGCCATGACTGTGAAGGTTCCGAACATGGATTCTAGTGGTGATTTCCCAGAGTCCGGAGCCGAAGCTGTGTATGACCTAGCAGAAGGAACAGCGTCAGGTTCACAGTTTGTAAACGCTGCGGCTAATACGGTAGGGTGGATTACTGGCAATATCATGCCTCCAGCGATTCGTTTAACTAACGGAGCTGCTCAGGATGCTACTGTCCAAGTCTTTGTAACCTTTCCTACTCGATAAACTGATAGATATTAAAGCATGGCAATAACCACGACAACAAAGTTGCAAGCAGTCAACACGATGCTGCAAACGATAGGAGAGTCTTCTGTAACGAGCATTACTAGCGGCACATTACCTTACGAGGTGTCTGCTGCTGTAACAATACTGGAAGAGGTTGCGCGTGAAGTTTGCATGGACTCCTACGTCTTCAATACAGAAGAGGACAGAGTTCTAACTGCCCATGCCAGCACAGGTAAAATCTCAGCGATTACGCCTCAAAACTATGTGCAGATACGCAATCAAGGTTCAGGCGAGGACTATGTGATTCGTAGCGGTTTTGTTTACTCGATGCTACAAAAGACCGACGTGTTTACTGTTAGCTCTACCATCACCATCACAGGCGTTTACTTACTAGACTTCCTAGACTTGCCAGAAGCAGCGAAGCGTTACTGCGTCATTCGCGCTGCTCGCACTTACGCCGACCGCTTAGTTGGCTCAAAAGACATCCGCGCTTTTAGTGAACGCGATGAGCTGGAGGCTAAGGCTAAGTTGAACGACTACGAATTCGGCATAGACAAAATCAATATGTTAAGAGACAGCTTTTCTGTTTCCAATACGCTAATTCGTCGCTCGTAATGGCATACACACGAAAAAGTATAAAGAACCTCACAGGTGGTGTTTCGCAACAGCCTGACTCAGAGAGGCACGATAATCAATGCACCGCGCAGACTAACTTCTTAGCAGATCCCATTAAGGGATTATCTAAACGCGCTGGCACAAACTATGTGCAGTACATAAGCACAGCGGCTTGCGAAGAAGAATCTAAGAACACCTTTACTCATCTCATTAACCGAAGTACAGGCGAGCAGTTAATGTTGGTGGTTAGCTATGATGGCTCAACGTCTACTATAGAGCTGTTCAAGTTGAACGAGGAAGATGACTCCTTGGAAGAGCTAACAATTACAGACGGTGCTGGGAGTACCATAACATCCAACCATGCGTACCTAAACGGTACTGCTACAACGCATCCTTTATCAGCGGTTACAATCGCTGACTATACGTTTATAGCCAATAGCACGAAGACACCAGCGTTGCTAACGACTACTTCTGGCGGTGCTGGAATGTATGAGCGCGAACACGTTAAGCGTGGCCTCATCTTTGTTAAAGAGAGCGCTTACTCGGCAGAGTTTACCGTCAAGGCTACGGATTCGGAAGGCACTGTAAGAAGCATCATTGTACGGACATCCACAGGTGGCGGTTCAGGGGTAGGGTCTTATGATATAAAATCAAACGTAGCCGCTGGCGCTATACACGCTGCCTTGGAGGACACAACAGAATCTAGGGATAATAGCGCATTCACTAGTAGCGGCTACCCCTCCTACACAGAGGCGAGTTCGGGTATGACGATTTCCTATTCAGACGACAACGACGACCAACTGTGGAACGGCGGTGGTGGAACTGCTGCATTGGGTGGAAGTAATTACTCGCGTGGCTACATAATTTTTACAGAGCAGCCAGAAGCGGGCGACGATATCCGCATAGATGGCGGAACACCTCTTCATAGAGTTGACTTCTACGCCAACGGTGGTACTTATAGCGGTGCAAACGCTGGAGCAGAGATAGGCTTGACCCTCAACGAAACAGCCGACAACTACGCGGCTGCATTTAATGCGATAACAGACGTTAACTTTAGGGCTGCTGTTTCGCTAGTGGACGGAGGCAATCCAACAGTAGGCATTATTTCTACCCATACTGGGGCGATGGGTGCGTCTAGCGAGGGGGAGATCGCTGCAAATGGTTTTACTATCACCAAGTCAGATGTAACAGGCGGCAACAGCACCGCCGCTGACTCTACAGCGCCAGTACGATACCCAATAAACTTCGAGCGTTTAGCTATAGAAGACCGCAACGAGGTAGCGCAGACAGCTGGCTCGGTAATATCTTGGTGGGCTTCTTATCCAACAAAGGCCGAGGCTGATGCGTCGCTAATTAACTTTGAGGTAAGCGACTCTTATGGCGATACAATGGTCGAAACCTTTACAGAGAAGACAGACCGTATCTCAAGCCTACCTACTGCCGCGCCTAACAACTACTTAATAAAGGTTGAGGGCGATATTGAGAACGACGCAGACGACCATTACATTAAGTTTACTCACGATAGCGACGTAGCTACAACTAATCAGTTTGGCGGCGGTAAGTGGAAAGAAAGCATGGCAAGCGGTATTCAATATCAGGTGGACAGCGCTACGATGCCACACCAACTTGTTAAGGTAAGTAGCACAGAATACAAACTTGTTCCAGCCACATGGAGCGACAAGACGGTAGGAGACTCTAATTCAGACGCTACGCCTAACTTTGTGGGCAGCCCGATTAACGACATCTTCTACTACAAGTCGAGGCTTGGGGTGTTGGCTGGAGAGAGCGTAATACTGTCTGAGGTGGATAACGCTGCTAACTTCTGGCGCACTTCTGTAATTGACTCGTTAGACTCAGACCGCATCGACATCACATCGTCTGTGAATGAGATTACATACCTCAACTGGGCTATTCCGTTCTCTAATCAGCTAATTATCTTTTCTGATAGAGCGCAGTTCTTGCTTACACAAGGGTCAGATGGGCTTACGCCATCAACAGCGTCGTTGTCTCTTGGTAGTAGCTATGAGAACAGCACGATCGCTAGACCAGTTGTAAATAACAATACTATCGTATTCGCTCAAGAGAAGTCAGGCGCATCTGCTGTTTATGAGATGTACCCTACAGGCTCTACCGAGGTAAACTTTGAGGCAGTAAGCATATCGGAGCATATACCTAGCTATATCAGCGGAAGCATTATTAACCTCCATGCCTCTTCGTTGGCCTCAACGGTGGTCGTGGAAACGGACTCTGGCGACAACTCGCTCTACGTCTACAAGTATTACAATAATGGTGGTAAGCGAGTCCAATCAGCTTGGTCTAAGTATGAGCTTGGTTGTGATTACTTGAAGGTAGGTGGCTTCATATCGGACAAGTTCCACCTTATAGAAGGGCATCACACCGTATCTGGAGATGAGGTCGGCGAATGCTCTTGGATACTGAGCTACATGAAGTTTGATAACACCGACTCTTTAACTAATTCGGTTGATTTGTCTTGGGATGTTCCTACGGCTAAGATGGAAGCGGAGGGTGGCACTAAGACGAAGATAACGATGGAATGGTATATGGCTGGTAATGCTACAAGGGAGGCGGATATTCGCGTGTTTGATAAAACGACGAATGTGGTTTACCCTGTAGACTTAACAACCTCCACAAACGACCAATACGTTTATGTTACAGGCGTGATATACGAGAACGCCAACATTGTTATCGGCTTAAAATTTGACGCTTCCTACGAGTTTAGCAAGCAATATGTTAAGCGCGGTTCAGCTAGTGGAAAGGAAAAAGCGATTACGGACGGCAGAACGACTACTAAGTGGGTTGAAGTATATTT
>Ga0209815_1001378_pt1:5000-15997 | contig 15997 bp, 13 predicted proteins | sample CoawatmetaG00DNA_FD_187507 | JGI IMG/M metagenome (GOLD analysis project Ga0209815, IMG submission 187507) | Marine microbial communities from the West Antarctic Peninsula - Coastal water metaG002-DNA (SPAdes) (version 2) | ecosystem: Environmental > Aquatic > Marine > Coastal ...
TAAACTGTTAGAAAGGGAGTATGTGTAAATTAATAAATTTTTAGTTTTAACATTTTGTGCCTTTGTTTGACTGTATTGACTGATTAAAGTCCAATTATTATTCAAAGTATCCTGATTTTTTAAATCGTTCATATTTTTAAATAATGAAAGAGAATTCGTCTGAAACTTTTGATAATTAATACTAGTTTTTTCATTAGCTAGTAGTTGTCTTATTTGGGAAACAGAATAATTTCCACGTAATAATAAATCAATAGAATCTTTAACATTTTCGTGAATCGTCCAAGATTTTTGATCGTTTATTTCAATAACTATTTGAAATGCTGGGTAGGCTTTTCTTTCTAAAATACTCTTTTGAGTTCCTCTACGTTTCGCTTCTTCATCACTTAAGGTAACATATTGAATACCACCAATTAAATCTGCTAAAGAGGGATTTTTAATTAGATTTTCTAAACAATTACCGTGTGTAGTTCCAACTAACTGAACTCCTTTTTCAGCAATAGTTCTTGCAGCTAATGCCTCAAGTTCTGTTCCAATTTCGTCTATTATTATAACTTCTGGCATATGATTTTCAACAGCTTCAATCATAATTTGATGCTGAAATTCAGGTTTTGATACCTGCATTCGACGAGCACGTCCAATACCAGAATGAGGAATATTACTATCACCAGCAATTTCATTAGATGTATCAATAATGATTACCCGTTTCTCCATCTCATCAGCTAAAACTCTAGCAATCTCTCGAATAATTGTAGTTTTTCCTACTCCAGGTTTTCCTAAAATTAAAATGGATTGTCCTGATTCTAATAAGTCACGAATTCCACTAATTATACCAAAGACAGCTCTCCCTACTCGACAAGTTAATCCGTTAATTAAAGATTGTCGATTCCTTATACAACTTATGCGATGAAGAGTTCTTTCTATTCCAGCACGATTTTCATCGCTAAACTTACTAATTCGTTTTGTCATATAATCAATATCTTGCCAGGATATAATTTTTTGAGACAAATACTCTGATCCTGTAGTAAACCTTACTTCAGGTCTTCTACCTAAATCCATTACAATTTCAATCAATTTATCTTTTTTTGGATGATTATTTAAATTATCTTGAATAAAAAATGGTAAATTATCAATTAATTTATCTAAATCTTCATCAATTGTCATAAAATAATAAATTTTTATTAATTTCGTAATTTACATTATAGCTCGAAATTTTCAGATAAACCTAGTAAGTTTTGTGAAAATCTCGAGCTAATTAAATTTTTATTTCCATTTAAGATTTAAATCTTAAATGGAAATAAAAAATTTAATTAGATAATTCAACTAATTTAGTAAAAGTTTGACTATCTAAAATTGCTATCTGTGCTAACATTTTTCGATTTAAATCAATATTTGATTTTTTAAAATTATGAATTAATTTACTGTACGATAAACCATTTAGTTTTGATGCAGCGTTAATACGAGTAATCCAAAGTTTTCTAAAAGTTCGTTTTTTTTGTTTTCTTCCAACATAAGAATATCTTAAAGCTTTCATTACTTGTTGGTTTGCTACTCTAAAAAGTCTCGAATGGGCACCACGATAACCTTTTGCAAGTTGTAAAATTTTCTTACGACGCTTTCGGGCTACATTACCACGTTTAACTCTAACCATTTTTAATTTTTTTTATTTTAATAAGGTAGCATTAGTTTAAGAGCTTTACTATCACTACTACAAACACAAAGTGTTTGTGATAATTTACGCTTTTGAGTATTTGATTTTTTTCTCAACAAATGGCCTTTATAAGCATGATGTCGTAAAAATTTTCCAGTCGATGTTTTTTTATAACGTTTTAAAGCCGCTTTTCTAGTTTTTAATTTAGGCATAAGATTTTTAATTTTTTACAGAAAGTATAATTTTAAAAAATACATTTTTAGTTTCAAGAAATGGAATTATAATTTGTGAATTTTAAATTCTTAATTTCTACAACAACTTTTCTTTAGATTTGAATGTTGTTTCTATAGTGAATTAATTTTCAAATTATATGAATTTTTTATACTTCTATCAAATAATAAATTGTTAATCGTATAGTATTAAATCGTTGGTGCTTTGTCAACAATGAATAATATAGATTTAAATGAATTATATGTTCTCATAAATTAATCGTATATAGTTTACTCAGGTTAAAAGAAATTAAGAAATAATTATTGAAATAAATTAGGTAAAGCAGTTTTAAATAGAGCTGCTTTACGTTTGAAGATATTAGTTATGTTTTTGGTTTTGCTTTCGGTGCAGGAGCTTCTACTTCAATTAATTCATTTACTGCAAAATTATTTGTATTTGTTCCACTATAGTTAACATTATCAAATCTGACTACCGCTGGATAACGGATCCCACTTTGATCTATTGTTGCTACCGTTCCAACTTGATTAAACCAATACGACTCTCTTCTTAGAATTTTAACCTTTGAACCACGACTAACCATAATACCTTTAAATTAATTTTATGTTCTAAATGCTTCTACCTAATATTTTAGTTTAATAAAATATTAGACAAAATAAAATTTTAATTTAAATTCTCACTCTTTATAAAAATATATAAGTATTTTTATATCAGTCTGACTAGAAAATAAATTTATTAAAATTATTAATAAAAAAAGATTATAATGTATTATTGAAAACTCATATTTAATGAACGGTATACATTATTTAATACTTACTATTTTTTTAGTATGAGAGTTTCATAGATTTTCGTCTCCCTAAAGGAGAAACTCAATGGCAATAAGCTCAACTGAGCGTCGAACAAAAAATGTACAGGTTTTTGTAGAAAAAGACGCAGTCGAAACTAGTTTCGCAAAATGGGCGCAACCAGGACATTTTTCAAGAACTTTAGCTAAAGGCCCAAAAACAACTACTTGGATTTGGAATTTACATGCTGATGCTCATGATTTTGATAGTCAAACAAGCTCACTAGAAGAAGTTTCTCGTAAGATTTTCAGTGCGCATTTCGGGCAGTTATCAATAATATTTCTATGGATAAGCGGAATGCATTTCCATGGAGCATATTTTTCTAACTATTCTGCGTGGTTAAATGATCCTATTGGTATTAAACAAAGTTCTCAAGTTGTTTGGCCTATAGTTGGTCAAGAAATTTTAAATGCTGATGTGGGTGGTAATTTCCAAGGTATTCAAACAACTTCAGGTTGGTTCCAAATGTGGAGAGCAGAAGGTATCACCAGTGAAGTTGAATTATATTGGATAGCTATCGGTGGATTATTTATGTCAGCATTAATGTTATTTGCTGGTTGGTTCCATTACCATAAAGCAGCTCCAAAATTAGAATGGTTCCAAAATGCGGAATCAATGATGAACCATCATTTAGCAGGATTGTTAGGTTTAGGTTGTTTATCATGGTCAGGTCATCAAATTCATATAGCATTACCAATTAACAAATTACTTGATGCAGGTGTAGCTCCACAAGAAATCCCATTACCACACGAATTTTTAATTAACCGTGAGTTAATGGCACAACTATATCCAAGTTTTGCTAAAGGATTAACACCTTTCTTCAGCGGTAATTGGGGTGAATATTCTGATTTTTTAACTTTCAAAGGTGGACTAAATCCAGTAACAGGCGGATTATGGTTAAGTGATATTGCTCATCATCATTTAGCGCTATCTGTTTTATTCATTGTAGCAGGTCATATGTACCGTACTAATTGGGGTATTGGTCATAGTATGAAAGAAATTTTAGAAGCTCATAAAGGTCCCTTTACAGGTGAAGGCCACAAAGGAATATATGAAATTTTAACGACATCATGGCATGCTCAATTAGCAATTAATTTAGCAATGATGGGTTCACTAAGTATTATTGTAGCTCATCATATGTATGCAATGCCACCATATCCTTACATAGCTACAGATTATGCAACTCAATTATCATTATTTACACATCATATGTGGATCGGTGGTTTTTGTATTGTAGGTGGTGCGGCTCATGGTGCAATCTTTATGGTTCGGGATTATACACCCGCAAATAATTATAATAATTTATTAGATCGTGTATTAAGACATCGTGATTCTATTATTTCACATTTAAATTGGGTTTGTATATTTTTAGGTATGCATGCTTTTGGTTTTTATGTACATAATGATACAATGCGGGCTTTAGGCCGTCCACAAGATATGTTTTCTGATAAAGCTATCCAGTTACAACCAATTTTTGCTCAATGGATTCAAAATATTCATTTATTAGCACCTGGTACAACTGCACCAAATGCACTAGCTACAACAAGTTATGCCTTTGGTGGTGATATCGTTGGTGTTGGTGGAAAAATCGCAATGATGCCTATTCAATTGGGAACAGCTGATTTTATGGTACATCATATACATGCATTTACAATTCATGTAACTGTTTTAATTCTTCTAAAAGGAGTTTTATACGCTCGAAGCTCTAAATTAATTCCGGATAAAGCTAATTTAGGATTCCGTTTCCCTTGTGATGGTCCTGGTCGTGGTGGTACATGTCAAAGTTCAAGTTGGGATCATGTTTTCTTAGGCTTATTCTGGATGTACAATTCGATTTCAGTAGTAATTTTCCATTTTAGTTGGAAAATGCAATCTGATGTTTGGGGGACTATAACTCCTGATGGAAGTATCTCACATATAACTGGTGGAAATTTTGCACGTGGAGCTATTACTATTAATGGTTGGTTACGTGATTTCTTATGGTCGCAAGCTTCACAAGTAATTCAATCATATGGTTCAGCATCATCTGCTTATGGTTTAATTTTCTTAGGGGCACATTTCATTTGGGCATTTAGTTTAATGTTCTTATTCAGTGGACGAGGCTATTGGCAAGAATTAATTGAATCAATTGTATGGGCGCATAATAAATTAAACTTTGCTCCAGCAATTCAACCTCGAGCTTTAAGTATTACTCAAGGTCGTGCTGTTGGTCTAGCGCATTATTTATTAGGAGGAATCGGTACAACTTGGGCCTTCTTCTTAGCACGTGCTATTTCTATTAGTTAAATTGAAAAAGTAAACATTAAAATTATTTTAATTTTTAGCATTCTCTTAAATTTTATTTACAACTATAAATAATAAAAAAAGGCGTCGGAAGATTATGGCAACTAAATTTCCAAAGTTTAGCCAAGCCCTTGCACAAGATCCAGCAACGCGAAGAATTTGGTATGGAATAGCTACTGCTCATGATTTAGAAGCACATGATGGTATGACAGAAGAAAACTTATACCAAAAAATATTTGCATCTCATTTCGGCCATTTAGCTATTATTTTTCTATGGACAGCAGGAAATTTATTTCATGTTGCATGGCAAGGTAATTTCGAAAAATGGGTAGCAGATCCATTAAAGGTAAAACCAATTGCACACGCAATTTGGGATCCACATTTTGGTGACTCAGCATTAAAAGCTTTTAGTAAAGGCAACGCATACCCAGTAAATCTTGCATTTTCTGGTGTATACCAATGGTGGTTCACAATTGGATTTAGAACAAATCAAGAACTTTATGCAGGTTCAATTGGTTTATTAATACTTTCATCTGTGCTATTATTTGCAGGTTGGTTACATTTACAACCAAAATTCCGTCCAAGTTTATCTTGGTTTAAAAATAATGAATCACGTTTAAATCATCATTTATCTGGTTTATTAGGAGTAAGTTCATTAGCTTGGACAGGCCATCTTGTTCACGTAGCTATTCCTGCTTCACGTGGTGTTCATGTTGGATGGGATAATTTTTTAACAACTCCACCTCACCCCGCAGGTTTAACGCCGTTTTTCACAGGTAACTGGACGGCATATGCAGAAAACCCTGATACCCTTAAACATGTTTATGGAACAAGTGAAGGAGCCGGAACTGCAATTTTAACATTTTTGGGTGGTTTCCATCCGCAAACACAATCATTATGGTTAAGTGATATTGCTCACCATCAATTAGCGATTGCTGTTGTGTTTATTATTGCAGGACATATGTACCGAACAAATTTTGGTATCGGTCATAATATGAAAGAAATTTTAGATGCTCATCGCCCTCCTGGAGGACGTTTAGGTGCAGGTCATGTAGGATTATTTGAAACTATTACAAATTCTCTACATATGCAATTAGGACTAGCTTTAGCTTCATTAGGAGTTGCTACCTCATTAACTGCACAACACATGTATGCTTTAACACCTTACGCATATTTATCGAAAAGTTTCGCAACTGAAGCTGCATTATACACACATCATCAATATATTGCAGGATTCTTAATGGTAGGGGCTTTTGCTCACGGAGCGATTTTCTTCATTCGTGATTATGATCCTGAATTAAATAAAAATAATGTTTTAGCACGTATGCTAGAGCATAAAGAAGCTATTATTTCACATTTAAGTTGGGTTTCTTTATTTTTAGGATTCCATACTTTAGGCTTATATATTCATAATGACACGGTTGTTGCTTTTGGACAACCAGAAAAGCAAATATTATTTGAACCATTATTTGCAGAATATATTCAAGCAGCTTCTGGTAAAGCAGTTTATGAATTTAATGTTTTATTATCTTCATCAACAAACCCAGCAACAATAGCAGGGAATCAAGTTTGGTTACCAGGTTGGTTAGAAGCGATTAATAATAATAAAAATGATTTATTCTTAACAATCGGACCCGGTGATTTTTTAGTTCATCATGCTATCGCTTTAGGTTTACATGTAACAACATTAATTTTAGTGAAGGGCGCATTAGATGCAAGAGGATCTAAATTAATGCCTGATAAAAAGGATTTTGGTTACAGTTTCCCTTGTGATGGTCCTGGTCGTGGCGGTACTTGTGATATTTCTGCTTGGGATGCTTTCTATCTTGCAATGTTCTGGATGTTAAATACTATTGGATGGGTAACATTCTACTGGCATTGGAAACATATGACAATTTGGGGCGGAAATCCTGGTCAATTTAATGAATCTTCAAATTATATCATGGGTTGGTTACGTGACTACTTATGGTTAAATTCTTCACCATTAATTAATGGTTACAACGCATTTGGTATGAATAATTTATCTGTTTGGGCATGGATGTTCTTATTTGGGCATCTTATTTGGGCAACTGGATTTATGTTCTTAATCTCTTGGCGTGGTTATTGGCAAGAATTAATTGAAACATTAGTTTGGGCACATGAAAGAACACCATTAGCAAATTTAATTCGTTGGAGAGATAAGCCGGTAGCACTTTCAATTGTACAAGCTCGTTTAGTGGGTTTAGTACACTTTTCTGTAGGTTATATTTTAACTTACGCTGCTTTCCTTATTGCATCAACAAGTGGTAAATTTGGTTAATAAAATTTTAAAAGACAAGAATAATTTCTTGTCTTTTAAAATATCATTAAAAATATAAGCCTAACATATCAGGAAAGAAACGGTTTATTTCAATAATAAATCCAGCTGTAAATGACATCCAGATTGTTAATAAAACAGGAGCTGTTGATAAATATTTTTGAAAATCGTTCATATAAGTAAAAATAATTTTAAAATAAATATTAAAGAAATTTAACGTGGTGATACAGTAACTTCGTCATCAGAAGCAACTAAATCTTGACTAATTAATTCTTGCCAAGCAGAAACAGGCCAAATATAACCCGTTGTCATAATTTTTAAAGCTAATGGAACATTAATAATAATTTCGTTTTCCGTCGGATTTTTAGTTGTGCTTACAGCTCTTACATATTTACGTCCAACCCAACCAATCCATCCAGAAATATAAATGAATCCAAAACCTGGTAAAATAAACTCAGCAGCGTGACTCCAACGTCCGTCAGCAATTAAATGAGGTAATCCATCAGCTCCGCATAATAATTCTGAACGGCTATATTTATCAAATCGTGCTTGTGTTCTTTTAATTTGTTGCTCTAAAGCTAAAGCAGGAGGTGAAGCTTGTTCAAAAGTCGCACGACGTTGTTCTAATTTTTTAACAGTCGTATTCAATCTTTTTTCAAAAACAGGAGATTCGCTACATTTTGTAAGACCACCTATCTCTGCTAATGCGTGATTTGGAGTAAGTAAAATTAAAAAAGAAATTAATAGAGTAATTAAGTTAAATCGTCTCATTTACAAAATAAGTAAAATTTAAGTTGTTTTGAGGAGTCTTAATATGTTAAAATGTTATTAAATTATTAATATTATTTAATATGAAAATATGTGGAAAAACATTTTTCGAAATATTTTATTAAGTATCATTGTTTTGAGTATTGTTAGTATAGGAATTAAAAAGTTTAGTTCGCTAGACATAGATAATCCTACAAATAAACAACCTAACGCTGATTTTAATGAGAGTGTTGTTAGTTCAAGAATGACATACGGTCGTTTTCTAGAATATCTTGAGATGGGTTGGGTAAAACAAGTAGATTTGTATGATAATAGTCGAAATGCTATAGTTGAAGCTTCAAGTCCAGAATTAGGAAATCGACCTCAAAAAATCAGAGTTGAAATACCTGTTGGAGCATCACAATTAATTACAAAATTAAAAGAATATAATATCGATTTTGATGCACACCCGGCTGAAAATAAAAATGGTCTTATTAGTATAGCAAGTAATATTCTTTTACCAATAATTTTTGTTGGTGGTTTAGTCTATTTCTTCCAAAATTCAGAGAATTTCCCTGGAGGAAATAGTTCTTCTCCAATGAACTTGGGTAAATCGACTGCACGTTTTGAGAGACGTCCTGACACAGGTGTTTTATTTGATGATATCGCAGGAATCGATGAAGCGAAAGCTGAATTCGAAGAAATTGTTTCGTTTTTAAAACAGCCTGATAAATATACCGTTGTAGGTGCAAAAATACCAAAAGGAATTTTATTAGTAGGACCACCAGGTACTGGAAAAACTCTTTTAGCAAAAGCTATCGCAAATGAAGCAGATGTTCCATTCTTTAGTGTTGCTGGTTCAGAATTTGTCGAAATGTTTATTGGTATCGGAGCATCAAGAGTAAGAGATTTATTTAAAAAAGCTTCAGATAATGCTCCATGTATCGTTTTTATTGATGAAATTGATGCTGTTGGACGCGAAAGAGGGGCAGGTGTTGGTGGTGGAAACGACGAGCGTGAACAAACTTTAAACCAATTATTAACAGAAATGGATGGTTTCAAAGAAAATAAAGGTGTAATCGTTGTGGGTGCAACAAATCGAGTAGATATTTTAGATTCGGCATTATTACGTCCAGGTAGATTTGATAGACAAGTAACTGTAAATTTACCAGACCGTTTAGGACGAGTAGGAATTTTAAATGTTCATGCACGAAATAAACCATTAAGCGAAGATGTTTCATTAGTACAATTAGCTAATAGAACACCAGGATTTTCTGGTGCTGATTTAGCAAATTTACTAAACGAAGCTGCTATTTTAGCAACTCGTTACAAAAAAAGTAGTATTACAAAAAACGAAGTTAATGAAGCTGCAGATAGAATAATTGGTGGTATTGCGGGATCACCTATGGAAGATACGAAAAACAAACGTTTAATTGCTTATCATGAAGTTGGGCACGCTATTACAGGTTCTGTTCTTAAATCACATGATGAAGTTGAAAAAATCACTATAACACCAAGAGGGATGGCTAAAGGTTTAACATGGTTTACTCCTGAAGAAGACCAAAGTTTACTTTCACGATCTGAATTGTTGGCTCGTATTATTACGACATTAGGAGGACGAGCGGCAGAACAAGTTGTTTTCGGTGATCCTGAAGTTACTACAGGAGCAAGTAGTGATTTACAACAAGTAACAAATTTAGCAAGACAAATGGTAACTAGATTTGGGATGTCAAATATTGGACCAATCGCATTAGAAGATGAAAATAGTGGACAAGTTTTCTTAGGTGGATCAACTACACCAGGCACAGAATATGCTGACAATATTGCAGATAGAATCGATGAACAAGTCTGTAAGATTATTAACTATTGCGAGCAAAAAGCAACAGAAATTATTATCGACAATCGTGTCATAATAGATTTAACTGTTGAGAAATTACTAGATGTAGAAACTCTTGATGGAGCAGAATTCCGAGAACTATTAAGTACCTACACAATTTTACCTGATAAAAAAGCTCCTTATATATCAAAATTTAATTAATTAATTTAATATATTGCTATCTTAAAATTCTAACTATACAATGTAAAGAATGAAATTAGTAAGAATTATTTACATTCTATATTAGGAATTATGGCAAAAAAAAGTATGATAGAGCGTGAAAAAAAGCGCATTAAATTAACTAAAAAATATTCTTCAAAACGAGCAGTTTTATTACAAGAATATCAAAACACAAGAGATTTTAATATGAAGTTAGAAATTCATTCAAAAATCCAAAAATTACCAAGAAATAGTGCAAAAGTAAGAATTCGAAATCGATGTTGGAAAACAGGAAGACCTAGAGGTTATTATAGAGATTTTGGTGTTTCACGACATGTTTTGAGAGAAATGGCTCATCAATGTTTATTACCTGGTGTCAAAAAATCAAGTTGGTAATAATTAAAACTATGACTGATTAAATTTAATCAGTCATAGTTTTAATTCGTTAAATCTAAAACTTAAAATTGATTACCTCGACGATATTGTAAGTAAGCCGCAACAAAAAGTCCAAAAGCAGACACTGTAATCATTCCTAAAACGATACCTGATAACAAAGGTTCTACCATTTATTAGTATTATTTATTAAATATAGAAATCTAAATATATGAAATAAAATTTATAAATATAAAGAATTAAGCTTTAAATAAAATTTATTTAGACTTATTCAGTGTTTATACATCTTTTAATACTGCTATAAGATAAGTATTAAAAAAGCCGACTAATTTTTAATCTTTTAAAGATTATCTAAACCCAATAGCTGCTTGCCAAACAAAAGCTAATAGTAAAAAGAAAACAGGAATAATAGGTAATACATCTACAATTGGACTAAAAGCAACATATGCTTCAGGTAACCGCGATAAAAGTAAACTTTCCATAATTAAAACCTTTATATATAAATAATTAATAGTATTAAAT
>Ga0209815_1001381_pt1 | contig 15971 bp, 13 predicted proteins | sample CoawatmetaG00DNA_FD_187507 | JGI IMG/M metagenome (GOLD analysis project Ga0209815, IMG submission 187507) | Marine microbial communities from the West Antarctic Peninsula - Coastal water metaG002-DNA (SPAdes) (version 2) | ecosystem: Environmental > Aquatic > Marine > Coastal ...
GGTCAGACTCACTCGATCACCTGTCGCCAAGGTAATGCCACTGTAGTCATAGCTTTCTTGCTCAGCAACGAGGCCTACACCAGTTGCAGTGACAGCTGGGTTTGTGCCTGCGGCGAGTGAAAGAGTTGCGCCAGCAGTTGCAGCAAGGCCACTAACTGTGCCAGCAGTCATCTGTGTTGCACTGCCAACATCAGCTGTAATAGTAAAGGTCGTCGCGCCTGTTCCAGCCGCGGTCACCGTTGAACCAGCAACGCCATTGTTTATGGCTGTCGCTAGGGCAGCCATTGTAGTTGCTGCATCAGTAACAAAGTTTGCTGAATAGGTAGTGCCATCATAGACAAATGAAACACTACCACCAGAACCTGTTACTCCACCACTAACGGTGTAAGTATCCACTTCCAGAACTGCAGTCGAAATACCCGAGACTGCTGCCGTAGTGATTGGCGCCGTTGTACTCGCCTTGGGATCCCAACTTTGGGTACCAATTTTACTGCCTCTCATGTCACCCAGAGTGACCACAACATTGTCACCACTCATATGGCCGACCTGAAAGGTAAAGCTTGCATTGGTGCCATTTAATATTTTGTTGCCATTAAATGAGGCCTGATTGACACCACGGTTGAGCTCTTCTTTAAGCTGTACGATTTCATTATTAATCGCTTTTCTATCCACCGCTGAATAGGTATCGTTGGCCGCCTGCACGGCTAATACCCGCATACGTTGTAATATATTTTGACTTGACTCTAGCGCACCCTCAGCCGTTTGTGCAAGGGATATACCATCATTGGCGTTACGAACGGCTTGGTTTAAGCCCTCTACCTGAGAAGTCATACGATTACCAATGGCTAAGCCCGCAGCATCATCCATAGACGAATTGACCCGGCTTCCAGAAGACATGCGCTCCATAGCAACTTCCATTTCACCACGTGAACTGGACAAGTGCCTCTGCGTTGTTAAAGACGCAGTATTTGTGTTTATGACCATAGCCATATTAACTACTCCCTTCTTGTGCCCCTCTTTGTGGGCGGTTTTTCCCGCTTAGCGGATATATTTGAATAAGCTTAAATCACTCAATTGAGTGAAGGTTTGTTGTCCCGCTTGTAAAGCTAGAGACTGATTTTTTAACCGTGATGCGGCTTCTACATAATCCAAATCTTCCATATTAGATTGTAGGATTTTGTAGGTATAATCCTTATCCTCTACAGCATGAGTCAGGGTTTCTACGCGCTTCATGCGTGAACCGATATTAGATTGCTGAGCAATAATATGTTCATGCACGCTGGTCACCTTGTCTAAGCTATTGCGAATACCATCAGTATTGTTAGTCACAAGGGCCTCATACATGTTGCTTAAGGTCGAAAATAATTCAATACGACTAGTCACACCTGTACTACGATCTAAATGCTCTACACTGCCAAAAATATCGGATCCAGGCATACCTAACTGCATGCTGCGGCCTTCATCTACCATGACTTTAAGGACGTCTGTGCTGCCAGTGTAAGTCACGACCCCTGTTGATGATTCAGAAAATGGGGCTTGACCTTGGCTATAACCAGAGAATAAATAGGCGCCGTCAGTGCCGCGCATGTTGCCTAAGTCTGTGAGTGAGCTAATCAGCTCTTTCACTTCTATGGCTATGCTCTTTCGATCCGATGCATTGTAGGTGTCGTTAGCCGCTTGCACGCTAAGCTCTTTAATGCGGGCCACCACGTCGACTGAACTTGTCACTGTGGACTCCTGCATTTTTAAGGTGTCTTGCATGCGCTCTAGATTAGTCAGGTAACGCTGGTTCACATCTATTTGAGACTTAAGGTTATTAATCGCGGTCGCCAAAGCAGGATCATCTGATGGCTTTAAAATATTTTTGCCAGATGAAAGCTGAGCTTGGGTCTCAAACACTTTGGCTTGCTGCTTGCCCAATTGTTGAGAGGCTTGATTATAAAAACCGGCTTGTGTTACACGCATTTCATTTCCTTAGAGCACATGATTATCGTATTCCCAATATAGTGTCGAACAGTTTAGTGGCAGTTTGAATAATCTGAGCAGAAGCCTGATAGGCTTGCTGAAAACGCAGCATATCAGCGGCCTCTTCATCTAAACTTACCGCAGAGGTTTCATCTCTTTTTGCTTGCGCTTGATCGAAGATTATTTGTTGCGCATCACGACTGATAGCTGACTGCACCACGCTGTTACCTAAGTCACCAATGACATCCGTATAGACTTCGGTAAAGTCACCACGGCCACTAAAAATATCTTTGTTGTCTTGTAGGTCTATTAATTTGAGTAAATTACGGTTGTCACCCGCTTGGGCTGAGTTACCCCGAACACTAAATTTATCGTTAGCTTGTATGGTGCCATCAAAAGACACTTTCCAGCCATTGTATTCAATGGTGCCCCCCGCTGTGAGGGAGCCATTAGCAATATTGGTATTGGTGGTCGTATCAGTCAGAACATAGGTAGACGCATCGCTAGCGAACTGAATATCAATGTTTTGACGTAACTGTTCTCGCACATCGACAGGGGCTACACCAGTTGTTCCTGCAGCGGCAGCTGTTGCTACCAGAATATCACTACTACCACCAACTCGTGCCACAGAACCTGAAGCAGTAAGAGCTCCTGGCGTGGGTGTGTCTTGAGTGATGGTTATCACCCCTGCTGCATTACTCGCCGTGTAAAGTGAAACGTTTGCATCAGTGCTCGCATTCCATGCCGCCACATAGGCAGAAGTGCTGGTTGCCAGATCGGCGGCAGCGGTGAATGTGTGAGCCAAAGTCGCTGATCCCACAGTCATGGTTATTGTATCTGTGGCCTTTATTGCAGCGCCCGAAATAGTCATAGTCGCAGTGGCTGCAGTACCTGCAGAACCGGCCAAATCGCCCCACTGACCACTGACCTCTGCGGAACCAGTACCCGTAACGAACACCAATAGATCTTCCTGGAGGCTACCTGCCATAGCAAAATAGTCCCTCACATCACCTTTAACACCAGTCGTCCCTGCAGCTGCTGCTGTAGCCACAGCAATATTACTACTAACACCGACTTGAGCAACGGATCCTGCAAAAGTTAGGGCTCCTGTTGTCGCAGTATCTTCTGTTATCGTAATAGTTCCTGCTGAATTACTTGCTGTGTAAAGTGACACGTTAGCGTCAGTACTGGCATTCCATGCCGCCACATAAGCAGCAGCACTAGTTGCTAGATTGGCGTTAGCGGCAAATGTGTGAGTAAAAGTAGCTGAACCAGCCGTCATAGTCATTGTATCTGAGGCTTTTATTGCAGAGCCAGAAATCGTCATAGTAGCTGTTGCTGGAACAGGAGTCGTTAACGTGGGGTTAGTTACAGTGACATTGGCATCCATATAAGCACTGCTGCCCGTTTGGTTGTTATAGGTGCTGTCGTAAGTGGCATTAGTACTAAAGCCATTTCCAGTAGTAACCAATGCAGCTTGTTCAGAACTGGTCAAAGCACTACCAAAGAGCTGCTTTCCAGCGCGCGTGAAGACCTGCATTTTAATGTTAGAACTAACATTTTGCTCAGTACTGTAAAATTGACTGTTTTGGGTGTTGGCAGGGATCACAAAAGCCACATTATTACTGGCCGTGATACTTGAAGCCGTTACCTGAGCTATGTTATTACGCAGTGCCGTGTCCAAAGTGGTATCAGTCGCAGCTGCCTTGGGTTTGACATAACTGTTTAAAGTCATGCGCGTACCACTTGTATTAGTGCTCGCCCTCGACAAGGAAACTGGGCCACCAGAAGCAATATCTGTGTGCTTTGTTACGGAGACTTGGAGTGCATCAATGGGGCGCTTAGTCGAGGTTAAACTAAATGTATCTGCATCTTTGGGCACACCAGTTAGCGTAAATTTAACCCCACCCATAGTGAGTTCGGTGTTGCCAGTGACTGTCTTCTTGCTCACAGTGTCTGTTAAGGTCCACAGTTTTTTACTGTCTGAATAACTCAGTTCCATGGTGAGCTTTTCAACCTTTGTATTGGGCACGGCACTCACAGTGACAAAGCCAGTGCCTTTGTTAAGGCCAGGGGTCACAGTGTATATGTTACCCAAAGAAAAAAGGTCTTTACCAAAGTTGCCCTGTGCATCAATACCCAAAGCATGGGTATCGTTGACCTGGCCCACGAACACTTGAGTTAAGGTATCTAGTTCATCTCTCAATATAGTTAGGGAGTTTTGTCTAAATTCTGAAATTCCAGCAATACTGCCACCCACAACCTGAGTCACTTTTTGGGGACTCATATAGGGGTCTATCATCAATATAGCTTCGTCTGGGTTGGCAGCACTTCGCTCAATGCCAAGGACACTACCTTTTTTTCCTTGCACTAAATATTGCCCTGAGGCCACATCACCTATGTGAACATCTACCGAACCATTATTTTTTTCTACAGCGTGAACCCGCAATAATTTTGACATGTCTTGAATCAGTGTATCGCGTCGATCCAGCAGCTCATTGGGCTGCTTATCAATACTATTAACTCGGTTTAGGGAGGCATTAACACTAGCAAGTTGTTCCGCAAACTGATTTAGCGTGTTCACTTGAACTGTTAAATCACTATAAGAGCCCTCTTCTATGTTGGACAGCTGAGTGCCCACGGAAGTAAATTGTTCCACAGTAGATTTAGCAACATTAAGCATGTTTTGACGGGCTGACACAGAAGAAGGAGAAAGACTAACTTCTTGAACTGCAGAGAAAAAACCATCCAAGGAGGTGGATAAACTCAACTGTTTATCCGCCAAAATATTTTCTAGCTGAGTTACATATTCTAACGTCGCTTGGTGTTTATGCAGCTGCGACTGGCTCGATCTCAGATTTTCCACTACAAAACTATCGTAACTGCGCTGCACACGAACTGCACGAGCACCGTTGCCGATATTTAAAGAGCCTTCACTAGAGGACGCACTTTGGACTATCTCTAGGCGCTGGCGACTATAGCCCTCGGTATCGACGTTGGCTATATTATTACCCACAGTCGCTAAAGCACGCTGATAAGTGCGTACTCCAGAAATTCCTGTTGATAATAAATCAGCCATTACTTAGCTCCGCTTGCTATTTTTATAGTGTTCTTTAAAGGGTTTTATTGCCCATTATTAGTTTTTAACAACATGGCGGCAGGATCTTGCCGCTCTAAATCAAAGGATGGCTGCCGAAAAACAGGCAATTCTAGACCTTTGGTATTATTACCTGCAAGAGGCATGCCAGATATCAGTGACTGCACGTCAAAGGTTTGGTTTTCACTGCGGAGTTTTAATAATTGTTCCGCGGGCATCGCCATACCCTGGCTTTCAAATTGTGCCTTGATGACATTAGCAATACCAAAATCACCACGCTTGGCCATATCCAATGACACCTGCTTATCCGCCATATCTTGATAGGTGCGCACGGCTTGAGAATCAAACAGGCCTTCCTTAGGAATAGACTTGCGCATTTCTGCCAACATCATCTGTATGAATAAGGCTTCAAATTGCTGCGCTGTTTCATTTAACGCTGATTTTTGGTCGCGCTGAGCCTGACTACGCAAGTTTGCTAAACCTTCAAAGTCATTGTAGTTACCGGCATGTTGTGTGGTGTTAACGCTCATGTTTAAGCCTCATTTATCAAATAAGTTGTGGGGTTAAATAACAATCAAGTCAGCACGAAGGCTGCCACTTTGTTTGAGGGCCTGCAAAATAGACACTAAGGCAGTGGGTGAGGCGCCTACGGCATTGACTGCATCTACGATGTCTTGCAGCTCTATGCCGGGGGTAAACAAGAACATGTTATTGGTTTCTTCTTCGATGTCCACGTCAGCATTAGCCACAGCCACAGTTTCACCGTTAGCTGCCAAAGCATTGGGCTGACTCACGGTATTCTCCGTTTTCACGGTGACCGTGATACCGCCATGGGTTACTGCCGCTGCATCCACCTTTACGTTGCGACTAATGACCACAGTGCCCGTGCGAGAGTTCACTACCACCCGAGCGGGAGGGGACGCTGGTTCTACTTCTAAGTTTTCAATCATCGATAAAAAGGCTACCCGTTGATTAATTTCTGCAGGTGCCAAAATGCGAGTCGATACCGCATCTAAGGCAGTGGCTGTGCCGGGCCCAAAGGTATCATTGATCGAATTAGCTAAGCGGCGGTTGGTGGTAAAATCTGAATTTTTTAAGTTAAGAACAATGTACTCACTGGTAGAAAAAGGGGTTTCAACCATTTTTTCAACACTGGCACCCGATGGTATGCGCCCTACTGTCGGAACATTGACAGTTTCAGTGGTGCCTGCACCGCCAGCAGTAACGCCACTCACGGCTAAGGCACCCTGAGCCAGAGCGTAGACTTCACCGTCGACGCCCAAAAGGCGTGACATAATTAAGCTACCACCACGCAGGCTCGTAGAGGAACCAATGGTGGAGATGGTCACATCAATGCGTTGACCCGGTTTAGCAAAAGCGGGTAAGTTAGCCGTAATCATTACAGCGGCTACGTTTTTTAATTCCAAAGAATTACGTGCAGTGGTGCCATCGTAGTTCGTTAACGTATCACTTAAATTAACGCCAAATCGGGCCAGCATAGAAGTCATACTTTGGCTAGTAAATGACATTTTACCGTCACCTGTACCATTAAGGCCTACCACTAATCCATATCCAATGAGCTGGTTATCACGCACACCGGCGACTTCAGCGAGATCTTTAACACGATCAGCATGGGCCATTAAGGTAAACTGAGCCGCCAAAATAGCGGTCAATAGGGTAAAAACACGACAGATTTTCATTAACTTCTCCTTCTTGCTGTAGTCATTGCAATATTAATGCCAATTTCTTAACTGATCCCTATTAATAACTAATTGGGTTGCCATCAATGAAAATGAGATCAGGCTAGCTAAAGTAGCAAGCAAAAAAAACCACTGGATTAACCAGTGGTTTTTTTGCTTAACCAATTATCCTCTAATGTTGATAATCGTCTGCGTTAAGCTACTTGAAGTTTCAATAGCCTTAGCGTTAGCCTGGAAGTTACGTTGAGCAGTGATCAAAGCCACTAGCTCTTCCGTCAAGTCAACGTTGGCTCGCTCTAAGGCACCACCCTGTATCGCACCAAAACCATCCGATCCTGCCTCACCTAAGTCAGCTGCACCTGAGTTCGTGGTGGATTTGAAGTTGGCGTTACCGACCTGCTTCAAACCGTTCGGGTTAGCAAAGTTGGCCATCATTAACTTTCCTAGGGCCACCTGGGTGCCGTTGGTATAGTTGGCTCTTACAACACCACCTGAGTCAATGTCCAAGCCGTCTAACTGACCCGATGGAAATCCATCCTGAGACAAGGACAACACAGAGAAAGGTGCAGAGAACTGGGTAGAGAACTTACCGTAGTCCACGCCCAAGGTTAACAAGTCAGAACCATTGGCCGGGTCAAACGGTGAATAAGCCACACCCTCTTTAGGTGAAATCAGCTTACCAAAGGTATCAAAAGTCAGCTCACCCTTATCTAGATAGATGGGTGTCCACTCTGGTGACGTTGCTGGCTTCGCTGTGGTTTGTTTACCCGCTTGGTCAATGTACAACAAGTTGCCCTCTGCATCCGTTGCTTGAGTCACAACCGTTACCGCTGGTATTACACCACGGGTTTGAGTAGTGGTGTCAAAGCCCCAGTTGGAGTGGCCGTTTATGTTCACTGTCGAGTTGGCTCCCACAGTACCTGAAGTCACGGTAAAGCTTTGACTCGTTTGGTCAAACGCAACCGATACATCGTTCACCTGACGACCATCCAAATGCTGGATCAAATTGATACGGTCCTGGATAGCGGTGGCAAAGGTATGGCCCGTATAAGCCGCAGGTGGCACAACCACTGTGCCGTCTACGCCGTCTATGGTAACACTGATGCTGTTATCATTAGAGGTCACAGAGAAGGTACCCGTAATGTCAACACCCGCCTTACTGCCGGTTACGATACCAGCCGTAGAAGCAAGACCCGTACCTATGGTATTTTTAAGTTCAGTTGCATAGGTTGAACCGATACCCAACAGGTGGCTTGTGCCGCCAGTAGCAGCGGTGCCTACAGGAATGCCTACAGAAATCTTGGATGCCTCACCGGTGGTACCTGAGGAGAATGAAAACTTATGGGCGTCCTTACTGTAAGTCACTACCAAACCTGTGCGCTGTTGCTTAGCGTCAAGGGAGACCGTGCCCGTTGGCACAATTTGTCCACCGTTAAACGCATCACCTACAGCAGAGAAAGTTGCTGTCGCGCTGTCTAGGCCAAAGGCTGACACAGTGCTTGGCGAAGACGCCTTAATACTGCCATAAGTGGCATCTGTTGGCGTAAAGGTTAGGGCTCTGGTTTTAAGGTCATAGCCAACAGTCAGAGGTAAACCCGTATGGGCCACACTGTCAGTGCCTATGTAAGTTACTGCATTGACCTTAGCCTGCACATGAGCCACCAATTCTTCCCGAGTGAAGTTGGTGGTATTTTCTTGATACCGGTCAACTACAATCGTTAAATCTGTAGTTTCTGTGCCTGTGGAAAGGGCTGTATCAGCTTTAGTTGCTGTGACGCTACCTCCTATTGTTACTGAAGGTAAGGCAGTACTTGAGCGGGCGGCCATCACAAGTTTGTCATCGACGCGCTTGATATCAAACGCTGCTTCACCAGCGTTGATTTTAACCGCTAATGCATCCAGGGTCTTGGCGTTATTGGAGTCAAAGGCTTGGGTGTAAGTATTAGTACCGACTGCAAAGGTCACATTATTACCCACAACAAGAGCCTGGTTGAACGTAAAGGTATCGACCTCTGGGCCCATGGCCTTGTTGATGTCATTGCCAAGGCTGTCTTGCAGCTCCAGTGTAATAGTACGGTCCGCCGTGGTAATGGGCATCTTATAGCTTTTTTCGTCGCCAAACTTGGCGTTAAGGTTAAGGGTCATTAATGTCGCAAGCTCAGTACCAGTATATGATCCAGCGGCAATATCGATGGTTTGAGTATTACTACCATCTACTGACACGGTCACAAAGTTACTACCACTAAAGGTTCCACCACCTTCTGTAGGCCAGCCTGCAGAATCAGCTGTTGGGATAATTAAACTACCAACGGTTGTGTCTACAATTGAACTAGAAGCAAGAGCAGAACCACCAACGTTATAAGTGCCACCAACGACTCCTTTGGTCATCTGTGTGTCGCTGGCATCATCTTTAGCAATGGTGAAAACTGTACTACTAACCTTAGTTGCAGTGACTGTTGATCCAGCAGCGCCACCGTTTATCGCTGCCACAAGGTTAGTCATTGTAACTCCTGCGTCCGTAGCAAAGGCTTGAGAATAGGTTACGCCACCATAAGCGAAAGTTGCTGTACCGCCAGTAGCCATTGCATTCGCAAGGGTATAGGTATCGACATCCTTAACACCACTCAAAGCTAGAGCGGAGCCAGATTGTGTGAAGCCTGTAACAGTCTGTGGGGGTATGGCCGTACCATTATATGCCGTTAAGACAACTTTACCGTCTTCTCGAGACGCCTTAAAATCGGTTTCGACCGCATTAATCTTGGCTACCAAGGCGTCCACCGTGGCATTGTGGCTCGTAATAAAGTCTTGGCTGTAAGTTGTTGTTTCACCGTTAGTGGTGTGCGCAAAGGCAACACTACCCGTTGCAACAATGTCTGCCGTAAAGGCATAGGTATCAACCTCTGCAGTAGGCGTCACAATAGTGACCTTATTGCTGTCTGTAGAACCAAAGTCGTGTCCTACGGTTGCACGAGTCATGTAACCACCCGTGGCTTGTCCAGGTGATGAGGGCACCGTAGTTTGTTGGTCATCATTAAAGTATAGAGGGTGTGCAGCCGCTGCGTTAAACGTCGGATCCACAGCTGCAGGGTTGGTACTAATTTGCCCAAACTTATTCATGTACTGGGTTTCACTCTTGTCATTTTTTGCTGCAATGATAGAAGGTATGAGTTCCCTGTCACCGATAAAGATCTTCGTGTCCCACTTGTTGGTGGGGTTAACTTCTGTTGCTGAGCTGGTTTTTATGTAGTAAACCGTCGCAATGTGAGGGTTACCTAGTGAGTCAAAGACCGTGATTGATGTTGACTTGTTAAACGTATCACTGTCATTCCGGTCAAAAGCGTAGGGGTTATCGGTCGTGTAAGTAGCACCTTCAGGCAATATTAATGCACCCGCTGGTAGGTTTAGACCCAATTCAATCTGTGAGGAAGGTTGCGGTAAACCGGCAGTTGAAGGCAACTGTAAAGATTTGGCAGAGCCCAAACCTGTCGCAATTACCGAGCCGTCATCGTTTACCGGGAAGGTTTGTAAGTACTGACCCGAGGAGTCAACCACATACCGGTCATTGTTTACACTAAAAGAACCTGCTCGTGTATAAACGGTTTGGTTAGAAGTCTGGCTGGGTTTCAAGGCAAAGAAACCCTGGCCTGAAATAGCCAAGTCCAAAGAGTTCGTAGAGAACTCAATGTTACCCTGACTAAACTGTTGGTTTACTTTCTTCAAAAGTACACCCTGGCCGATGGCGCTGGATGCGTTCTCCAAGGGCGAGGTAGCAAAGATGTCACCAAACTCAGCACGGGACTTCTTAAAGCCCACCGTGCCCACGTTGGATACGTTGTTTGATGTGATGCCTAATTGTGCTTGCGCCGCGTTTAGGCCTGTGAGTGAAGTATAGAATGACATGAGTCGATCCCCTTTTAGTTACTATTAATTACTTTAATTACTTTAATTACTTAATTACTTGCATTTGAGTCACGCTAACAACCTACTGGCTGATACGCTTAACATTATTAAAACTGACATTACCTTGCCCAGAAACATTGAGAGTGACCTCATTGCCCTTCATCTGGACACTATTGACGGTGCCATAAACCTGCATAGCAGGCACCGTAGCCTGACCATCCCGAATCGCGCTAGCGCTCAGGTAGTAATTTCCTTCTGGTACTGTGGTACCATCATGCTTGATGCCATCCCAGGAAAATTCTTGTGTGCCTGCCATCTTTGAACCCAAACCTAAGCTGGCCATGAGTTCACCCGTTTCAGATTTAACATCAATCCGCAGGTCGTTAGCTGCTGTGGTGAGGTCTATTGCACCTGCCAATTTCCCACCTTCTAATTGAGCCCAGTTACCATCAACTAAAGCTTTTTTACCAATCATGCTAGCATTGGCACTGATTTGTTGGCCCTGATACATTCCCACCAGGCCATCAATGGACTCACCCATTTCGGTGATGCCTTGTACGGTCGAAAACTGTGCCATCTGGCCCATAAACTCACCATTTTCCATGGGTTCCATGGGATCTTGGTGCTGCAATTGGGTCGTGAGTAGCTTTAAAAAGTCCTCCTGCCCTAACACCGAGGTACGTTTAATGTCTTTTTGCTGGGTCGATTCAAAACTTCGAAGGTTTTCAGGAATCGAGCTAATAGATGCGGTCATCATTTTCTCCTTACTTAACTGACTTAACTGACTTAACTGATTTAACTGACTCAGCTATTTTTCCTGCACAGCTTGCGCAGCAATTTTCGGCTGTATTGGCTAATCTATTACTTACCCAACTGCAGCGTACTCATCATCATTTTTTTCGTTGCGTTCATTACTTCTACCTGGGTTTGGTAGGAACGAGAGGCGTTCGTCATGTCCACCATTTCCTCAATAGAATTAACGTTAGACATATATACAAATCCGTCATCATTGGCTGCTGGATTTGAAGGGTCATAACTCTTCGCATTGGGCTTTTCACTGACGTGGATACCATTTACCTTGACACTGGCTTCAAAGTTATCGATTGTGTAAGTTTCCATCACTGTTTTGAAAATGGGCTTTTTGGCTTTATAGGCGCCATCTGGAGTGGAACCCACAACGTCCATGTTGGCCAAGTTACTGGCTGTTGTATTCAAGCGCGTCATTTGCGCAGTCATGGCAGAACTAGAAATTTTTAAAGCTGATAACAATGACATTTTGGTGTCCTTTATTCGGTTAGGTTGCGTGAGCTAAGTACGATTTATTCGCCGCGTAAAGCGCTCATGACGCCTTTGATCTTGCTATTCAAAAATGTGTTGGTTGCTTGATAACGCATTGAGTTCGCTGTAAACAAACTGTTTTCTGTGTTAATTTCAACAGTGTTGCCATCTAGAGAGGCGCTGTTAGGCATGCGATACTTCACCATGCCTTCACCCTCAAGGGCCTGGTAATTAGTGGCCCCGATGTGGCGAGCGTGACTCGTGTTCATGCCTTTACTTTGGGTGGCAGCCATGACACTACTAAAATCAAGATCGCGAGCCTTATAGTTAGGTGTGTCTACGTTGGCAATGTTAGAGGCTAATACTGCAATACGCTGTTCGCGCAGTTTTAATGCGGTGCCGTGAATGCCTAGTGGGTTTTGTAAAATGCTCATAATCGCTCGCTACTTTTGTTGTTTGTTTAGAGGCTTATAATTGCCTGCTACACACTCACTAAAGCAAAGATTATGCCAAACTTAAAAAGTTGTTATATTTCAATATTTTAGAAATTATATTATGAGAAAAACACTCCCTAATTTCGATAAGCGGCAAGGCCTTGCCGCCGGGTTTTTTCAGCTTAAATGGCTGTTATTAATCGCTGGTATATGGCTATCCTCCATGGGTGCTCAGGCTGCACCATGGCACACTCATGAGGCCATTTACCAAGCGGTGAACCAATTTTTCCAACAGGAAATAGGTAGTAATGTGCGCACCGGTAAACTTGATGAGCGCAGTCGTTACGCCCTGTGTACATCTGCGTTATTAGTGACACTGCCATTCAATAACCAAAAAACAGTTAAGGTAATGTGTGAGAAAACCCATAACAACAGCAGTTGGTCTTTATATTTGTCAATTAATGTGCAAACCAACACCAAAGCTTGGCGCTTTATTAGTGCCATTGCAGAACAGGGCATCATTACTGCCGAGCACGTTTCTTTAGTGACTTACACTGGAAGTGATAACAAGTTTATGGGGGGTGAGACTAACCCTATTGGGCAACAAGTAAAACGAAGGTTAAAGGTTGGGCATTGGCTTAGCTCAGCCGACATGATCAGTATGCAACGTTTGTGGCGGGCCGCCGAAGATATTCCTCAAGGCCAAACTGTCAAACTAAAGCATCTAACGTCAAGCCAAGAATCTGTCCAGACTGCCAGCCCTAATGCGGTGACGAATAGCGATCAATTAATAGGTCGGATTGCAAGACGGTATATTAAAGCCGGAAAACTGCTGGATAAGAATGATATTGAAGGTCAAAAGTTAGTGGTTATTAGCAACCAAGCCTTGCCTATGGGCAGAGAACTGATCGTCCAGGATCTTGCTATGGCATGGGTGCCTGAACACAAGCTAGGACAAACTGAATTTAGCCAAATAGACGCCTTAGTTGGCTGGGTGACTAAGCGCCATATTGCCACGCAAATTCCGCTGACTAAAGATATGTTGCGTAAAGCTTATTTGGTGCTTAAGGGTAGTCAAGTGAGTTTACAAATTAATGCTGACAACTATCAAATTAGTAATGATGCTGAGGCTTTGTCTAATGGGAGTTTGGGTGATAAAATAAAAGTTAAACTCATCCCTAGTGGCACAGTGAAGCAGGGGTTAGTGATTGCCAAAGGCCAAGTAGAACTCAGCCGATGATTTCAGAAAACCAGTAGCTGAGTAATGATTAGATTTTATTTAAAATAAATGCTATTTTTAACTCAAGTTTTTCAGACATCTGTCGATACTTAACAGGTAGCGGGAAGTCAGGCTAGATTAGATTAAGTCAGAGGTACAACATGAATGATATTAACAATAGTTATCAAGGAGTTGGAGCTAGCAAGGCAAACAATGCCCAAGCTAAAACTGCTCAAAAAACTCAAGATGTTCATCAACAAAGCCAGGCGAGCCAAACTCAGCGTGCAACAGATCAAGCCAAGACTGCGCCTAGTCAAGGCGCAGATCAGGCTAAATTCACCCCAGAATCACAAACGTTGGTGCGCATGACTCAGGCAAGTAAAGGAGTCAGTGACATTGACCAAAAAAAGGTAGATCGCATTAAACAGGCCTTAGAGAATGGAGAGTTCCCCGTGGATACGGTTCGTATTGCGGAAAAAATGACTAGTTTAGAAAAACTAATCCAAGGATAACTCACCCTTGCTGCCAGAGTTAATAGAGGAATTCAATGGTCATTTGAAACAGGCCATTAGCGACGCGCAGCAGTTGCAGAGTACCCTTGACCTAGAATTTGACTACCTTAAAAATAGTGATTTGGAGGCCTTTCAGGAACTTCAAGTCCGCAAGCAACATGATGTACAAACCATTCAGCTGTTTGATGCCCTGCGCAATCAGTTTTGTAGAAAGGCCAGTATTGACCACGAAGACAAAAACTTTAACCAGCATCTCCCTCCCCTGCAACAGACCCAATGGCAGCATCTGTTAGACATATTAGAAGCGTGTGAAAAAACCCACCGTACCAGTGACTTTTTTATGCGCACCAAACTGGAATCGATTAGTAAAGCGTTAGAAACATTAGAGCTTAGTAGCCCAGTGACGAGTACTAATTTATACAACAGTTTAGGTAACGCGTTCAAATCTAATATAGGCCGCAGCATCGACAAGGCATAATGCTATACTCAACCTTCAGATAGTTTCAAAGTAGATCAGATTTATGGCCATTTTCAACTCTCTAATTAATGATCCGCAATTACCCATACTTATCATACTTGTGGTGCTGAGCTTCATTGGCTTTGTGACCAGTTTAATGAGTCTGTTATTTGAGCGCCAAGGCAGCCAACAGCTGCAGCAGCGCCTAACAGACCTAGGCCGCCAACTTATTGAACAGCAAGAAGATTATAATAAACTAGAAAAGTTACAATTTTTAGGTGCCCAACGCCAGCAGCGTATGGACCAAGTATTACAGGATATCTACACTCTAATAGAGTCTAACAGTCAGCAGCTCAATCGCATCAAGGACCAACCGAGTCCTAACAACCCATTATCCTCAGATGTGCCCAGCCAGAGTAACTATGAACATGCCATCCGCATGGCCAAAGAAGGTATGTCTGGGGAAAAAATCCAACATATCTGCGGCCTCACTGAAGGTGAAGTTAACCTCATTTTAGACCTTCACCAGTAAGCGTTAGCTCAAATGGCTTTTTCGTCGCCTGGTTTCATGCCCTTGAGCCAATAGGTATACACCAAAACTTCGGCGACCAGCGTATAAAGCGACCTAGGCACTTGGTCATCAAGATCAAGCAAGCCCAATAAAGCCGCCAACTCTTCATCTTTTTTAATGGGCACTCCTGCTGCAATGGCTGCGTCAATGATCTTTTGAGCTAATTCGTCTTTTCCCTTAGCTACGACTAAAGGCACTGGATTATTGCCATACTCTATGGCGATGGCTTGCAGAGGCTTTTTCATACGTGAACGTCCAAAATAGTATGCACCGCTTGAGACTTGGCCTGAGACTTGGCCTGAAGCTCAGGCTCTATGATTGGGCCCACACTAACCTGCTGTAAGTTTATACCGTGCAGCTTTAGTGCATTATGCAACTGCTGCTTAGAACCATGCACCAATGGTGCTAGCCATGCTCGATCACTAGAAAAATGCAAACTCGCTGTCGTTTCATGAGCCAGTGTGTGCTCTGTCAGTAGCAAGTTGATCTGTAATACTCCTAGTTCTGGACCCTCATGAGCCAAACTCACTGACCAAATTTTTTGGCTACGTTGTTGCTGGTTTTGTTGCAGAGTGATCAGTAAATGTTGTTCACCAAACCAAGGCATAAGCCATTGATAATGCGTTTGATTATTAAGTAGCGCATCTAGGCTTTTGATTTGGCTTGAGTTTAAGGCTTCCAGCAAAGGTTTAACTTGTTGCTCAAAACCTTCTTCTAGGGCCAGCAACTTTAATAAAGCTTTAAGATCGTTGTGGGCTGCTGCTGGTCCCATTAAGGCATTTGCTAAGGTTTTTGCTTGACCACGGCTTTCACTAAATAAACCACTCATCAACAGAAA
>Ga0209815_1001384_pt1 | contig 15948 bp, 15 predicted proteins | sample CoawatmetaG00DNA_FD_187507 | JGI IMG/M metagenome (GOLD analysis project Ga0209815, IMG submission 187507) | Marine microbial communities from the West Antarctic Peninsula - Coastal water metaG002-DNA (SPAdes) (version 2) | ecosystem: Environmental > Aquatic > Marine > Coastal ...
TTATACCCCTTATCAGTTAAATAATTAAAAATATCATATAATGTTTTTATGTCAAGATATCTTAATGATTTTGTTATGTCATTACCATATTCAACATTATAATTACTATTAACTACAACGTAAGGTTTTAAGTGGTCAAAGTCTTCTGTTTTATAATAATCTACATAAGGTGGAGGTGTCCATTGTGAATAGTCTAATACACCATTAACTTTACTCTGTTCATCTATAGTTAATTCTGAATGGTCTCTTCCCAATACTGCATGAGAGTTATGATGTATCCAATCATTTGGTACTTCTCTTAACCCATTTGAATTAACATCAAATGTTCTCGCATTAAATTTCTCTTCTACGTTATCACAGAAATAATAAAAGGGTTTCATACCTTTACTTGTAACAACTTTTTCTAATTGATTATTCTGATGTAACCAATATGCATATGGTATTACACAAACTAACTCAGATGCAAATTCAGAATTAGTCTTTATTGTTTTCTTCAATGTAACCTTCAAATTGTTCATCTAATTTATTTTTACTGTGAGCTCTATTTTCATTAGCTTTTCTAATCAATTTATGATTTAGTGTAAAATGTTTAAGTGAGGGATTATCTGATGTGGCCTCTTTCAAATTAGCTCTATCACCCTCACCAGTAGTTATGTCATTGTGAATTAACTCTTCTAACGTCTCTACGATGTCATCTGGTTTATATGTTCTTAACTCTGATATATAATCATACTTTTTATTTACATAAACATCTGATAAGAGTTTTATAATTCTTTGTCGTATTTCACCTATCACTTTTTCTTGATGTTCAATATTACCATCATTACCATCTTTACGAAAAAAATGTAATTTAATATTCTCTGAAATCAATCTATCTAATAAAGCTGATAATGTATCTATATTTGTAATATAACTCATTTATTTCTCCAATATAACTTTAGGAAAGTATTTTAAAAACATATCATTCTTGTTATCCCTAACATTTTTGATTCTCTCTCGTATCTCTTTATAAAAGTTCCAAGCTAAAGGTACAAAGAGTATCTTATCTGATTCTTTATACTTGGATAGAACATCTACAGAACTAATCTTCGTATCTCTACCAGGTGTTAGTAAATCCTGTTTTAACGGGTTATCATCAATTATAACATCTAAATCTACTTCTGCAAAATTGAGAAGTGTCATACCCTTTGCAGCTGCTCCATATCCAACTATCTTATATCCATCTCTCCTTGAATCTTCTATTACTGATTTAAACATATCTACAATCTCTAATGCGTTGTTTTTATATTTTTCATATGTTTCTGTAGATAGTAATCCAAGTTCTCTTTCAACATCAATTAAATTTTGAATCCTATGTTCATTCATTGGTTTTTTGTGTAAGACAAATAAATAACTTATTCCATGTACTGGTGTTTTTATTACGTCTACTAAATGTAACCCCGTTCTCTTTACAAGTTCATTCATAGAATTTATATTAAAAAATGATACGTGTTCATGATATATTGTATCAAACTGATTGTTTTTAATCATATCAGACTGTGATGTTTGAATATATAAAAAAGACGTACCTTTCATTAATTTCTCACAATCATTTAAAAACTTTTTAGTATTCTCATTGTGAGCAAAAACATTCTGTGCAATTATTATATCGAATCTTCTATCGTATAAACTAGAATCGAAATAATCACAAATAATATTATGATTCTTAGAACTTAATTCATATAAGTTTTCCGCTGGGTCTATACCATAAGTTTCGATTCCCTTTGATTTAAAACAATCTAACTGTGAACCATCATTACAAGCTATATCTAAAACACTTTCAACCTGTGGATTTGGCCAAGTCCAACGACAATTATTTGCATATTCTAAGGTAAAATTAGAGAACCATTCGAAATTATCTTTTAATGTTTGAGAAGTTCCACTAACGTATAAATAATCTTTAAATAATAAGTCTGGATTAACTATATGTGTTAATTGTAAATGATAACAATCTTTACATAAATTCAATCCTAATGGGTACTCCTCTAACTTTTCATCTTCTGTATGGTATGAGTTAGCTAATGGTTGCTTATTTAAATCTAAAATTACTGATAAATCACTCTTATCACAACATACACAATTTGTTTTCTTTGTGTAGTTACTCATACTCATATGGTTCACTCCTATCAGTTTTTACCATACTATCCCAATTATCAATTAAACCTTGAGTTATAGTCTCTACTGTTTCCTTAAATTTAAATTTAAATGTTTTTCTAAATTTAAGTGTTGATATTGAAAAATTATATGTTTTAGTTTGAATCTTTGTATTTGTTATATTAGTTGGGTCTGCTTCATATTCTACCACAGGTACATTGATTACATTACTAACCTCATAAGCTATTTGTTCAGCTGTTTTATTGAATGAAGCTAAATTATATAACCCTCTTTTATCCGTATCATTATCTATAATTGCTTCAACAGCTCCACATAAATCATTCAATCCTAATATTGGTCTCATTGTATCTTTAATGAATAACTTAATTTCTCCATTAGCTAATGCACTATTAACCATTGCATTTATCATTACATCAGTTCTTAACACGGGAGAAGCCCCATTAGCTGTACCGAATCTGAGACCATAATACTCTATATCTGATTTTACTGCGTATAAGTCCGCAGTATGTTTTGAAATATCATATTGATTATATGGTTCAAACCCATAATACTTTTCATTAACTGTTCTACCACCTACTGAACCATAAACACTTGAACTACTTGCATAAATAAGCTTTTGTTTATCATTTAATTTTTCTAATAGTTCAATAAAGTTAGTAACATTGTTTCTAAAACAACTACTCAATCCAGCCTCTGACATTTTAACACTTGAATGTCCTGCAAGTAAGATAATGCTATTATATTGAGAATAAAACTCTGTAGTCATATTTCTATAATCTTCAATTATAGTACCCTCTATTGGTTTATTTAATCCAGCAAACCAACAGGCATCTATTATATCAATTTCTTTATCTGTAGTGTTATTCTCTTCATCAATACTTAAATACTGATGTAATTTAGTTCCAATATAACCATTACCACCTATTATTAATATTTTACTCATATTACAGCCCTACCTTTCATCTTTTCCCAATCTCTGTTTTTTCTTACTTTATCATTGACTTGTAATACAGCTTGTAGTAGTTCCATATCACCATATTCATTTACCAATGCTGATACATCCTTTGGTAAACAATGTCCACCAAATCCTAAACTACCATCAGGACCTGGAACAGCCCAATGTGATTTACCAAGTCTTTCATCATACGTTGCATACTCTACAACCTTATCATAATCAATATCTATCGTATCACATAACATCTTCATCTCATTAGCAAATGATACCTTAGTCGCTAAAAAACAATTAGTAAAATACTTTACCATTTCTGCGTGTTTAGCACCTGTTTTTACTATTGTTGTCTTTGGAAATACTTTACTATAAACCTGTCTTAACAAATTTGTACCCCTACGAACACCACCTAATATAATCCTATTCTGATTCTTAAAATCTTCAATAAAAGTAGCTTCACTAAGAAACTCTGGATTGAATATAACATCAATGTTTTTATATTTCTTGTGTAGTCTATCTGTAGTTCCTGGTGGAACTGTTGATTTGATTACAACAATTGGTTTATGCTTGTGATTACAATCATCTATCTCTTTAACAACACTCTCAACTATATCGGTATGGCAAGTTCCATCCGTATTCATTGGTGTTGGAACACATACAAATATAACATTAGACCTTAAAGTTAAAGTCCATAAGTTAGCAGTACTCTTTTCTTCATCATACTTGTCGTATGTAGCTATCTCGTAATGTGGTTCGAATCCAACCTTAATTGCAGTTCCCACATAACCTTGTCCTATTATTCCTATTATCATACAGACTTTCCTATCATTTTTACTAACTGATTAGCTGCTTTAACACAAGTTCCTATCTTACCTGAAAATATAGTATACACTTTATCACTTTCTTTTGTAACAAGGGTTGGTCTTGCATCATCGTAATCTCTATGTGATAATACAGTTCTAACTGTAAACATAGAACCTACGTGCTCTAACTTATCAAAATCTTCAAAAAACTCCATACCCGCTTCTATAAACCTTTGTATCTTGGTAATCTTTGGATTAGAAATAACACCATTGTTTAGATACCCAACAATATCTTTATTTAACACCATTGGATAATCTCCTACATTAGTAGAATGTATCGCGTGTTTAACATGACCTAAAACGTGTAAGTCAGATTTATATGGGTCAAGACACATAAAAGGCCCATCCATTACAACTACACTTTTATTCTTATACGAATCTGGTAACCTTACTACAGGTTTCTCAACAACTTCATACTGATATTGTTTCTTATTATCCAACAACTCATTTAACTTTGAGTATGTAGCAATCACAACATAGTCATAGTCATCAAAATCTTCTTTTGTGGTATGTTTATTAAGAACTACGTTGACTCCGACACCCTTCATTTTATAAGATGACTGTATCGTTAGTTTATCGCTATCAAATAACTCTTCATCTACTTCTATAGTTAAATCAGTTCCATTAATCGGTTCGTGTAAGTTATACTCTAATCCCATATCATCTAAAAACTTTATATAATCCTCACTTGATACCAATGAATCACGAGATGATATAGCATAGAAATGATTTATATCACCATTAACTACACTATCTCCATACTTTCTTTTAAACTGTTTTATACCATCTAAGCACTCGTTAACAGTTTCTTTACTTCGTGGGTAGTGATAGCCTTTGTGTAATCTATACTGATTTATATTTGAAGCACATTTCATTATACTATCTAACTCTTCATGTAAAGTTACATTGTATCCTGCATTTGATAACATCGTTGCTGATGTTGTTCCAAATATTCCACCACCCACTACCAATACTTTTGGATACACTTCTTTTTTTACCGCTTCACATAGTTTTACCGCATTTAATGTTTTTTTTCTATTCTTTTCAAAATTAACTGAGCCATAATTAAAGGGAGCAAAACACTTTAATAACATATCTTTTAATGGATTATTATTTGGATTTACATCCACTACATTCCAACCATCATCTATTTTGTGAACATACCCATCAGACTGTAAAATATCGTAATCAAATTTGCCACTACGACCACCCTTTAAATCAACTTGAAAGTTAAGACGAGTATTATAACTTGAACTTGGAGTATAACTAATCTTCTCTATTTCAATATCATCAGAGTTAACCCATAGATAAAAATGGTGATATGCTAAATTATCAATAATATTTGCATTAAAAGAACCATACTTATGAAACTTAAAATTAACCACCCCATCTGTATCAATGTTTATGTTGTCGTGCCAACTAAATACGTCATCCACATAAAGCTTCACTCCCATAAAATCAGCAAGAAGAAATAACTCCTTAGATGTTTTTTCCGTTAGTGTTAATGGTTTCTCACAAAATACATTCTTCTTCTGACTCAACCAATATTCTACGTGTTCATAATGTAAGTCATTTGGTGTAGCAACTATTATCCAATCTGCAATGTTTGGTTCTACAAATTGAACAGTATTTTTAATACAATTTTCAATCTTACCACCAAATATACCATTTCCTATTATTGCAACCTTAGTCATTACTTTTTATACCAATTATTTCCAAGTTTAATATTCTTTTCATTACATCTATCCTTTACAGGACCTAATTCGAATGGAACACCAAATTCTAAATCTTTCTCTGATTGATTGACTAATGTAGTAAGTATATGGTCAAATGAATCCATAAATCTATTATCATATTGCACAGTATCAACTGAATAATTACTCTCAACGAACTCTTTGATAACATCCTCAAATGATTTATCCTCACTAATTCTACCCAAAATAAACTTATCATTACCAGGCCTATCAAGAAAACCAGCTTCTCTATATAAAAATATATCACCATTTAAATCAACTGCTACTGATAATTGTGGGAATCCTGATTTTCTCATTTCAGTTCCACTAACTTTCATTAAAGACTTACCTACAATACCATCAGCGATAGAAACTAATGCATATCCATAATCTACGTGTAACTCAGGACATTTTTCCTGTTGTTTTACTTTAAACTTTTGAAAAGTATCAACTAAAACTTTTCTATCATCTGTTGATATGAAGTTCTCTAATCTGTAAATCCTATTCTCATCATCAGCAACTGAACCTTCTGTGACACTTCCAAAATCTTCTCTTAGTGTTAAAAAATCAATACCAGGCCCATTATCTACTTTTGAATTTATATCCTCAATTAAATCAACCAAAGGTAACATATGTTCCATTGTTTCAGGTATTATTATGTAATTAAATCCAAACTTCAAATTAGGATTTATCTCATTTCTTTGTTTTAAAAAGTTTATAGTATTTGCTTTAACTAATTCATATGAACCAGGCTTTCTTGTTATAAAATCATATGACTCTTCATCAATACCGTATAGTGATATTCGTAGTGAATCTAAATCCCATAATCCAATATGTTTTTTTAGATAATTTGGTGTCAATGAATAACCATTTGTAATTAATGGAACTCTGATATTTAATGATTTAGCGTGACTTATCATTTTATCTAATTGAGGATTAGTTAATGGCTCTAACCCACCTGATATGGATATTGCTGAAGTCTTGGGTAAACTATTTAATATATCTTTAAATCTTTTATTTCCAGCTTTTAATAAACTACCAGGATATCTAGCCTTTTGATTTCTACCACAAAACCCACAATAGAACATGCAAGATATACCAGGAAACATTGCAATTCTAATTGGAAATTGATATTGGTGATTTATAACAGTTTTAGTAGAATTTGAAAATGGAGACATTGTATTCCAATATTTTCTACCTAACCCCTTTTGTGTAATTAAATCTTGTAAGTATTCTGAATCTCGTATAATTTTATTTATCTGTATAAGTTCTACTTTATTTAAATCAGTTTCTTTTATCAATTGTTCTTGAGTATACCAAGGCATATTTGATAATCTATGAACTATAATACAGACTGCATTTAAATATTTATCTGTCTTATATTCAATTGGTAATTCAGCTGAGAGTGTATCCCTCACATTATCATTAATTTCTAGTGGTTCTTTTTTATATAACCAATCTATCATAATAGCTCCTTAAATATATCTGTTATATATGGTACAAAGTTGGTTTCATTATATAACGATTTTTTATAGTTTTCTCTACAATTCTTACTCATTTCATCATAAAAGCCTTGACCATTCTTTAACTCTCTTGCTAAATACTTAGCTTTTTCTAAATCACTATCTTCTACTGTTAAATCTGGATGAAGTTCTTCTTGTGTATCTAACCCCTTATAACCAATACAAGGTATTCCGTGAAATGCACAATTTAATGTAAATGTACCAGCAGCGTGTGTTGGCATTAAATGAACTCCATATTTAAACTGACTTAAAGTATTTATCCACTCAACCCAACTCATATATGGAAAGTGATTTATATCCATCTCATCCTCTCTGTCAATCTTCCTACCCATCGATGGAGCGTATATCGATTCTTCAAATTCTTGTGCAACCATATATGAATCGAACCCACCATACCACCTAACCATATTGCCACCAATGATAACGTTATCACCTGGTTTACTTCTTGGTTTAATACCTAATCGTTCAGTTAACATTAAAGTTGGCATCTTGTTTACTGGTTTATTTGTCAATCCTTTATAATACTTTATATCTTTATTATTATGAGCAAATAACATATCAAATTCAGTAAGTGTATTGTACCACCAAATCTGTTCTTCCATCTTATAATCTTGAAAATACCAATGAGGGCCTTCTTGCATTGATATAACTTTTTTACTTAGTTTCTTTAAGTCTCCAATCATATCAAATTGTAATAATTTATCTACGTTAGTCTTTGGTAATGTTACTATTGCAAAATCAAAATGATTTTCACCGAAGCGTTGTAAAACTTGTGGTATCTGAAATATAGGAAAGTGTTCAGCTCCTAAGATATACTTAGTAGAAACATCATTTCTCATATTTGGATTATCTAATGAAACTTTACCTTGCCAACCACCCTCGGTAAACCAAGCAACTTTATAGCTTTTTAAGTCCATTTAATCATCTCATCCATCTCATAAGATGACATTTTTTCTGCACTTTTTGAATTATAGGGTACTTCTAATCTATTAACACCGTCATTTATTTCAGACCGAATATGAATATCATTTCCCCTAACATATGTGTAAGGTAATTCATGTTCTGCTATCAAATCTTCGTTAGTTTTCTCTCCTGGTCTTTTACCCATAATTTCTATATCATCAGAAATTGTTTCGGCTAAATCTAACATATTCACACATTTCATTTTATACGAAGCTATAAAACCACCACCATTAGCTTCTGTATACTTTATTGTTCTACTTATTAATCTTGCTGCATCATTTTGAGTAAACATCAATCTATTCATATTAGGATCTGTAAGTTTAAGTGGTTTCCCATCTGATTTTAACTTTAACCAAAATGGTAAAACTGAACCATTACTATGTGCAACATTAGCAAACCTACAAACTGAAAATCTATTATTATCAGTATTTGCATCTAAGAAACATTTTTCCATTAAAGCTTTTGTATCCCCATAGACACTAGCAGAAGAACAGGCTTTATCAGTACTAATTGCAATAACATTTGGAGTATTACTTCTAATTGCAGCATCTATAATATTAAGACTACCAACTAAATTAACTCTACAAGTATGAATTGGTTGTCTTTCTGCTAAATCTATGTGTTTTACAGCTGCAGCATGTATTACAATATCTGGATTTATTTTTTCAAAAGCATTATAAACAGAAACCTTATCTTCAACATTACCTAAAATCTGATACGGTATCTTTGGAAACTCCTTATGTAATTCAGCTTGTGAGTTTTCATTTCTACTGAAATTATAAAAACTTATATTTTCATCATAATAAAGTCTTATAAAAGATTTACCAATAGTGCCTGAACCACCTATGATTAATACTCTTTTTTTAGAATTAGCTGGTTTCATTGACTTAAAATCCTTATGTCATTTGTAACCATCTTAGATACCATTTCAGTAAATGATGTTTTTGGTTTCCACCCCAACTTATCTTTAGCTTTAGTACAATCACCACATAATACAGCAACTTCAGCAGGTCTCATATATCTTTCATCATATTTAATGTATTTAGACCAATCTGTAATTCCAATATGTTGAAATGCATAATTTAAAAACTCTCTAATTGTATAATCTTTACCTGTAGCAATAACATAATCATCGGGTTCATCTTGTTGTAACATCATCCACATAGCTTCAACAAAATCTGGTGCATATCCCCAATCTCGTTTTGCATCTAAGTTACCTAAAGTTATATGGTCTTTTAAACCTAGATGTATTTTAGCAACACCATCTGTAATCTTTCTTGTTACAAACTCTATCCCTCTTCTCTCCGATTCGTGATTGAATAGGATACCACTAACATTAAACATACCATAAGATTCTCTATAATTCTTCGTAATCCAATGACCATATAATTTTGCACATCCATATGGTGAACGTGGGTAGAAGGGTGTAGTTTCTTTAGCTGGATTCTCTACCATCCTACCAAACATCTCTGAAGTTGAAGCCTGATAAAACTTTATTGGTTTTTCATACTCCCTAATAGCTTCTAAAACTCTCAACACACCCATACCTGAAACATCTCCTGTTTGTTCAGGAGTATTCCAACTTTCACCAACAAATGATTGTGAACCTAAGTTATAAACTTCATCTGGATTAGATTCTTTTATAACCCTAAGTAATGAATTTTGGTCTGTTAAATCACCATTAAGAAAGGTAAAATTTTGATTAGTTTCTAAGTGAAGTGTATTTACTCTATTTTTAGAAGATGATCGTCTTTCCATACCATAAACAAGATATCCTTTATCTAACAGAAAATCAGCCATATAGCTACCATCCATACCGTTAATACCTGTTATCAGTGCTCTTTTCATTATAACTCCTTTTCAAAATCATCATATTCATAAAACTTATCTGTACCACCAATTAGAGTTTGAATATTTCTTTTGGATAATTGTAAAAACTTTTGAAAGTTATCTACTTTTTTATTTATAAAAGCGTGAGGATTATCTTCATCTACAACATAACATCTTTTTTGTGGATGTCTTCTTGCGTGAATATGTAATACATTCTTACAAATAAATTGTATAAAGCTTTCTCCTAATAACTTCTCACACATTATTGATAAACCCTCATCGTCATTATAAATTAAACACGAAGGTATATTTACACCAAACTTTATCAAATCAGCTGATAATACTAAACAAGCTCCACTTATCTTTGGTTTATTAATATAAGTAAAGTCAAACTCTTTGGCTTTTGCATTTATCTCATTCATCTTTTCAATTGATAATTGTGATTTAGCTTGATTTGGATTTAAATGGCTATCTTCATCGTCAATAAATTCTAACTTTTCATAATCTGTATGAACTAAAGGATCCCAAGATGAATCCCACATCTTTCTATCTGCAAAACTTAATAGGTGTCTATGTATTTTTTGTTTTTTGGTATATTCTGATAAGGTTTCTATTACATCAAATGCTTCTTTAGGAAAGAAACTATCTGTTTCACCCCACATAACATAGTCTACCTTCTTACAATAGTTATAGTTTAAGTCTCTTCTATAATCTGCGTGAAAGTAAAAATCATGTCCACTATGAACTCTTGACTCTACCTTTACACCTAAGTTAGATATTCTCTTAACCCCAGCTTCAAACTTTGATATTAGTGTTGTTTTACTTATCTTATCAGTATCTATCTTTTCTAATTTTTGTGATAGGTTAAAACATAAGTCAACTGTTACGTTTTTTTTATTCTCAACAGTTTCTAACAAGTTTACCATTCCATCTACAAAGTCCTTGAACATTTCAATTTCAAAGAACATCACGTGTGTCCCTATAACATATTTATTTTTTAAAGTTGTCAAATTACCATCCTTATCAACTCAAATGCTTCTGCATATTCTACACCAGTTTGAAACCCTCTATACTTAGCCATACTAAAAATATAATCTTCACTAAAGAATTTTCTATCCGTTTGACTTTTGTAACAATCAAAATGTTTTAATTTACTTTTTAGATTTGCTTCACTAACTTCTACGAATACATCTGAATCAAATGTTCTATTATTCCACGGCATTTCATAACCAAATATGGTGGTTTTTTTAAACGCTCTAAAACACTCATCACGAATAACTTTATGGTCTTGGTGTGTATCGAATGAAGATGGACATAATACTAAATCATACGTAGTTCCATAAGATTCTTCATAAAGAATGTCTAATATTTTCTGTCTATTATAACCAAGTTCTCTAATTTGCATTTTATGTAAGTCATATTCTAACATACCCTTTCTACTCCACTCAGTATTTAGTAAATCCATTGAATTTGCAAATTCACGTTCTACATTCTCACCTGGAGCTAGAGAAAAGGCAATAACCTTTACATCAGCTTCTTTAAATTTATGTAAGGTTGCAGCACATCCAATTTCAACGTCATCAGTATGTGCAGCTAATGTTAGTATTTTTTTAGGTTCTACTTTCATTCTTTATATTCTCCGTAAAAGTGATTATAAGCTTTTTTCATCCAATATTCAGTTAATGCATTTTCTTTATTATTAGGTATACAATTAAACTGATATACCCAACCTACCTTTGTAAACGTTAACTCTTCATCAAGTGCTTCTTTTCTAGCCATATCGTTCATATTAAATTCATAAGGTAAGTGGGTCATCTCTATGTTTTCAATATCTAACAACATATTTAAAGGTGTTTGTTCAGTGCCAGTAAGAAACTTTTCTTGCATTTGTATTAGTAATTTTGAATTCGCGTGATAAAAATCTGTAAGCTTTTTAGCAAAAGGTTTATGTGATTTATTAACTATCCAAAATCCGCTATCAAAATAATTCCACACATCTTTTAACATATGATTTTCAAATACGTGTTTTGAATATGATTCTATACTTCTAAAAACCCAATCCCAACTACCATCAAAGGTTACAACAGTAAATTTATTATCTGTCATTTCAAAAAAGTTAGGACAATCTGGATGTACAATCGTATCTGCATCTACTGATAATACCTGATCGTATTCTATCCCATTGGATTCTAATAAATCAAATATATACCAACGTTGCCAACATATTCCCATCTCATCATGGTTTATAAGTTCCTCTGTTAGTACAAATAACTCACAATCGTTTTTATCACACCAACGTTTCCAACTATCTACCGAATATTTATATGGTTTAGAACGTGAACTTGAAAATCTTCCTTCTCTTCCCAAGTCCACATTCATCATAAAGACTACATTCTTCATTAGTATAACTCTGAATAAGCCGTTTCGTAATATTCTATAGTTTCCTTAATACCATCCACTAAATCCCATTGTAACTCATAGTCTAAATGTTCTTTTAGTAGTTCAGGATTAAGTGTAATTTCAACGTGATGTTCACCTGGTCGCATATCAACATAGTTTCTATCTACTTTCCTACCCCAAGCCTCTTCAACTGCATCAACGATTTCATTAACAGAATTATTTCTATCAGCACCAACGTGAATAACTAATCCACCTAAGTCTTTTTCACTTGTTAAAGCACGATAGAATGATTCTACTACATCATCAATATAGATATACTCTGAACGCTGTTCTCCATTACCATAGATGTTAAATGAATTACCTTTTAGAGTTTCCATTAATATGGTTGGAATAACTTTCTGATAATTATATGGAGCTTCTTTTGGCCCATCTAACCATCTTTCCCTTGCACCATAGATGTTACCAAGCTTTAAACATACAGCTTCAACACCATAGTTTTTTGAGAATAGTTCTGCGAACTTCTCTACTGCAGCCTTTGTAATCTTATATGGATTTAACCAAGTAACGTCTGGTGTGGTTGGAATACAGATTCGTTTGATGTTGTGTTTTTTAGCTAACTTCAACATCTTTACTGTTCCAACTACATTTGTTAGAGCGACTTGTTCTACATCATACATTGTAATTGTTTCACTCGTACCCAATACAGCAGCTAAATGGACAATTCTATCTATGTTATCATCTAAAACTATTGAATTAAGTAATTCGTCTTCTAAAACCGTACCCTTTACAAATCTAAAATTTGGGTTCTCTGAATGAACTTTAACTTCATTGCTTTCCCACAAATCTAAGACTGTAACTTTATGATTCTCTTCAATTAAACGGTCTACGATATTACTACCAATAAAACCACTTCCACCTGTAATTAATACATTCATATTATAACTCCTATTTTATATAAGTATTAAGATTTCTTTTCTAAATTAATTTTATTTTAAGTTTATAACAACACCTTCTCTGTCATTAAAAACTAATCCATGCGGACATATATAACCATCATCTTCACCAATAAACTCGTCTATGGTTAAGTTATATTCTTTTACCTTATCAAGTATCGCTGAATTTATTTCTTGTTTTGGGTTACCAAAATCATCAAGAATAATGATTGGATTGTCTAACTCGTTCATACATCTATCAAAATCATACGCAACTGCTCCATATGTATGTCCAGCATCTATATGTACGATGTCGGCCTTAGGTAATTTAAAACCTTTCATATAAACATCAGCGTTAATAAATTCAACATTGTCTACATCTGTACATTTACTTTTAGCTATCTCTATATTCTCGGCAGACATTTCAACTGCTATAACTTTATTAAAGCATTCTGCATAGGTTCGTGTTGTATTACCTTGATGACTTCCTAGTTCCAAAAGAGTCATATCCTTATAACGAGGGTCACTAAATACACTAACTATATCTTCTTTAAACTTTTTTGTTGTTGCATTTTTATTTGTATCTTTACTTTCGATAGGAACGGGTGAAGTCTGATAATCTTTTTGAGCATAATTACCCTTTATATAATCCCATACTTGCTTCATCAACTTATCTCTTTGTGTCTTATCAAACCCACTAAAAAACCAAACGTAACCATATTTGACAAAAAATGGTGTTTGGTCTTCATCTAATTGCCAATTATGACCTAGTATTTCTTTTCGGTATAGATGAGATAATCTATATGGTTTAGGTAAGAATTTTATTTCTACATTATTCATTTGCATAATATAATTCATCGGAGTTTGACACGTACCTCTTATAACTTTTTTAGTTTGTAATTCAACAAACTCATCTATATTATTTTTATAAAATGTTTTAAACTTCTCAAATAATTCTCTATGTGATTTGTTAAAAATAACTAATTGTGTACAAAAGTATTTATTAATATCTAATTTATAGCCATCAAAAATATCCTTATACCCATCTACACTTTCATAAACCCATTTCAGATTATCATTTTCTAAACCAACTGCTAATTTATTATCTGTTAACTCAAAGAAGTCTGGACAATCCCACTTTGGAAAAGAACAAGCATCTATCATTGCAACCTGATTATAATCAATACCTTTTCTATCAAGAAAATCAAATATGTCAAACCACCTTTGTACCGTTACTCTATACTTTACAGTATCTTCTTCTTGTGGTTCATCCCATATTATTAAATCATATCCATTTTTATCACACCAAAATTGCCAAGCTTTTTTAGAATAATTCATCCATTCCCAACCACCAAATTTATCTAACTTTTTATCTTTTGGTATTATCATAGGCATAACTACTATATTTTTACTCATAATCTTTCATCTCTTCCTTTGTTACAACCGAAACACCGTGTTTTTGGACTACAATTTTAGTACATTCTTGTGCAAAACTAATTGCTTTTATTATATCCTTTGTCCTAACATATTCTACCACCAAACCAGCAACAAAAGTATCACCCGCACCTGATATATCTTTAACTTGTACGTCTTCAGTTGGATAGATTTTATCTTGAAATAAGCAACCTTCATTACCCTTAGTAACAATAGTTTTATTCATAATACTATTATTTTTAAAAAAGTTTTTGTTTTGTTTATATTCTATTGAATTTATTTTTATAAAAGTAGTTGAGTTTATCCAATCACCAAGTTTCTTTTTAGTATCAACAAAAACATCCGTATTATTTTCACAAATATATTGGATATCATCTTCTTCTAAAAAACCTTTACAATAATCTGAAACTATAATAGCATCCACCTCTATTGTATTACCCATCACCGTAAGCTTATTATTTTTTATACGAGTTAAATCTTTTTTTAATATTCTGTCACAATAATCGTGTTCATCAACTCGTAAGACTAACTGATTAGATTTTTTATCTACATAACGAACTTTTCTAATACCATTCTTATTAGTAATTGAATACACATTTGATTGTAAAGATTCAATATTATTTACAACGTTTCTTGCCATACCATCATTACTTATCTCGGTAAGTGGATTAAGTACTGGTACAGGTGCTTCAGGACTTAGTCTTGCTGTTTCACCATATATAAAAACATCCGTACAACTATCTCCTATAACCAATATGTTCACCAACTTACCTCCCAATCTTTAAAATCTGATGCTAGACAATCTATCTTATAGTCTCGTCTACCACCAACTATTTCCATAATCTTATTTGAAGCTGTTTGTCTAATTCCATTCAATCCATGAGTTAGATGTAAATCTCCATCACCATCACCCTTTCTAACCTTAGATTCATTGTACCAAATATGAGCGTTCATCTGTGATAAAACTATAATAGCTCTAATAATATCTCCTGATATTTCACCTTTATGCTCTTTAAGAATCATATCAATATCGTGAACCATATCCTGTATTTCTGTTGCATAGTTCTCTTTGTTTTCTGGTATGAAAACTTCTTTTAATTGATGTATACTAAGTCTATCTATTAGTTCACCTAGCGTTGGTAAGTATTTTCTCTGTTTCATTATAAG
>Ga0209815_1001385_pt1 | contig 15945 bp, 32 predicted proteins | sample CoawatmetaG00DNA_FD_187507 | JGI IMG/M metagenome (GOLD analysis project Ga0209815, IMG submission 187507) | Marine microbial communities from the West Antarctic Peninsula - Coastal water metaG002-DNA (SPAdes) (version 2) | ecosystem: Environmental > Aquatic > Marine > Coastal ...
GGTTAGAGGAAATGAAAAATTGGGAGCAAGAAAGTTTAAGAATACGAACAATAAAAGCGTATGCTCAATTTCATAATGGTAGAATTAGTGGAATGAATTTAGCAATTAGTTTATTAAAAACAATAATTAAAAATAAATAAAATGAGTGTAGAAAGTGAAGAAGTAAACCAAGATCTAAACGATATTAAAAATTTAGAAAGTGCAACATCTGGAATAGATTATAAATATAAGCATATTGATAATGCTGGTATATTATACAAAAATTTAATAAAATCATTATCCAATTATAGTAAAGGAGAATTATTTACAACAGATGATATAAGGGCATTAGTTCGTAATGAATATGAAACATTATAATTATGAATGGAAATGAAAAACATAGCGTACTATTGCATTTTACTGGAGAGTATAAGGAATTATACGATAAAATAAGAAGTAAAGCAAGTGAATTACAAATACCAATTTCAACATTAATGAGATTGTTATTAAAAGCAAATATAAATACTAATATAGTTTTAAATAAAAGTGAGGTAGCCGAAAATCACATTAAAGAGTAGGCAACAACTAATAAAAGACCAGATAAAACTGGCAATATCTATTATGAGTACAGAAACTCAATCAAATTCATCAGTATGGAAACCACAAGAAATGAAAGGTAAATTGATGATCAGTAAAGTAAAGTCAAAAGAAACAAGTCCAGACTATTTTGGTACTGCATCTATTGATGGTAAAATGTATAAAATGGCTGGATGGAAAAATGTAAGTAAAGCTGGAAATAATGTACTTGACATTAAGTTTGAATTAGAAGAAAAACCATCAGATACACCATCTAACGATTTAGACACAGATTTTTAATATGATCCCTAAAAGTATGTTATTAGGTATGCTAAAACCTCTCCTACCAAAATTGGAGGGGTTTTTAAAAAACCAAGATAACTTAAAAAAAGATGAGTTCGCTGACATTCGTATGAATGTAGAGAACAAGGAAATTATAATACAAATTGTAGCAATATCAAGAGAACCTAATGAAAATGGTTTCCATGAAGTAAGGAGAGTATTGCAAGATATTAATGCAGATAAAGATTTATAATGAAAAAAATATTGTTTTTTGATGCAGTAGCACCTTATGAATATAATTTTGAAATATTAGAAAGTAAAGGTTTAGGTGCTAGTGAAAGTTACTTACTATCAGTTGCTAATAAATTAAAGTCTAAATATGATGTAGATATATCAAGTAGCAAAGTAAAATATAATTATACGCAAAATGATATAGTTTTTAAAAAATTACATCTAAATAATTTAGCATCAAATTATGATACTATAATAATACAAAGAGATCCACATAATTTTAAAATATTAAAAGAAAGTTATCCAGATGCTAAATTCATAATATGGTTACATGATTTTTATGAAAGTAGTGTCTGGAGTTCTTTGACAACAGATGAATTACAATATATATGTGATAATAGTACTTTATTATGTGTTAGTGATTGGCATAAGAATAATTTTTTAATTAATTTAAAGTTAAGAAAGGTTAAAAATCCTAAAGTTAAATTTATACATTTCTTTATTGATGATAAAAAAGAAATTTCTAAACAACCTATTGCAATAGATAAAAATAAATTATGTTTTTTTAGTGCATCACATAAAGGATTGGATTTTACATTAAGAATTTTTGAGCAATTATATAAAATCAATCCTAAATTCAAATTATATGTTGGAAATCCTACTTATGATACTAAAAATGAATTTAAAGATGCTAAAGGATCTATAATTAATTTAAAAAATCAAACTAGAGATCAAGTTTTATTTCACATGAAAGGAAGTTTGGCAACTATTCATCTAAATAAAAATTATCCAGAAACTTTTGGTTGTGTTAATGCTGAAAGTAATTTAGTAGGTACACCAGTTTTAGCTTATGATTTAGGTGCTACAAAAGAAATATTATTTAATGCAGACAAACAATTAGTTAAAATTAATCCTTATAGAGTAGATTTAGAAGAAGTAACAACAATAGTAGAAACAATTTTAAAATGGTATAAAGGTGATCGCCCAGTAGTAAAACTTAATCCTTTATTTAATAAAGAAAAAATAATAAAGCAATGGATAGAGATTTTATAGTAAATAATTTAGTAGCTGGAGTTTATACACATCATGATAAATACTTTAAAAAATTTACTGACAACTGGAATGAAAATTATCAAAATGTAGAATTAATTTATAATATAGATGCTGGAAAAATTAATGAAAACATGGAGAAATTAAGGCATAAATTTATTGCTACTGGTAAAAGATATTGGTTGTTTTGTGATGAGGATATTATGTTTCCTAATAATCAAGTTATAGAAAAAGCTATGGAAACCATGAGAATTAATGATTTAGATCTTTGTACTACTTATCAGACATCAGATCATGAATTATCAAAAAATGTTAATTTAAGTAATTTAAGTTTTGAATTTATTACATGGTCGGCTGGTTATTTTATGCTAGTTGATAGTAAAAAAGTAGGTTTAACACCTTTTGATTTAAGCATACCTACATCACATGGTAATTTAGCTGATTTAGGGTATTGCCTAGATATAATACAAAATCATAATGCATTAATTGGTATTGCACCAGTTATTATATATCATGATGATGCTGGATATAGTCCTAAAGTAAAAAGTCCTTATCAAATTACAGAAGAAAAATTACCAAAAATAAATAAGGTGGTTGAAAGTTTTTTTAAAAATTATATGCATAAGGAATTATATTATGGAAATAGAAAAGTTGAAGTAGTTTTTTTTGATGATGGATCAGTTGATATTAATGAAACTATTGGAGGTCATTATTTAAAATGCAAACATCCTAATATATATAAAGAAATAGTAGCAAGGCATCACTATGATACAATAAATACAAACAAATCAGATAATTTTACATTTGATAAAAAACAATAAACGAAAAATGAATTTAAAAAACAAAAAATACGGATTATATATTGCAACTCCAATATATAGTGAAGATATAAAAGTTGGATATATGGATAGTATAGTTCAATTAAGTAAGCTATTTAATGATGCTGGAATACCAGTAGTAAGGCAACATATTATGCATACATCATTAATTACAAAAGCTAGAAATGAATGTTTAAGTATGTTTATGAATAAAACAGATTTAGATTATTTTATTTTTATTGATAGTGATATTAGTTTTGATCCTAAAGATATATTAAAATTAATGAATTATGATCTACCTTTAGTTGCTGGTGCATATCCTAAAAAACATTTGAATTGGAGAGAAATACAAAGATGTTTATTAGATGATACTCCAGAAGATATGGCTGAATTAATTAAAAAAACAAGTGAATACACTTGTTATGAAAAAGAAAATAAAAGTATTAAAGATGGATTATTAGAAGTAAACAGAGTTGGTACTGGTTTTATGATGTTTAAAAGAAGTTTAATAATAAAACTAGCTAAAAAACATCCAGAATTAATGTATGTTGAAAATGGAGAAAAAGGTTATGGTTTATTTGAGTGCATGATTAAAAATAAAGAACATTTAAGTGAGGATTATGCTTTTTGTGAAAGAGTAAAAGGTATTGGTGAAAAAGTGTATATTGATCCACATTTAAACCTTACACATCATGGTGGAAATATTAACTTTTACGGAAACTTTAAAGATCACAGAACCTATGCCAATAAAAAATAAAGATTATGCAAAATTTGTAGTACCTACTGAAGAAACAACCAATATTATAACTGGTGAAATAGATGAAATAGAATTTGATTTTAGTGATGCTGATGGATCTGATGCTGAAAAAAAAGATGATCAAGGAAATATAGTAAGCGTCAAAAATTTAAAAGAATTAAAATCAAAAATTAAGTTAGATAAGGTAAAAAGACTTAAAAAGAATAAAACCAAAAAGCCAGTTTGGGGAGGTAAAGCATTAAGATATAAAAAAGGACAAAAAGATGGTAAAGGAGGACAAATAATGAAATCGGAAGTTGCTAATGCATTTAGAAATATAGCTAAAAAAGAAAAAATAAGTATCACTAAGGCAATAAAGAAATATCAAAATACAAGTCCTACTGCTAAAACTAAACAAGCATTTGGTCAACATGATTTTGATGTAAAATTAGCATCAATAAATAACAAAGAATTATTAGTAAAAGTAAAAGATAGTTCTGGTAAAGTATTTAGATTTAAAGGTACTGGTGATAGTATAAATAAAGATCCACAATTTCAAAAGATAAAAACTAGAAATCTAAATAGAATTTACAAAGCAATTAATCCAAAAGCTAAAAAACGCAAAAAATGATAACATTAAGATCTACCAATACTGGAATTAGAGATTTTATTGATTATCTAAATAAGTGTAAACATTCATTTGTTTTATCAACAACAACAAATAGTTCTATAATTGTATATTCTGATAAATATGGAAAATATAAAGTAATATTTTCTGATGGAGTTTATATGAGTAAAAAAGAAATGATTTTACAAAGAAAACTTAAAAAAGAAATTGAAGAAAATACAAAAGGTAAGGATATTAAATATACTGGAAAAAAAATACATTTTTTTGAATTTGATAGTTCACTAAAATACATGGTTGAAACATCTGGAGATTGTATTGATATAAATAATATTTTGGAAATGGATATTACTAAAGCATATTACCAAATGGCATATAATTTAGGATATATATCTAAAAAATTCTTTGATCTAACTTTAAAAATACCTAAACATATACGATTAAGGCTATTAGGATCAATAGCAACTAAGAGAGTTGTTGAAACCTATGTAGATGGTAAAGTTGTAGAAATGAAAGTTGTTGAAGATCTAAGAATGAGAGATATTTGGTTTACTATATGTTATGAAGTTGGCAAAGTAATGAAAGAATGTGCTGATGCAACACAAGATTATTTTATATTTTATTGGGTAGATGGTATATATTTTCAACAACATCCACATTTCACTACAAATAATGATCCAACTAAACAAATAATACAAAATATATTTGAAAATAATAATCTAAAGTTTACTATTAATCATTTAGAAAAAATATCTTTGCAAAACTTAAACAATGAAGTTATGCTAAAATGCTGGAAAGATGGTGAAGTGAAATCTAATTTTAGTGTACCACATAAAAGAGTAAAAAAATATATTTTTAATCCAGAACATGAATTAGTTAATGATTGATTGGAATTACATAAGAGAAAATTATCCAGATGCATTAAGAGAATATATGCAAAAGAGTTGGTCGGTAGAGGATTTTTGGGCTAGTTATGATGTTTATGTAAGATGTAGATTAATAGAAGAAGAAACTGGATGTGAGTTATGGGATTGGAAAATATCTAGTAAATTAGTAATGTATTCAACCTTATGTTACAAATCAATTATTAAAGATGGTAAAAAAATATCGGTATATACTTTTGATGAAATAATGCAAAGAAGAATGAGAGATATTTTTAAGTTAATTAATGATCAGATCAAAGATGATAATTACTTAAACAACTAATGAAAAAAAAAGATCCAATAGATATTTTAGAATTATATACTAAGAAAGTAATCAATAGAGAAAAACAAAAAAAGTATTTCAAACAACACCCAGAATTATGGATAAAAAAAATGATCAAACAAAAGGAGTTAAACAAATCAATAAAAAAGCAAGAAAAATGAAAGAAAAAATAAAGAACAATGCAGATAGCATGGTTGAAAATGCACAAACAAAGGAGTTAGAAATGGATCAAAAAAGTACACCAATAATTGAAACAGAAACGACTGAAAAACCAGTAGAAAATACGATACCGGCAGAAACAAAAGTAATTGATGATGTAGGTACAAGTGAATTAGTTAGTGTATTAAAAATACCTATGCAAGATGCAAAGATTGAAACTGAAACACCAGATGTTCATTCGGCAATTTTTGATGGTGATGATAATGATGATGATGTAGATGATGATGTAGAAACAGAAAATCTTAATGATCGTTATTTTGATGATGATAAGACAGATCAAAAATCAGATGATGATTTTGACAATGATTTTTTTGAAGATGAGAAATTAATGGCTGAAATGGGAGTTGAAATAATTGATCTAGGGATGCAAACTTTAGCTATGGGTATTGCACAAGATTTTGATAATCCAGAAAAATATGCAGTTAGTGATTATAAAAAAAATAAGATAAAAAAACCTTTAGAATTATTACTAAGAAAAAGAGGTGCTAAAGTTAGTCCAGAAGTTATGTTTGGAGTTGTATTACTAGTTGTGTATGCACCTACTATGATAACTGCAATACAAGAAAGGAAAGAAAAAGCAAATCAAAAGGCACAAGCTAGAAAAAATGCTCAAAATGATGTAGCAGAACAAATACCAGATCACATACAATCAGTAGATCATGAGCAAATAATGAGAGATCAAGAGGATCTTAATGCACCAAAACCAATTACGCCAATTATTATACCTAAGAAAAAAGGCAGACCTAAAGGAAGTAAGGATAATAAAAAAAGATCTAGTAAAGGTTATAAAGGCAATTCTAATGCATCATAATGAAAACAGATCTAAATACATACGATAAAAGAATTAATATCTGTAAAGATTGTAAGGATGTAAGAAATTCTAAAGGAATTGGATTGACTTGTGGAGTATTTTTATTAAAAAATTATATACCTAAAACTTGTGGATGTAAATTGTCATGGAAGGCAAAATTAAAAAATCAAAAATGTCCACAAGAAAAATGGTAATAAATAGTTTTAATTATAAACCGAGTAAAAAATTTTTAAAAGGATATTCTGATTTTAAAATTTGGCACACTAGCAAATTAAATATATTTTTTCATTTTTTAACATCAATGCTACAAATATATTTTAGTTATTTGTTTATTACTGAATTTAATTTTTTATATATATTATTAATTATTTCAATACCTTATATTACTGATGGAATAGGTCATAAATTAGAGGGTAATTTTGCAATAGTATTAATAATGAGTAAAATGTATAAATCTACTAATAGTGCTGGAGTTAATGGATTTTATAATTTTTTATATAGAATTATGTTATGGTGGGAAACTAATTTTAAAAAATGATTAAAGGATTTTTAATATTATTTATTCTACCATTAGCAATATGTTTATCATGTTTGTTCTTTTGGGATTTTATTAATAAAATAGATAAGTATAAAAAATATAAAAAAAAATAATATGAGTACAAGGCAAAGTTTGTTTTTTATAATAGTAGGTACTAATGGTACTGGTAAAACAAGTTTACTTAATGATCTAATTGAAAAAAAGGGAGGTAAAGCATTAATAGTAGATCCAGATGGAATGGAATGGGATCATGTAGAGGAAATAAAACCAGAAACTTGTGGAGAATTAAAAAGTGGTCAAGCAAAAATATTAGCACCAACAATAGAAGATCTTGATCATATTATTAATTTTCAAAATGGATCTTTAATATTAGATGATTGTAGATTTTACTTAAAGAGTAGAATGGATGAAAGTATTAGAAGAATATTAATTAGAAGAAGGCAAAACTCAATAGATGTTTTTGCAGTAGCACATGGATTAAGTGAAGTACCGGCATCATTTTATACATTTGCTACACATTTAATTTGTTTTAAAACTAATGATAGTTTAGTTAGATTAAGAAATTCAACTGATAAGGAAAAAATAAATAGGTTAAGATTAGCTATTGATCAAGTAAACCAACATCCAGATCACCATCATTATAAGGTATTTAACATTTCAGACTTATAAAAAGGTTTTATTTTTATTTTATATAAATAAAAAATTATAAGTATATTTATTTATGATATTTGCCACAAATTTATTTATAAAATGGCTGATATACAACCTAAGAGTAATCCAAAAGAAAATTTTGATCCATCATTTAATCCTAAAGCAATAGGTAATGCAAGGGAGGAAGAAAATATAAAATCTTTAAGTCCAGAAGGAGTATATAGTTATGAAACCGATACAAAACCAGAAAATTTTGGTGATGTTTCTTTTGATCCTATAAATAAACCAAGAAATAATTTATCACCTCCATCACCTTTTATACCAAAACCAAGAGATAAAGCACCAATATCAGAAAATGATAAGAAATTTTGTGCTGAATTTCCACAAGATCCAAGATGTAGTGCTATAAGTACAAACTTTTGCAAAGAAAATCCAGATCATAGGAGATGTAATGATGAAAATGATGATTATAGTACTTTAGGATTATTTCAAGAAAGTGTAAGGTATATTTTTAATCCAGATAATAGAATACAAAAAGTTAAAGATAAGCCAGTAGGAACATTATACGAAAAAAAGCAAGATGATACCCAGATGAAAGTGGGTAAAGTGATTAGATCTGAATGTAGATGTAAAGATGGAAGTGTAGTTTTAGGTTATTTAGATACAAGATCTGGACAAAAAGATTGTAGTCCTTGTAAAAAATCTGTATTCAATAGTCCTAATATATACAAAAACTACCAAACAAAGAAAAAAACACCTAATTTTCAAGGAAAGCAAGTTCCTTTAAGAGAGCAAGTAGGAGTAAGTAATTTTGGTGATGTAAACATGAAAGGTTGTGAAACTGGAAATAGTAGACAGACTACCGAAAGAGTAAACGCAAGTGCAACATTAAATAAAATTATAAATACAGATACATTAGATAGCGTTGGAGGTACATCAGTTACAGAACCTCAATCATTATCTGGTATGCCAATTTCACTTTATGATAATTTAACCACAAATGTTTACGGAATTTAACAATTAATTTAATTAAAAAAAATCCAGCAAAAACTGGTAACAAAAAAGAATGAAAACAATTAGTAATCAAGATAGTGTATCAGCATTTTCAGTAACACTTACAAACACAACATCAGTAACAAAACAATTTAGAATTTTTGATAATGATTTAGTGCTAAGAGCAATTAACGGATCTTTATCATCAGCAACATCAACTACTTTAGAAGTAACTAATTCTGGTGCATTATCAAATACAACAGATGCAACTCCAATCGTTATTTCTGGTTTTAACTACCAAACAACTAATGATGCTGGACAATTTTCACAAACTTTTGATATTTCAAGAGGATCTATTGATGGTCGTGTAGTTAAGCATCCAAACATTATTGCTAAAGCTAAAAGAAATACGCAATATGATAGTAAATTATTAACTATTGATGAAAGATTTGTAATTGATGGACAAACTGGAATTGAAGTAAATGTACAAGGTACTGAAAAAGTAATACTTACATTTTTCGTAGAAGGATTTTTAGTATAATTAACGCAATAAACGAAAATCGTTATGCAAAATAGAATGGCAGAACAATCTGGAGGTCTTACCTCTCAACAAATAATTGAATTATTAAGCACCGACTTTGAGTTTGGAGTTAATTTCATAATAGATAATAATCCAGATGCAGTAGAAAATAATATCTCTGGATTGTCCTTGCCATTACCACAAAATCCATCTAATCTCCAAATGCGTGAGGTAGTAGATACTTTACTTCAAGATGGTACAGATGAAACTGCATTAGACAAAGTATCTGAAATTCTCCATGTACCATATAATGATGGTGCTACTAATTATACTGGTGGATTTGCTAATTATTTACAAACTCAACAACCTCCAAGCCAAGCTAACATGAGTGTTGGCTTAATGGTTGCTAATTTAGTTGGTGGGATTTTAAATACTGCTGGTACGATCTGGAATAGTTATAAGCAAGAGGACATAATGGAATTGCAACAAGAAATGTTAAATGAGCAATATGCCTTTGAGTTAGATAAAATAGAAAGAACAAAAGTATTAGGAATACCTCAATCAGTATTTATAGCAGTAATAGGATTTATAATGTTTGTAGTATTAATACTTTTTTTAAGTAATAGAAAATAAAAAATTATGCCAAATTTAAACGAAACAGAATGCGATTGTCAGGGGATATATGATGCATCTATTGGTGGTTGTGATCCAACTACACCAGAAATTGCTTGTCCAAATGGATCTGGTGGTGGTAGTGGATGGTTAGCGACTGCATCTGGATGGAATTGGAATGTAATTGGAGAAAATGCATTAACATGGGGTTATGCATTAGGATTGTTAAAACCACCAAATACACAACAAGATAATAGTTTATACTTAATGCAATTAGAACAACAAAGGCAACAAATGATGTACTTAATGGTAGGTCTAGGAGTGTTAATGTTAGTTGTAGTTATATTAGTATTGAAAAAAAATAAAACAAAGTAAGTATGCCTTATGTAACTGATAGTGATAGCAGTTCTAATAAAGATGATCAAACAACTGGAGTAATTATTTTAGTTGTAGTAATGATTTTATTAGTTGTCGTGGTCGTTAAGGTAATGAAAAAGAAAAAAAAATAATAATTTAACAAAAAAAATTTAGAAAAAATGGGAAAATTAATTAACACCACAACAATAGTATCAGTAATGGTTGCTATGGTAGTATATTTTATGGTAGTTGCACCAATGTTAGTAAAAAAAGCAACAACTCCGGCAGTAACACCACCGGCATCATAATATGAACAAAACTACTATCATATCAATTTTTGTAGTTCTTTTGATTTTCGTTTATTGGAAAAGAAAAAAATCTGAAAGAGGTCAAGCGTGTGCGACCTTGTGGGAAGATATGAAAAATGCTGATGCAGAACAAATATTTTTTGAAACTATGAATTTGATAGATAATGATGCTGATATTAATTCGGCTATGGTTCAAGTTCAAGCTGAAACACAAGAAAATATTGAGTTTGTAAAGTGTAAGTATGCAATAAAATATGTTTATGAGCATAATACACCTACACCAGTTTTAACATTAATGGAAAGTGATAGAGTTGAAAAATGTATTTGTGAAAAATTTAATATATAATGTATAAAAGTCTTGCTTTGTTTGAGGGATCATGGCAGAAAGTACTGATAAAGGTAATTTTACTTTTGTTGGTGCTTTTTGTTGTGTATTCGCTAATTTCAAAAATAAAGTGGAAACCTAGTAAAACTAGTATTGATGTTGATGATTTTATAGATAATACTTTACCTACAATTACACCTAATGATAATTCTCAAAATTCAGATCCAGATACAATATCTTCTAGTGAAAGTGATTTATTAGCTAATAATTTAGAGATATATATGGAAGGTGCTGGTACTAATACTACTAGTATAATGGGTTCATTAGAATGTTTAAATGGTGCATCTTTAAATAAAGTATATGCATCATTCGGTACTAGATCTTATGATGGTGGTTTTGGACAAAATACATCACAAAGAGATCTTTTTGGTTGGTTTGCTGGTGAATTAGAAAATGCACCTTTTACATCATTAATATATGTAAGTGATTGTGTTCCTAGTTGTGATAGTTATTTTGATCAATGTAGAGAAACTACATATATGAGAGCAATTTGGAGTAGATCATCAATAGCAATAACATTTTAAAAAAAAAACATGGCTTATAATACACCAAAAATTAAAAAAGTAAGAGATCCTAATTATATGTTAGGTGGATCTAATGATATATCATTCAATACTCGTTTACAAGGAATTAATAGAAAAAAGAAACCTCAAATGAAATACGGAATAAATACAAGTCCTAACGCAAAAAATACATATAGAAACATAAACTATATTAATAGAAATATATACTCTTTATAAAATGGCAAAATTTGAATATACATGGAATGATGGACAAACAACATCAGTAACTCTACCGGCAGAAACTGGATTTAATTGTAGTTATTCAAGTCCTTCTGGTACTATGAATACTGCAACTAATACAATACTTGCAAATGCTGGTAATAGTTCTGATCTTAATGAAGTTGAAAATTATTGTGCTTTAGCAGAACCAATAATGAGAGCAATTTATAATGCATCAACATCAATTAAAAATACATGGGATCAAAAAGAAATTGATTGTGCAAATTGCAAAGGATTGTGTACATTTTTAGGTGCGTGTGTTTGTAGATGCAAGGATAAAGGTGCATATTGCTATAAGTCTGAAAATGGATTAGAAAGTTGTTATTATAATTGGAAAAATGTACCAACTAATAACTTAAATAACTTAAATGCATTATTAATTGTCTGGTCAAATGCAACTAGTCAATTAGCAGTAGATAATCAACAAGCAACAAGTCAAGCATATTTAGATCAATTAATTGCAGAAACTAATTCAATGATAAGTGTAGTTGCTTATAATACTGAAAGTAAAGAATTAGCTATTGCCAGTAAAAAAACTCAACAAATTTTTGCACCAATAATAATAGGAATGGTTCTTTTAGGGCTAGGGTTCTATTTAATAAAAAAATAAAAATGAAAAAAATCTTAAAAAGTCCAATGTTCTGGGGTGCATCAGTATTTTTAGTAGTAATGTTCTTAACACTAACGCAAACTAATATTGCACAAAGACCTTATGGAGTTAATCCAGATGCTTAATAAATAAAAAATTATGAAAAAGAAAAATATAGTGGCTATTGTAGTAATATTATTAATATTTTATGTGGTATATACTAAAATGAAGGCAAAAGAACCTAATCCAATGGATTATTCAACTGGATCTTTAAATATAACAGATGCACCAATCGGTTAAAAAAATTAAAAATGGGTAAAAATACATATATAGTAATAATAATATCAATATGTTTGGTATTGGTAGTGTGGTTTTATACTGAAAAAAAGATTATTGAGAAAAAAGGTGGAATGAATACTGATATGTTTTCTTTTGGATCATTAGATTTTTCAACTACTGGTACTACTAATATTTTAAATGGTTGTTCTGATCCAGATGCATTAAATTATAATTCAGATGTAACACATGATGATGGATCTTGTTTTTTCGTTTATGGATGTTGTGATACAAATGCAACTAATTATGATGCTAGTGCTGATACTTGTGATTTTGCAGATAATGATCTTATGACTTGTGATTATGGTCAAGGTATTGGAGTAGCAGTACCAGAAACTTCTGGCTTTGGTTCTGGTTGGGGATTGTTTAGTGATATTAGATTAAAAGAAAATATTAATAAAATAGGTTTATCACCAAGTGGAATACCAATATACTCTTTTAATTACATTAATGGTAAAGATCTTTATTCTGGAGTTATGGCACAAGATCTAATAAAATTAGGTTATCAAAATAGCATAAGTATAGTTGATAATTATTATATGGTTGATTATAGTAAAATTGATGTTAAAATGAAAAAATTAAATTAAATGAAACAAAAACAAATGTTAATTGCAGTAATAGTAATTTTAATATTACTTTACTTTTGGAATAAAACCAAATCAGTAGCAAAAACAACAGATGATAGTGGAGATGGTGCTGGTGGTTCTGTTATGGGATGTACTAATTTAGTTGCATCAAATTATAATGCTTTAGCAACAGAAGAAGATGGATCATGCCTTTATCCAAGACAAGCGTGTTGTAATATTTTAGCTAGTGATTATGATCCTACTTGTGATGGTGATATTAGTTGTCAATGTTCAGAAAGTCAATGTACTTTAATAACTGGTCGTACTGGTTGCTGTGATAGTAGTAGTCAAGAATTTGATGCTACTTGTTCTGGTGATCCAGATTGTACTTGTGATCAATCATTATGTTTAAATGATGTGGTTTCGCAAGGAATGAGAACCTCTTGTTGTAGTTCTGGATCAACAAATTATGATAGTACTTGCTCGGCTGATCCATTCTGTAATTGTGATAATTCTATTTGTCAAGCACCGGCAGATGCACATCTTTGCCATTCAGTTTGTAATGGTAATGGTGGGTATATTTCTATCTTAACTACTTTACCTTGTGGTACTGGTGCAGTAAGTAATTATCCAAATGCAAATGATCCTTATTGTAATACTAATAGTGCTTAATAAAAATATAAAAATTAAAAAATAAATAGATATGAGTTATAATTGTTCAAGAGTGCAAGGTACATCAACTTGTTATGGTCAAATGACTGCTAATGGTGGTTGTGATCCATGTGATAGTAATTCTGGTAACGGATTAATTGCATCTGGTGGTGGACAAGTAAGAGGTGGATCATCAGCCCAATATAAATGTAGTTCAACTTCTACTATTTATAATGGTTATGATAAATGTACTTCGGCTTGTAATACTGAATGTATAAGAGTAAACTCTGGAAGAAGTGGAGGAAATCCAATAAGACCAAATCCTACTAATCCGGCAGATCCAAGAAGTATGGGCTTTAGTACATCTTATGATGGTAGAATTAGAGGGGGTATAAAAACTCCAGATTATATAAGATCAAAAGAATTAGGAAAAGAATTTAATATAATGGATAGTAGGGCAAGTCAATCAAAACCTATGCTATCTAACAGACCAAATGGTAATGCACCTAATTCACCAACTAGACCATCAAATATGGAGGGTAAAATCGTAAGAATACATCCTTTAGATATTGCACAAGCACCAAGAAGAATAGGTGCAATAGTTTATGATCCAATTTCGGCTAAATGGAAAGAAGATGATGGGCGACCAAGAGGAATTATATATAGTGGTGGTAAAAAAGCGTGGGGATGTTGGGGGAAATGTGTAGTTAAAAGGTGGCATGGAATAGGCAATAAAGTTAAGTGTCCTTGTAATAAAGGTGCTGGTGGAAATAGTTGTGAATGTTCTGGATGTATGAGTGGAGGTGCTTGTTAAAATAATATTATGAAAAAGAAAAATTACATTATAGGATTAATTATTTTGATTTTTGTTTATCTATTAGCAAAAATGAAAAAAAGAACATCTACTAATTTAGCATCTAATTTTTTAGATACTCCAAATGCTGGAGGGAAACAACTAAGAAAAGGAAACATGAATACTCCAGTACAATCATTTGCTAAAAAAACTAATAATTGTAAAGAACCTAGATTTAAAAATAATGATATATCTGGCAGAGAATGTACTGGAAATGTAATAAACGAAAATAAAGTTTTGAGATTAGGTGATAATTCATGTGAAGTATTATTATTACAACAAAGACTAAACAATATAGAAAGATTAAATATCTTAGAACCAAGTGGACAATTTTGTTGTAAAACAAAACAAAAATTAATGAGAGTTATGTCTAAAGTTGAAATAGCTTTAATTCAATTTTCACCAGATGAGCAAATTGGTTTTAATGAATTAGAGGGGGGAAAAAAAGTAACACCATATAGTTATATGGATGTAAATTATATTAAAAAACAATAATATTATGCCACAAGGAGATAATACAACAACAGAAACAACAACAGAGGTAAAATGGTTCGGTGAAACAGAAGTTTTCACATTAGGATCAAGAAAAATAAAAGTTTGGGAATTATTATTAGCTTTATTAGTTTTAAGCTGGTTTATGCCTATCTTAACCAACTTATCATCCAGAAATTCTGGAGGTAGAAATACGAATAGAAATACTAGTCGTAATAGTAGTAGAAATTAAATCAAACAAAAAAAACAAAGCAAAATGAGTACACAAAATGGAGAAGTAATGGATGATGTTCAAATAATTCCAGATTATGAAAATGAAATTTTAGGTGATCAGCCAGTACCAGAACAGAAAACTGGTGGTTGTGGTTGTCAAAAAAACAAAGCAAAACAAAATGTTGAGAGGTTTAGTGATGGTAGTAGAAATAAATCAATAGATTGGCAAAAAATAGGATTAATAGCATTAGCATTAGGAGTTTGTTACTATATGTGGAAAAATAGAGGTAAAGTATCAGCACCTAGTGTAGAAGTGCCAAAAGTATAAATTTAAAAAAAATATAATATGGAATTTTTAGATAGTTTAAGTTTAAGTACAATAGTTTGGAGTTTAATTGCAATTTTAGAAATTGTAGTTAGAATTACACCATCAGATAAGGACAATTCAATTTTGAATAAAATAGTTTGGGTAATAAGTAAAATTATTCCTAACAAAACAAAACAAAAAGGAGTATTTCACAAATTTTTTAAATCAAAACAAAAATAAATTATGATACCATCAAATT